>Ga0209124_10000747_pt1 | contig 15126 bp, 22 predicted proteins | sample BarGraIncu01122A_FD_184502 | JGI IMG/M metagenome (GOLD analysis project Ga0209124, IMG submission 184502) | Arctic peat soil microbial communities from Barrow, Alaska - Barrow Graham LP Incubations 011-22A (SPAdes) (version 2) | ecosystem: Environmental > Terrestrial > Soil > Wetlands > Peat...
CTTCGATATTGTGGGGTTGAAAGAACTTTTGAGACTGTCATGAATGTTTATTCAAGTCAAGGACTTGATCCTCATGTCAATCGAGAACGGTTTAGAGAGGAATGGTGGTCTTAACCGATGCCCAATGTAATGGACTTAATCTCTGAATTATTGTTCGGATATATTCGGAATCTAAATGCTTTTCTCATACATCTTAGCAACATCTATATTGTTTTGATGCTTTATATGTTTATCTATCCCCTAAAAAATACGTCTTAGCAACTTGTTTTTCGGGGATAGATTCAAAAAGAATATAGGGATCGGTAATTTTCTTTATTACCTCATCCATCGGGGTTTCCCTTCCTGCATTTACTTTGAAAGGGTTGCCGTAATCTGAATGGATGCAAACACCGGGAGCAGCTTGATTCAAAACATTCACCTTTTAGAAATATTTTCACGGACTGGTTACGTTGCCCGCGTCTTCTTCGGGCACGAAAAGCGCTTCCCCAAATTTATCCTTGCCATAATTCCGTATAATGTCCTGTCCCTGCGCAGATGTCGCATAGTTAATATATTTCAGTGCAAGGTCGTATTTCACATTCGGGAATTTGGCAGGATTCACCGCCATGACATGATACGGATTGAAAAGATACTTCTGATCAGACTCGAAAAGGATATTAAGTTTTATTTTATCTTTCATTGCAAGATATGTTCCCCTGTCTGAAAGTGTATAACCATTTTTGATGTCGGTAGTTGTGATCGTATCTCCCATACCTTTTCCTACAGACTGGTACCATGTTCCTGCCGGAGTGATGTTCGCAGCTTTCCATATAGATAATTCCATTATATGTGTGCCCGAATTGTCGCCTCTGGATATGAATGGCGACTGCTTTGCAGCGATCCTTGTGAAGGCGTTGGTAGCATTGCTGGCATTCCTGATCCCTGCAGGGTCATTCTCAGGTCCGATGATCACGAAATAATTGTACATCATATAAGTGCGATTAATGAAACTTCCGTTAGCTACGGCTTTTAATTCAGCCTGTACTGCATGGACCATTAATACGTCTGCTGCACCAAGCTCTCCAGTGGCTATTGCCTTCCCTGTGCCCTCGCATATCGTTGATATTTTTACATTATTTTCTTGCTCGAACTTTTTGTTAAAGACATCCAAAAGCCCTGTATCACAGGTAGAAGTGGTTGTAGCTAAACGCAATTTCACAGGTGAGGAAGCAGTTGATGTCGGAGTTGGAGTTGTTATATTCTCAGTCGGTGCCTGCTGAACACAGCCAGCAAAAAGTGATATCAAAACTGAAACTAATAATATCTTTGCAAATAGATTCTTCATATTATTACCGCCTTATGTTTACTCAAACATAACGCATATTAATAAAAGTTTCGAAAAAGTCTGATAATCATATTTGCTCAATTCAAAAAAAGGATACAGGATACGAAGTTATTCTTTTCCGATCATAACTTCCGTAGCCTTCACGATCGCTGCTACTGTATCGTCTTTCTTAAGCCCGAGAGAATCTGCAGCCTCTTTTGTAATTACAGCGGTTATGATCGTGGGTTCAATCGCTATCTTAACCTTTGCGATGAGACCTTCCTTCTCGACTTCGAGCACCTTTCCCTTCATCTGGTTCCTTGCTGATATTTTCATGTCTATCACCTCCCAAAACCTATTATCATGGATGGTTTCCGTTAGTATATAATTCTTTTTAAAAAAAGAAGATACAGGATACTAAGTTATTCTTTCCCGATCATAACTTCCGTAGCCTTCACGATCGCTGCTACTGTATCGTCTTTCTTAAGCCCGAGAGAATCCGCAGCCTCTTTTGTAATTACAGCGGTTATGATCGTGGGTTCAATCGCTATCTTAACCTTTGCGATGAGACCTTCCTTCTCGACTTCGAGAATCTTTCCCTTCATCTGGTTCCTTGCTGAAATTTTCATGCCTATCACCTCCCAGAACGTCTTATCATAGATGGTTTCCGTCAGGATATTCTGATAATTATTATATTCTTCAAGTAACGATATTGATTTCTGGGTAAGGAACGTACCCTGGTCTTTCCCCCCTCGTTTTTTTATAATTATGGGTTCCCCGATTATCTCTTCGATCTCTTTTAGAAGGAGCCATGCATGTTTATAAGATATTTCCATTTTTTTACATGCCTTATTTAACGATCCCTCATCATGTATCGCTTTTAAAAGAGCCGCCTTTCCCTCACCGATTATCGGCTCATCTTTGTCGCTCACCAGCCACAATTTAGCCCTGGCAAGAGTTCGTGTCATATTTCCTTTATCTTTTGCGCAGTTTTTTGCACATTCATAATTACAAGCCCCATCTGGACATTCTTTCCCGTCAATGCGATAAGGAGGGCATGCTTGCCGGCTCGTACAGTTACAACCATGTGATTTTTAGATTCATATAATAGCATATCGATGTTTTCACCTGAAAGTTCTTCCATGGCATCACCAGCATATTTGAATGTAGCTGCTCCGTAAGCTGCAAATATTTCTTTTTGCTTTAAATCTGATCTGGTGCATGCCATGATAAGCCCATCATGTGTTACGATAGCGGTGCTAATGATGTCCCCGGTGGAATTTTCCAATTCTGAAAGTGCGAATAAATATAATTCCGCTTTAGTGGTCATATCAAAGGTCAGGATATTTGTTTAGATAACTTCATCAACATTTTTCTCAGGACTATAATGGACAAGATCGCAAACACACCGAACAATGTCTCCAAGATCTCACGTATAGCATAAGGCACCGGGCAGCTGATATTACCGATCAATCCCAGGAATTTCCATAAAAGGGCAAAAATAGCTGCAAAATGGAAAAACATGTAGAAATTAATAAAACCTCCTGTTGATTTCATTCCAAGCAAATATGTCGTATAGATGGTAATTGAACTCCCTACGATCCACACAATATTTTCTGTTATTGACATAATATATTGAATCTCTTCTGTTCTTGTACCGGAAAAAATGAGGAATATGAAGATTATCGGAAACAGGAACATCAATGCAAAAGGGAGAATGATCATAGCTCTGGAAATCGTTTTTCTCAGATATAGTTTAATAAATATGAAGATCATGGCTGAAGTCAGAAATATTGCAGACCACATGCCGAAGATGTATCTTACAGAGTCTATGATCGGCGATTTAGTCAGATGTCCCAGTTCACGTATACCGAAAAATAAAAATGCCATAAATAAGAAAGCCCATACCAATTTGCCCACATTCCAGATATGCCGGTACCTGTATGCTGATATGACCAGGAAAAGTGATACCCACCAGAAAATGTTAGAGAGGATAACGTGTAATCCGATGGTTTCTTCAACCCCATATAAAAAAGGTATATCAATCATTAGAACTATTATTATTTAATCCGATATATGAGCCTTTTCGCTTTATAAAAGTTTAATATACCAGTCATTCATAATGGTTGATATGGAATGCCTTGACCTTCAGGGTAAAGTATGCCCCTTTGTATTATTTTATACAAAGAAAAAACTGGAAACAATACCGTGCGGTGAAAAACTGGAAGTATTAACGGACGATCCCACTGCAAAAGAGACTATTTCAGGCTGGTGTAAGCTGCACCGTCATGAGATATTGGAAATTGAAGAAAAGGATAGGCTTTTGAATATCATTATTTTGAAAAAATAGAGCCTGCAAAACATTTATCCAGATTGGAACTAACAGGGAAAAACATGAAGCTTTTCGTCCCATCACCGGGAGATATCAACAGCCTTAAGGAATTAATGACGGCAAAGGAGAAGATATACTCCATTTTCATGGCAGGCTCGCCTGATTATATCGGTACTGGAAGGAGCAACCTTGCCTCTCCCCAGCTTGAAGATATTAAGGAACAGACAGACTTTGCCCATAAGAATGGTGTGAAGATGGAACTTGTTCTTAATTCAAGCTGCATGGGTGGACGCCAGCTTACGCCCGAAGGTTACAGGATAAACAACTGGTATATCGAAAAACTTGTAGATATCGGGATTGATTCAATTGTCGTAGCCGATCCATATCTTGTGGAGAATATTTCAAAGAATTTCGATGTTGATGTAGTGGTTTCGGTGCTTGCTTTTGTGGATTCGCCCCAGAAGGCTGAATTCTTCCAGGAACTGGGCGCAAGTTCAATTGTCATAGATTCAAATGTGAATCGTCACTTCGATGTGCTTCATGCCATAAAGGATTCAGTGGATTGCGAACTAAAGCTACTTATCAATGAAGGATGCCTGTACCGCTGTCCTTTCAGGTATGCGCATTTCAATTTCTTCTCTCATGCTTTCGGACCTGAGCCAAGACCCAATGTGCTGGATGATTATTATTACTTGAAATGCCTTGAGTTAAGGATCGAAAAACCCGAACTCATTATTAAATCCCCGTGGATACGACCAGAGGATATCAAGCTTTATAAGGATATTACTGATGTTTATAAGATAGGCGGCAGGACACATTTCGTGGATTGGATCCTTAATTGCGTGAATGCATATTATAATGAAAGTTATGAAGGGAATCTCATGGACATCCTGGATTGCCCGAAGGATCTGAAAGACCTGTTCTATATTCCCAATAAAAGCCTTGACGGCATCCTTGAAAAACAGTGGATGAACTGCAAGAAGGTATGCAACAAGTGCGGTTATTGCAGGACTCTTACGAAGAAAGTAACGCAGGTTTATTCAAACGGCGGAACAGATACAGAGAAATGCCTTCCATGGGAAACGTATTCGGTGAAAACATGATCACGACAGAACTTTTAAAGAACAGGGCTGGATTTGAAGAAAATATTCGAAAACTGATAGGGAGACCAATTCTTTTGATAGAACTTGATATGTTCGCACTGCCCTGCGGATGCGCAGGGATCACAGCGAATATGCGCGGCCTGGAAGCAGACGACCTTGAGGTGTTTGAGCCGCAGTTGATTGCACTTCTTAAAGAAATGGCGGCAAATCTGGACGTCAAGCCAACCGTGACTTTTGGGCGCCTTGTGCCCGGAAGTTCGATCGTGGCCTCTCTGAACTGGCGTACGCTGTGCCAGCGCTGCTATCCTGAATTTGCGCGAGGCGAGGGGAAAACTCCGAGGCCTGATCTTTATTTATTGCAGTTTGAGAGGCGAAAATAGGCCGGCATGGAAGTTGATGAAATATCAGAAGACCAGGCACTAAATGATGTCATTTATAAAAAAATGAAAACGCAGTTAGCAAAGGATTTTTCAGGTAAAACCATTGTTATGGCGGATGGTAAATTCCTTGGACCAGAGGACTCACTGGAAAATGCATGGGCTCTGGCATCCAATTATAACACTGCACTAGTCACAAGAATTGAGAAAAAGCATAAGCAAGCGAAAATACTTGGAAGCTTCCTGAGAATATTATCAACTGACGTGACGGTTGGGCGACGTCAACTGGCGCAACGGTTGATGCGGATGCGCACGGATTTGGATAGGTGAAAATCCGTATCATTCAAACTAAATCTGGAAAATAGAGAAAAAAACCAAATAAATACAAAAAAAAACAAATTTATGGAATTAACTCCCTTCATCTCAACATTCGCTCTTATCGCCCTGGCTGAACTTGGCGATAAAACACAGCTCACAGTAATTGCATTATCCGCAAGATACGATCGAACAAAAGTATTCTCAGGTGTTGTCCTTGCCTTCGTCCTTGTGACAGGGCTTGGAGTATTAGTGGGCGAAGGATTATTAAAGATAATTCCGGAAGACAAGATAAAAATTATTGCCGGGATCATGTTCGTGGTCTTTGGGATCTTGATGTTATTATCAAAAGAGAATTCTGAAGAGGAAGAAAATCCGCGTGTCCTCAATCCATTCATTTCCACATTCAGCATGATAGCACTGGCAGAAATGGGGGATAAGACGCAGCTTTCAGCCATCACGCTCTCAGCAAAATATGATTCTCCTTACCTTGTTTTCTTTGGGGCTGTCCTTGCTCTCGTATTAATTAGCCTTCTAGGGATCTTTGCCGGCAAGAAGCTTTGTGAGATAGCGCCGCTGTCAAAGATCAAGTTGGGCGCAGCCGTAATGTTCATATTTTTCGGGATAATGCTCATCGCAGGTTATTAGAGTTATTATTATCTTCTGGTTTCGATCGCTTTATACCAAAGAAATATAATAAGATGATATATGATTTCACACATCTTCGGTGAGATAGCGCAATCCGGCGAAGGATATGTCGTAATCGATGTGGCAGGTATCGGATACCATGTGAATGTTCCAAAATCGATATCACAGGAACTCGTTGGTAAGAAAGAAAAAGTGAAACTCCACACATATCTCCATGTCAGGGAAGATGCTCTCATTCTCTACGGTTTCAAAGAACAGAGCCAGCTTGAGATGTTCAAGCTCCTGATAAGCGTTACAAGAGTTGGACCTGCGATCGCAATGAACATTTTATCCCAGATAAAGATAGAAGAGCTTGCAGCTGCCATAATCCATGAGGATGAAAAAGTCCTGACACATATATCAGGGGTGGGCGCAAAGAATGCTAAAAGGTTGATACTTGAATTGAAGGATAAGATGAAGAAGAAGATGGAAGGAATTGCACTTCCAAAGAGCAGCGTTAATTATGATGCGGTGTCTGCGCTTGTTTCGCTTGGATTCCCAAGGCAGGATGCTCAAATGGCTGTGGAGGCTGTTTCGGTAAGTGGTGGTTCTGTGGAAGTGATCATCAAGGCGGCGCTCTTGAAGATGAGGGAATGAAGATTGCCATTCAATTATTTTTTGAAAGACTGTTAAAATCAGTAAGTTCTATTGGCAATAATTTACTCACGCATGGTTTCAATCTGATGTACCATTCATAAGAAAAGACAATAAGAATTGCCGGAGCCAGCATTTTTAATATGCCAAAATTTGTATCAAAAGGCATAAAGCTTTCAAAAAAACTAAAAATTATAACGATCAAGCTCAAAAATAATGCATACAGACAATTTTTTTGAACAAAGGAATCTGTTACTATCAGTTCTTTCGTATTCTTGTCAACATCTTTCCATAAGAAAAAAGTCTGAATAGAAATGAAGATGAAAAATAAGTATGATATATATATAAACGATTCTATAAATTTAGTTAAAATATATTGATCTAATATATCCATAATCATATCCTTCCCGTCAATCAACCAAATATGATTATAATGATAATAAACATTTCGGTCGATCAAGAAAATCTATCTCAGGACAATTATGTGACCAGATCCAACAAATATTCGGCTATCCCAACAGTTACATCCACTCCGGTCGCCTCAAATATACCTTTACCCGAAGGCGTTCCATTGATCTCAATGACAAAAGGTTTATCTCCTTCAATGATATCAACTCCGGCATATGTTGTTCCGATAACTTGTGAAGCCTTCAGACTCATTTTTTCCTGTTCAACGGTCAATTTGCAGGGTTTGGCAGTTCCACCCTGGCTCAGGTTATTGATCCAGCTCCCTTGCGGAGCTATCCTGTATATCGATCCTGCGACCTTATTATTAACAACAAATACTCTTATATCCCTTCCTGGATTGGCTATGAATTCCTGTAGATATACCAGTCCATTCTTTTCCATTAATTTCTTGAGTTTCAATAGGCCTGACTCATTGTTCTTCAAACATTCAACACCAATACCTTTATACCCAAAAACCGGCTTCGTCACACATGTGCCAAATGACGCCAATGCATGAAGCGCCTCATCGGGGCAATTCGTCACGATAGTCCTTGGTGTAGTAATGCCATTTTTCCGGAAGATGTAACTTGAAACATACTTATTGGCAGCTCTTGCTATAGAATCAGGGGAATTGATGACCGCGATGCCCAGATCTTTAAGCTGGCACAGGATATCGAACCTGAAAGAAACATCATTCTTTGTAGCTGGCCCAAGGTCTCTTACTACAATGGCATCAAGAGCTGCAAGATCGATCTTCCCTGAATATAGCCTGCCCGATGCAATGTTCGATGTCGCTTCCCCCAGACTGAACATTATGGGTTCCATTCCGTATCGTCGGATTGAATTACATAAAGCAACGCATGTCCAATCCGTCGTATCCGTTACAGAGATGCCGATCTTTTTCATACTACCTTCCTGGTCGCGGGAAAGGCGGAGTAAAAAAGAGGTCTTCTAACCTCCCTCTTCTTATCAAACTGCACAGACTGATTTCCGGTAAACTTTCGTTTGGCATATGTAAGAAATGATCTACCCCAAAATCACTTCTCTTCCCGCGTCATCCAGTAAATCGCTTTGTATTTCTCCGCAAAACCATAGATATTCTTCGCCATTACAGCCCGCCCATATTCCTTGAGATCGCCGCCCTGGTCAAATATGAACGTATTTTCATCAAGCTTTGTCACTTTAAAGATCTCGCCCTTCTCCTCTGTTCCGACATGCAGAACATCCCCTATTTTCATTTCCGTAATTTTCGGTCGAACTGTCGTCTTTTCTACCATTATTAATCACCTTTATCTGTTGCGTGTATTCATCGATATTAAATCTTATCTGATAGTACATCCTATTCCCTTGAGAAGCTTCCCTATGCTTTCCTGCACGATTGCTGCATCACGATCACCATAAATTGTGACTCGGTATGTAACACTCTGTGCATTATTTTTTTTATAAGTATCAATGATCTCGGCTGAAACAATTCCCTGTAGGCCAAAAATAACGCTTTCTATGACCTTTGCGTCTGATCCCGCTGGAATAAAAACTGAGATATCGCGCGTCACATTGTTCAAATTCGCGGATTTCCATGAATTCAATTCCTTTTCATTCAAAAGTCTCACATTCTCGATAAGAAACTCAGTCTTTTTCCCTCCCCGCTCAAGAATAACAGTACGCGGCGTTACTTTCCTGATAATTCCGATATGGACAATGCCTGAGTATATATGTTTCAGGGCGCACTCACTTGCGATAGAACGCACAAGTTCTTCGTGTTCCGCTATTTTTGTGCCTATGAGCTTTTCCGAGCGCCGAAGTGCAGATTCCGTATCCCCGAAATGTGCTGCAGCTTTTTTCATAATGCCCACAAAACCTTCGATGTCTTTCCTTTTGACCGTCTCTGCCAGCAGGTTGCACTGGTTAATATAGGCCTTATGCACTTTTGCGACTTCAGGGTTCATCTGTATCATGGCATAGAGATACGGGTTCTGTTCCAGTATCCTCCCTACAAGATCCAGCATGATATCATACATCGGGCTCATGAACCTGCGTGATCTTGCCACATCAAATTCAAGCTCGCTAAAAACCGCGCCTATGGAGATATAAGCAAAATGTGTAAGACCCTGGACAACAGACATCATCTTATCATGCTCAGGGGCATCCATTATCTCGATATGGGCGCCATTGTCTTCATAAAGACTTCTTATTATGGGAAGCCATTTCCCGCTTCTTCTTTCCACTGGCGTAAAAATTACTATCTGGCCCCTGATGTCCGGGATGGAGGGTCCGAACATGGGGTGTGTTCCAAGAATTTCGACATTATGAGGTGCATATTTTATCATCGCTTCGACCGGCCCTGTTTTTATGGAAGTGATATCCATAAGAAGGCTTCCAGCGGGCATTTTTGGCGCGATATCCAAAATCGTTTTTTCAGTGATATTAATGGGAACGGATATCATTACGATATCACTCACTCCAATTTCAGTGTCAAGGTCATCCGCAAATGTTACACCCAGTTCCTGTGCGATCTCTTTTTTCTTATTTATGCCCCATATTGACACATCAAAACCATGTTTCTTATAAAACTTTACAAACCACTTCCCCGTATCCCCGGATCCGCCGATGATCAATATTTTCATGAAAGCCTCGATCTCACAGCTTTTTCCATTACATCAACAGGCGGGGTCTTTCCAGTCCATATCTTGAATGCTTCAGCTCCCTGGTACACGAGCATCATCACGCCGTCTATCGTTCTTGCTCCAGCTTTCCTTGCTTCCTGGAGGAGTCGCGTATTAAGCGGATTATACACGATATCGAACACAACAAGATCCTTGTGCATCAAGCCAGAGGTCACAATAGTTTCCGTTACTTTTGGAGACATTCCAATAGCGGTTGAATTTATGAGAATATCGCTATTCTGGAGAAGATCCTTTAGATCCGTAAGACCGCAGCCGCTCATAATTCCAGCCATGCCTACTTCTTTTGCAAGTAAGATCGCCCTTTCTGGTGTCCTGTTAGCTATGGTCACAATTGCGCCTTCTCTTGCCAGGGTGAACGCGATCGCTCTTGCTGCGCCCCCTGCGCCAAGAAGCAGCACCTTCTTTCCTTTGACATATACACTGCTTCCTTCAAGCGCTTTCATGGCCCCAAGCCCATCAGTGTTATGACCTGTAATACCATTTTTAAAATCAACCGTATTGACTGCGCCAATATGTTTTGCAAGCTCTGTGGGTTTCACTATTTCCAGGGCTTTCTCCTTAAGGGGAATTGTAAGATTAAGCCCACCAAATCCAAGAGCAAAGGCGCCGTGGATCGCCTCGCGAAGCGAGTCAGGGCTTACCCTGAACGCGTGATATTCACAATCCATACCCAGTGCTTTAAAAGCCGCATTATGCATTGCGGGTGAAAGGCTGTGGGAGACGGGATCACCAAGAACTCCGAATAGCTTCATGCTATCCTAATGAATGGTATTGGTTAAAAAATATTATGATTGAGAATTATGGCCAGATACCATATGATGCATTTAATATTAGGACAGCAAGTCCAACAAGTATAGCTATTGTAACTACGGTTTTTGGCTCGACCAATACCGCGGTCTCTTCAGAATCGTAATATCTCATAAGACCCGCCGAGGACATCAAGCCGCTGCCTTCTTTCTTTTTTGCCATGAAAGGTGTTAATGTTTTTTATTGCATTTTAATGTATCGCAAGAAAACTATGGTCTTAATTTAATTTACAACATCTTTTTAAAATCATCCACAGATAATCCAACATCTGATTGCCTTGATAAATGAAATCCCAACGTTTCAATTATTTTGATCATCGCATTAGCGGTGACTCTTGGCAACTTTTCGCTCATGCAGTCACTTCAAGGGCAACAAGGCTGAAAGAGCTAATCTTTTCAATTACCTCTCCGCTTTCGTGAATATCTTCTATATGCAATTGAATAGCGTCTTTTATATTTTCAAGTGCTTCCTCAGAAGTATCCCCCTGAGAGTAGCAGCCCTGTAAAGCAGGGCACATTGCAAAATAGCCGTCTTCGTCTTTTTCTATTACTATCGGAAGGGTATATTTTTCCTTCTTTTTAGCTACCATATTATTCTAATTAGGTCTGGCATGTATTTAAGAATTCCATTGGTTTTTTGAAATACAATATGCTTGAATCCAGAATGGCGCCGGAAATAAAGACTAGACTATTCCCGCAGTCACGGTATATCCCGGACAAAATAGTACCGGGGCCTGTAGCTGAATTCATCATTATTTCTCTATTGTATTCATGGTTATGTTGTTCAGAAATATACTTTTCTACGACTTCCCAGACATTCCCGACAGACCCATGGAAACAGCTCGGCGCCCAGAAATGTTCTCCACGCCATTCCTTCAGATGGCGGAATTCCTTTCTTAATATCCTGCTTGTACTTCCTTTTATTCTTTTAGCAATGTAACTCAGGGAATGCCCTTTGGAGGATACTTAAAGAATATGTGGACATGGTCTGGATTTACTGCGATCTCAATTATCTCAATATCCATTTCTACACAGGTTTTACAGATAATACCTTCTCATATCAGTGCCACATCACCGATAAGCATTTTCCCCCGGTATTTTGGGGAGAAAACAAGATGGTTGGTCAGCAATGAGATTGTATGGCGGTCGTGGCGAAGCTCTTTTCGCTTAAATTTTTCATTCATAGGTGCAAATTGTCATAGGGATTTAAGACACTTTTGTAAGCGGAGTGAAAGTATTCTTTGATACTTCCCTGACGTAGAAAAAATTAATCTCAATCGATCTACTTTCTCAATACTTCAATGAGCATGATAAGACCGATAATCAGTATCGCAGCAGACCATATCGAGAAATCCAACTTATAGAGTGCCGCTACCCCGAATAGAAGTCCGACTGCTCCAAGCCATGTAGTGAACCTGCTTATATTGATCTTCCAGACAACCCGAAGGAGGTTCAGCAAAAGAAGAATTGCGCCGCTTCCCGCATAAATAATAGCCCATTTCTGGGAGTTATCTATTTTTTGAAGGCTCTCAAGTATGAAGCTTCCACCGATCAGAATGAAGAATAATGCCCAGGATAATTTCACCAGTTTGAAATTCCACATATGCCGGGCATGAAGCGCTTTTTCATCCATCACGATTTCTACTTTGACCATATGCACCTTAATAAACTGCTAAAACTTGAATGTTACCCATAACATTGATAAGATGTGAGATTCATTTACGGCGCTGGTGATAATATGAGTGAATGTTTCCTCTGTCATACTGCTCTTGAGCCCGTAAATGACGCCGAATTAGAAGGCGTGGAATTGTGTGTCGACTGCTGCGAAAATATGGATACCGTCATAAGAGATTATATCTCATCAAGCCCTGGCGGATTAGACCTTGTCCTTGATATAATTGCGGATGAGATATCAAGCCCTGAAAGCAGGCTAAGGGATGCCCTGAAAGATGTAGTAAGGGAAGTAGTATCTGAAAAATAAAAAGAAAAAAAATCTTTTTTTTTCTTGCTTTTTTAATTGGGTACTCTGTAGAATAGGTACATGATGCCTGCTATTATAAGTATAACAATCAAGACAGCCAGAATTACCATCGTATCACTTTTATTTTCATTTGTGTCATTCATTTTCCATCATCCTCTTGTTTTTGGTAGTATTAGTAATTTTTCTTAATGTATATAAATCCATCCAAAAATTGTGATGAACTATTTTGGCAGTTTAAAGTCTCTACTATATCTTTTTGAGGCAATGCTGACCATATCCCTTGGAATAGAATGTTTGTTGATCGTCAAATAATTCTTGATCAAAGCCCGTTCATTCTGGTATGCAGGTGCTATCGATTCAGCATACAAAAGACCATCACTTGTAAGGGCATATTCATAACGCTGCCGCCAGCGTCCATTTTTCTCAAAATACCGCAGGTCTTCATCCAGCATTCCCATGGCTACAAGAAGCTGGATATCCTCAAAAAGCCTGTCGCTGTAAGAGAAGCCGTAACGCATGTGGAACCTGTAATCAAACAGATTCTTTAATTTTTCATCCTTTCCAAGCTCCCTGACAAGATAATAGATCTTTGCGATATTCCTGAGTCTTGGCATAGTTATCCTTCCTTGCGCCTCGCTGCTGAACAACCTGTGGGCGCTATAAAAGATAAGGAGGAGCCCTTCAATGGGCAGGTAATTGTCATTACGAATAAAGCGTAAAAGATCGGGCGAAAGTTTTTCGATCCCATCCAGGAAATCATGTGATACATGTGAAAGCGCAACATTATCATTTGACTTTGCAAATACGCAAAGCGATATCTGGCGCGAGATCGCCCTTACAAGACCATTGGCAAGTGCAGATTCATCATACAGGAAACTTTCCTCATCCCCTATTTTTATGCGCGTGCTTTTGGGTATCCCTCCAGCAACATCAAGGTCAACAAGAACGTAGGCGGCGTATCTATCGGCAAAACGCTTAGCAAGCCCATCCTCGAACATTTTCTTTGCCACTCCATTTCTTGCAATGGTGGAAAGCGCCATTCTTGTCCTTGGATTGAGATTCTTATGGGTAAAACGTGCAATTGCCTCGCAGATCGCAGCTTTTCGGATATTTGCGATCAATTTCTTTGATTGAGAATCCCCATTCATTTCTATGAAATTCAAAAGGTCGCTGTCATTGTATTTCATAAAGAATTCCAATACTTGGGCTTTTACATCTTTCCCTGAATCTTTGTATCTGGCAAGCGTTATCTCAAGAGCATGGAGCAGCATCACCCTTGCTCCCTGTGTCCTTGGATTATGGATTATCGCTGAATAATGATGTGCCCTAGCGATCAGCATGGATTCAGCAGAGGTAAGCGCCATATCTTCATCGTAGCTCAGTGTTCCCCCAAGAACGATCCTGTCATTATGGAGCGACATGCTTCCTATTATCTGGTCAACATCCACAAGCCCGAATGATACACCCGTGTGATACGAATCACGAAGCAGGAAATCGATCCTGTCCGCGTCGATATCATTGGAGATGATCTGGGCTAAATAGGGTTTTGATACCCCTTCAATATCCCCGGTTGCGATCCTTGAAACCTCCTGGAAAAAAGATGCATCAGCAAGAGGCGCGATTTCAGGTCTTGTATGGAATGAATTCGCAATTATGAATTTCGTGAACATCTCATGGTTCAGGAAATTCAGTCCATGAAGCACAGGCTGGTATGATGGATTGCGTTTGAGTATGCTTTCAACGACATGCGAAAAAGCGCAATGGCCCACATCATGAAGAAGGGCTGCCGTCCTGACTTTTGAAATTTCATCCTGTGAAAGTCCAAGCGCCTTTGCTATCTTATCCGACATGAATAAAGTCCCCACGCTATGTTCAAAACGTGTGTGATTGGCGCCCGGAAATGCAAGGTCGGCAAGACCAAGCTGCTGGATGCGGCGCAGGCGTGCTATTTCGGGTGTATTTATGATGAGCTGTTCAAGATTGCTTATTGCCACATGACCGTAGATCGGGTCGATGATTGAGGGCATAGTGAGTTATTATGATGGGCGGGTATTAAAATGAATCTTTTTTAAGTTGAACCACACATTCGTCTTATTTTTACGGACTGTAGGCAATTGTTTTCCAAATTTTGTATAAATCGAATACGTATGAGGCAGATCAGGCGGATTTACACGGACCAGCGTGGTGTTTTGGGAACAGCACTACGTTTTTTCTTCATATTGGAGGCATACCCGAATAGGGGATTTCAATTCAAATCAAATAGTTTTCGCAATTTCTCAACAACTTGTTTTTTCATTTCTGGTGATAACTCTCCCAATTCTCTGCATATCAATGAAGTAGTAACTGTCATAAGGCGGTGTAATCGCAGTGCATTGGGCATCGGTTAAGACCACCATTCCTCTCTAAACCGTTCTCGATTGACATGAGGATCAAGTCCTTGACTTGAATAAACATTCATGACAGTCTCAAAAGTTCTTTCAACCCCACAATATCGAAG
>Ga0209124_10000748_pt1 | contig 15124 bp, 12 predicted proteins | sample BarGraIncu01122A_FD_184502 | JGI IMG/M metagenome (GOLD analysis project Ga0209124, IMG submission 184502) | Arctic peat soil microbial communities from Barrow, Alaska - Barrow Graham LP Incubations 011-22A (SPAdes) (version 2) | ecosystem: Environmental > Terrestrial > Soil > Wetlands > Peat...
ATACAAAGTGCATTTATCTCTGAGGAAGAAGTTAAAAAAGTGGTAGAATATCTAAGAAAGGCTTACATAGATGAAATACCAAGTACAATAGAACTCACAGGTAGTATTGATAAAGGTGGAAGTAATCTTTTTAATGAAAGTCTGACATCTGATGAAGGTGGTGATGACGATTTGTATGAAGATGCTAGACTTACAGTAATAGAGGCTGGTAAAGCATCCACTTCATATTTACAAAGAAAACTAGGAGTTGGATATGCCCGTGCTGCTAAACTGATAGATATGCTCGAAGAACGTAATGTTGTCGGACCAGGTAATGGCTCTAAACCAAGAGATGTACTTGAGAAGGCGGTGAATAATACGGATGATATGATTTTGGAAAAGTAGCAAGGGAAAAATTCAGGTAGTAAGTAGCAGGTAGGAAGTAGTAAGGGAGAATACAAATAAAAATACGGGTGCAAAAAAATTAAGATACAAGAATACAAATACAAAATATGCAATTCAAAATTATAAAAAATAAAAATATGAAATGGTGGGTAGGAATAATGTCCTGTGTAGCACTATTTTCTATTATTATGATTTTTAGTTATGAAAAAATGGTCTTTATGATAAAAGGGGTAAAGATAGAAGCAAAGATAGAGCAAACCAAAGACTCTCCCCTTGCAGTCATTTCAGGCAAAGCAGAAAAAGCTATATATCTTTCTTTGAATGGTAGAGAAATATTTGTGGACAAAGATGGAAACTTTTCTGAATCAGTGGCAATGCTTCCTGGTTTCTCTATTGTGACATTGAGTGCAGAAGATAAATTTGGTAAGAAAGCGGAAAAGCAGTTTGAAATAGTTAAAGAAAAAGATGCACCGGCGATTGCATTGTTGAATAATTAATAATTACGAATTAATAATTAAAAATTTAAATACAAATAATTTCAAATGGCTCTTATTTTTAAGAGTAAAATATTATTTACATAATTCTCCGCAAAATTTATAAATAAAAAAGTCCTCGGATTTCCTCGCAATTATTTCTTCTTCGAAGATGGAAGCTCGGCCAGACATTTTTTCTTTAAAAAATTAGCTACGAATTAATTAACGTTAGTAGAATTATTTATTAAAAATCTATGATAAAAAAAGTAAAAAAGGCGCCAAAGGAATTAGGAGGTGCAATAGAAGATACAATTAGATCAATCCAAACAAAATTTGGAGAAGGGGCGATTATGAAACTTGGTGATGCTCCAAAGGTAGATATAGATGTGATACCAACAGGCTCAATAGGACTAGACATGGCCCTAGGAGTAGGTGGTGTACCTCGTGGACGTATGATAGAAATATATGGACCAGAATCATCTGGTAAGACTACCCTAGCCCTACACATAGTTGCTGAGGCTCAAAAGAAAGGAGGTGTATGCGCATATATTGATGCTGAACATGCAATGGACCCAGATTATGCAGCAAAACTTGGAGTAAATATTAAAGAACTTCTTATCTCTCAACCAGATAATGGTGAACAAGGACTTGAAATTACAGAGAGTTTAATTCGTTCTGGAAAGATAGATGTTGTGGTTATCGACTCAGTAGCTGCCCTAACACCAAAAGATGAAATAGAGGGAGATATGGGACAATCACACGTAGGCAAACAAGCACGTCTAATGTCTCAAGCTCTTCGTAAACTTACAGCAATAGTTCATAATTCAAAGACAGTAGTTATTTTTATAAACCAGATTCGTATGCAAATTGGAGTTATGTTTGGTAATCCTGAAACAACTCCAGGAGGAAAAGCGTTGAAATTTTATACTACTATCCGATTAGATATTCGTCGTATTGCTCAAATTAAAAAAGGTGAAGAAGTTGTTGGGAGTCGTACAAGAGTAAAAGTTGTAAAGAATAAAGTCGCTGCCCCATTTAAACAAACTGAGTTCGATATACTTTACGGCGAAGGAATTTCTCGTGAAGGTGAAATAATGGCTCTCGGTGAAAAACTTGGAGTTATTAGTAAGACTAGTGGAGCAATATATTCATATTCAGGAACTGCTAAACAAAAAGAAAAAGGACCAGTTGAAGAAATAAAACTTGGCCGAGGATATGATGCTGCTCGTACTTTCCTACGTGATAATAAAAAACTAGCAGACGAGATATTGAAAGAAGTTAGGTCAAGATTTGGAGAGATACAAGTTGCAAGTGCGGCGGAGTAAGGAAAAGTAGAATGTAGTAGGTAGTAAGGGAATTACAAAAGCAGGGTGGCCGAAGGCCACCCTGCTTTTGTAATTAACTCCCCTATTGTTAGAAACTTTAATGGTTAAAAATAAAAAAAATTTAGAAAATTAAAATTAATTATTTCCGCAAGAATTATTAATTGCATCTTTTGTATATGAACCAATTATTCCATCTATTATTAGAGATTTATCTGATGGATGAAAATTATTTAGAGCTTTTTGCAATCGTTCTACTCCTTGTTTTGTTAATTTACCATAGATGCCATCGATGGGTCCTGCAGCTTCTTTATATGCTGAAGCAAGAATTCTATTTATATGTGCTTGAAGTATTTTAACTTGTTTTACCGTCCCTTTATTATATTCACTATATACTCCATTACGATTTCCATTTTTCATATTATCCGTAATAATAAGTTCAGGGGCGCATTTGCCACTACCTATAATGGAATTTAAGGAAGACGATGTTGGAGATGTTGAAATTATTTGATTAACTACTGGAACTACAGAAACAACTGGAATAATATTTACTTTTGGTCCATAGCCAGGAAGATAACTTCCACTACTGCTATGACTAGTGCTTGGTATGTTTATAGTATAAACAAATGTTCCAAGTGGAGATTTATTCCCGGCATCATCACAAGCTACTGCTTTAATAGTCATAGATGAAGTAACGAGAATTGGATTAACAAAATGTACACCTGTAAAACAAATTGATTCACTTACGTCACTACCGTCTGTTGAAACCAAAAACTCAGAAACATCTGAAGAAAGAGTTACACTCTGAGCGCTTGTATATGTGCCTGCAGTTGGAGTGGCGGTGGGAGTGGAGGGAGTAGATGGAGGTATATTTATAGTATAAACAAATGTTCCAAGTGGAGATTTATTCCCGGCATCATCACAACCCACTGCCCTAATAGTAATAGAAGAAGTAACAGGGATTGGATTAACATAATGTGCGCCAGTAAAACAACTTGCTAAGCTTGGATCACTACCGTCTATTGAATACATTATACTTGTCGAACCTTCTGATGAGAGAGTTACAGTTTGAGCACTTGAATAAGTGTTGGCAACAGGATTGGCTATAGGAGTGGCAGGAGGTATATTTATAGTATAAACAAATGTTCCCATTGGAGACTTATTCCCTGCATCATCACACCCTACTGCCCTAATAGTCATAGATGAAGTAACAGAAATTGGATCATGATATTTTGGAGCAATACTACAGATGTCTGCACTTGGATCATAATCATCTGTTGTTGAATACATTATACTTGTTGAACCTTCTGATGAGAGAGCTACAATTTGAGCACTTGAATATGTATCAGCAACGGGGGTAGCTACTGGAATGGACGGTGCTAGAGTATCAATAGCATAGTTGCTGGAATTTGTAGTTCCAGTTCCTGCATTTCCGACAATGTCTGCAACACCGGTCATGGCTACGATAATAGCATTTGTTGGAAATTCAATACTGGCTGTCGGAGTGAAAGTGGCTGTCCATGTTATACCACCATCACTAGAACCAACAGTAGTTAATCCACCATGAGGAATGGTAAGGTCAGCATTTGTAAATCCTGTAATCGGTTCAGAGAAAGTGAAAGTGACTAATGAGTTTTCTCCGACCTTCAAATCGTTGTTGGTGAAGATAGCAGAGGTAAGGGTCGGCACAGTGTTGTCAACATTAAAAGTCGCGCTCGCGCCTGCGGCTAAGGTCGTATTACCGGCGAGGTCGGAAGCTGTGGCCGCGGCGATGGATAAGATGCCCAAAGTTCCATTACCTGAAATCCCTGTAATGTGAACTGTCCTACCTAGACTCGGACCGGTAACGCTGGAAATTGTACCTGTTGCGGTGCCTGTCGAAACCAAAGTTATATTGCCCGGTGCGAGATTAATCGCTCCGACATCCGTGCCTCCGTCAGGATCACTATAAATCACAAGATAAGTGACGGGACCGGTAGCAGTTAAACTAAGTGAAGGAGCGCCGATGGAAAGAGTTGGTGTAGTCGTGTCAATAGTAATTGAATTAGTAGTTGAAAGGTCTGCTACTGCCCAAGCTGAAGCTGTTACTAAATGAGCATTAACCTTGGCTGCCATCGTTCTTCCATTCGTTGCGTCGGAAGTTGTTGTTATGACTGCTAAATAATTTTTAGTAGCGTTCGCCCCGATTGCAATCGGACTGGAACAGGTAAAAGTTATTACTGAACCATCTGCGTCAAAATAAGTCGTTGTATTCGTAGTAGCCTGAGCACAAGCAAGTGCATCACTGCCATCAATAATTCCTAAGGTTCCGCTATCAGAATAAATAGCCACGCTAGCTATATCTGCCGTAACTGCAGTTAATGCTGCTTTATTTTCAATTGTAAACTTATCGATTGTATCAGAAATTCCTCCGATTTCCGTTACGGTAAATGCACCGATAACCTTGAGCGTAGAATTTGCTTTAACTGTACTTGCTGGTACTACAGCTGGTTGCGCTAATGTTGGAGCAGAGACCAAAATCTTTGTAGCTCCACTTGAAGTAATAGGCCAACCAGCAACATCAGTAATACTAGCTAAAGGTGTAACAATCACAGTTTGACTATCAGCACATCCAGACGTGTCAGGAATTGTTAATAATACATCCACACCAGTAGCTTGAAGAACAGCGGCTGAAGGGTTACCGGTAGAGGCCAGACAAGTACCGCCAAGGGTATAATTATTTAATGTTTGTGAAGTTGTTAAATCAAGTTTCTCGCTAAATGTCACTTTATATGTTGTAGCATTAGTGCGAGTAAGCGCAGCAGTAACTGTGGCTGGAGTGCCATCATAAGTACCATTAACATTTGCAGTCACTAATCCACCCGCATATGGATTTGCAGGAGTAGCTGTATCCGTAATACCTGCACTAGGTGTAACTCTTATTTTTGTAATCCGAAAATCATCATTTGTGATGAAAGTTTTGTTATCGGCTGGGTCAACTGTGGCAAGAGTAAGAGTCACAGTGTTACTTGGACTCAAAACTGCAGTTGCAATAGTGTATATAATCGTACCATTTGTAACAATATAATTTCCTTTTGTTTGAGCAGGACCTAATGCTAATGGTTCACTAAAAGTTAAAATAACTTGGTTTGGCTGAACACTATTGTTTACAAAAATATTTGAAGCAGCGAGAGTTGGTGCTTGTCCGTCAGCAATAGCAATAGAAGAAGAATCTGGAACAACAACATTTGTATGAACAGTCATATCACCTTCTGCCGAATTATCCGAAACAGTTGTGACTCCATTTGCATCAACATACAATCCGTTTGCAGCAGAATAAAATTTTGCTGTATCACTAAATGAATTATCTAGAAAAGTTAATTCAATTGTCCACGGACCACCATCATGGGTAATCACTGCGCTTGTTGGATTCAGTGGAGTTAATCCACCATCACCAACATCTATATGCCATTTTGATACATCAACAGTACTCAACATGGGTTGAGTATAATTCAATTCTACTTTTACTATTTTTGAAGAAATAATTGTAGCCGAATTGATAGTAAGATACTTTGGTCTAATAGCAACAGAAGAAGAATCTGGAACAACAACATTTGTATTAGTACCAGCAGTAACACCCCCTGCGTCAACATATAAACCATTAACAGCATTGTAAAAGGTGACTGGATAAACAAATGGATTACCAGAAAAAGTTAATTCAATTGTCCATGGTGTTCCAGCAGAAATAATAGTTGCACTTGTAGGATTTAATGGTGTTACTCCACCCCCATTAACATCTATATGCCATTTTGTGGAATCTACACCTGTGATATCATTACCACCTGGATTATTAAAAGTTACCTGTATAGTATTTGAGGAGTAAATTAATGCCGACTTAATTGTAATATTTGCTGTATCTATAACAGTGATGGTCGGTGAACCTGCAGTAAGCGGCGTCGGTGTAGTCGTATCTCCACCATTGGTAGTACTTACAACAAGTTGTGTCGCTCCCATTGTTACATTAGATGTTCCCTTATAAGTAAGAGTGATTGTATCACCAGCTGCGCAATCTGCTGTTATATCAACGGTGATTACTTGTCCTGTGGCGGTAGTAGTGGAAGAAGTGGGTGCCGAATCCACCACACAAGAACCTGTACCCGATACAACAGACCACATACCATTAGTATTCACCTCACCTGCAGTTGCTACTGCATGAGTAGTCGGCACAGTAAAACCAGTTGGAATAGTAAAAGTTGGACTAGCCGCGCCAAGAGTCATTCCGGTTGTGTCAATAGTCAAAATAGTTGTAAATATATGCGAAATTGATTTTGTGACGGTCACACCTGAAACATTACCGCCGCCATCTACTGCAATCGTTGCCGTGCCTCCTCCGGTATAAGCTTGAGTAATTTGATATCCAGAAAAAACACCCATCAAAACAAAAAAAGCCAAGATGAGCAGACCTAATTTATTTATAATTTTCATATTTTAATTATATCATTTATATTTTTAATAAACTATAAAAGGTAAATTTATGAATTTAAATTATTTTGGAAAAAGTTGGGAAGAATCATAAAGCAGGGCTGCCGAAGGCAGCCCTGCTTTATGATTAATGAAATACCATATTTTTATAAATCCAACAAAAAAATTCAGACGTTGGACATCTGCTACAGCAGGTGTCCAACGTCTGAATTTGGGCTGAATTTGAACTGGATTTTATGGTTAAAAGTGCTATACTCCTTTATAGTTATGTATTAAGTGCATTATCCTAACTACTTTCTACATACTACTTACTACTATGCTTGAATACAGTGAAATACGTACAGGAAAAATAATTATTTACGAAGATGAACCTTGTGAAGTACAAGATAATCACGTAGCAAGAACTCAACAGAGAAAGCCACAAAACCAAGTTAAACTTAAAAGTTTGATTTCTGGACGTACTTGGAATACTGTTTTTCATGCTTCAGATAAAGCAGAGGAGGCTGAAATTAGTAAAAAAGATGTAAAATTCTTATATACAAGTAAAGATGAATTCTGGTTCTCCAGCCCTACTGACCCCAAAGACCGTTTTACTGTTAGTGCTAAAATTATTGGAGATGCGGCTAAATTTTTGAAAGTTAATGAAAATGCTACTGCTCTCGTATGGGACAATGACGGAGAAGAACAAATCATAAAAATATCTACTCCTATTAAAATGGAATTTACAATAAAAGATTGCCCACCATCTATCAAGGGAAGTACTGCTTCAGGTGGAGGAAAGCTAGCAACACTTGAAAACGGAGTAAAAATTCAAGTTCCATTCTTTATAGATGTGGGAGACAGAGTAATCGTAAATACTGAAACTAGTGAATATGTAGAAAGGGTTCAAAGTAAATAAATAGTTTCTAGTTACTAGTGATTAGAAAATACAAAAAATTAAAAACATAAATGCCCCCGACCGAAGGTCGGGGGCATTTATGTTTTAAAACAATTCTGAGTGAGAACCTAAATCAATAAGGACCAAAATTAGATTGTCTTTTTCTATATTGTAAATAAGAATCAAATCTCCTCTGATATGACAGTCGTGATAACCTTCATACTCCCCTTGTAACTTATGGTCTTGATATGATTTTGGAAGTTTATCACCTTTACTTAAAATATCTACAACAGACTCAACTTCAATTCTTTTAACTTTTCCAGATGATAGAATTTTATTAAATGATTTTTGAAACTGCTTAGTATAATGTTTGTGGTACATATTATTTACCTTTGATTATATCATCAAACATTTCTTTGGTTGAAGTGTAACTTTTACCATTTTTAAGAGTATCAGCAACTTCTTTGTCCCACATTGCTCTTATTGCCTTAGGATTATTTGTAGGATGAAAAGGTAAACCATTTTCCTTGATAGTTTGATATAAAAATAATTTAACAGCACTAGACATATCAAGTCCAAGACTTGCAAAAGTCTTAGTTGCTTTCTTTTTCAAATCTTCATCGATTCTTATGTTTATAGTAGTCATATTAATAGTATATACATTGTATATACATTGTCAATACATAAATAATACTATTTAATTCCCTATTATTTAACAACATATAATAAAAAAGCTGCAGGGTCCTTTAGGTCTGCAGTCTTTTTGTTTGGTTTTATAAAGTAAAGTTAAATATTTAAAAAATTATTTTTTAAAGAAAGACAAAAGTGATATGGCTTCATCAATGATGTGCTCTTCCTTGAAGAGAATATCATTTATATCCTTCTGCATCTCCAAAGGGAGCTTTAAAAACAACCGTGCATTTGAGCGTAAGATCTTTAATTCAAGTACCTTTGCTTCATACAGGACTTCTTCTTCGCTTAAAACAACCGGAGTTATTTCTTGAGCGGAAGCAGACATGTTATATTCCTCTACCGATTTGTAAATCGGGTTAGAAGAAGAAACATTTTCAACTTCTTCTTCAACAACCTGTAAAATTTCTTCATTGGGTTGTAAAGTTTCAGTAATTTCGCATGCTTCTGGTTGTGGAATATCATTCACATAGACAAAAAGATTTCCTAATGAATCCTGTCCGGCTTTCCATCCCATTTTTGTAATAATATCAAAAACCATTGGACCAGTTGTCCTCCAGTAATAAGTAACAACAAACTTGTCGTTTTCTCTTCTAACCGATGTTGGTTTTGAAGTTAGGCTTGCACGAGAAAGACGTTTAGCGACCTCTTCTGTGGATGAATTTTTGGTTGGTGGTAAAGAAAAATTAATAGAGCCAACTTTCTTTTCTCTATTTTTCCATTCGGAAAGATCTACCATTACCTGTAATCCCTCTCTGGCAACAAACTTTGAACCTAAGAGCCAATCAATTGAAGCTTCAACTTTTATAGCAGTAGCTTCATCAATACAATTGAGTACATCGTTCTTCCCCACCATATCTTTTTTATATGACAAAAAATGCGATAAGCGGCATTCCTTAGAATCGAAATTTAGATGGCTAATTTTCCTGTCGGAACATAAAAATGCATGCAAAAATTGGGATAACCCCACTGTTCTACTTTCAGTTTTCATTTTAGGTTCTTTTTGTAATTTTGGCGTAAATGATTGTTTAGTCTTTAATACAACTGGTACAAGTACTTCTTCGGGAACCAACTTAGGATGTTTACCATCAACTTTTTTGTGTCCTTCAGGAAACAAAAGTTTATAGCGCTCCTCAATTTTTTCAAAGGAAGTTAATTGCACCTCACTCAAATTATATTTAAGAGTGCCAGCAATACTACCGTGACCAGTTATTTTATCATTGATCATTTGAAAGTTTTTTAATATATAACTCTTTGCCTTCCAAATGTGACCCAAATTGTCGGAAGTAACAATCATAACGGCTACTTTACCCTCGGTCGGTGCTTGATAATTTGTATTCAGAGAGAATTTTAATTCTTCTTCAATTAACACTTCAATTTTTAAACCGAAGGAAACTTGTAGTTGCCTACTAAGACCATTGCCATGTTTTTCGGTACTACTACTCGTAGAATTCGAAACTGATACAGCATTATGCTGATTCCTAGAATTTTTTCTTTTCTTACTGTTACTCATAACACTAAATTTTTAAATTTATTTAACTTTAATTTTCAAATAACCGTTTCCTTATTTGGGATTCAGACACATAAGGATGTCCGTAAAATCATCTTTCCTTGAAAGTTAATTTTAATTGAATATTTATCTGACAATAACATAAATAGACGTATCTGTCAATAAATATTTGTATTTACTTTAATCCCCTTTTTAGCTTATAAATAATAAATGCATGTAAAAAGCCGCAGACCATCTATAGATTGCGGCTTTTTTATTTCGTTTAGGTTCGAATCAATTAAATTTACTTTTTAAAGAAAGACAAAAGTGATATGGCTTCATCAATGATGTGCTCTTCCTTGAAGAGAATATTATCTATCTCTCTTTGCATATTAACAGGGAGTTTTAAAAATACCCGGGTATTTGAGCGCAGAGTCTTTAATTCAAGGACCTTTGCTTCATATAGGGCATCTTCATCGCTTAAAACAACAGGGGTTGATACCTGAATTGAAGCAGACATTTTATTGTTGCCAATAGGGGTAAAATGTTCCCTCTTTTTTACAACAACAGGGTCCTTTTTAATTTCCCTTTGGTTATTAACATTATCCCCTTTAACCTCAACAAGCTCAGTGGAGTGAGTCTCCTTTTTTTCCACTGATAAAGTAGAAGTGAGAGAAACATTTGGTTCATTTTTTTCTTCTACATGCTGTGGAATTTCTTTCACCTCAGAATTAATTTTTACTGTTCCAGATAAATCAACGTTTGGATCTGTATGAATAATTAATTCTCCATCACTTAGGAGTCTTGTATTCCAACCCATGGCATTTAACAACTCATATATTTTAATTGAGGTATATTTTTTGGTATACGAAACTTTAAACACCTCATATCTTTTTTCAAGATCCATAATGGATGGTTCTTCAATTCCAACTATTTTAACTTTAGGCTTTGCACCAAAACAAACTCTCTTTAGTCGTGTTTCCATTTCTGAAACTCGCAAATGCTTATCTGGAGGAAGGCAGTAAGTGATATTAATCGGGTTCTGCTTGGTTAAAGCCATTTTGGTAAAATTTACCATTATGTCTTTTGAATCCCGTACTACAACTTTTGGATTTCCAGAGAGCCAAAATAAAGCGAGTTCAACTTTCTTTGAGACTTCTTCGCTTGCACAATGAATGATTTGACAATTATTATCCTTTACATTGTTATACGAAATTAAATCTGTATGATCTAATTCTGTCAACAAAAATTTATTTTCAAATTCAAACATTGACATTAAAAGTGCTGTTGCAGAAATTCTACAACGATTAGCTGGGTCTCTTGGTATTCTTTCTTTAACTACGGCTTCTGGTTTAAGATATTCAGGGAGACTCCCAGGTTTAGATGAAAAAGGAACTTCAGAAGCTTTTACTAAATGAATTGGATCAACTCCATTATTTTTAACAATGGAAATTTTCTTTACAGGAGCGTGAAAAATCTTTTCATATTCATGATTAATTTTTGCAATGATTTCTGGTGTAAGCTCACTAAAGTTGATTTGTCTTGTACGTTTCATTGCAGGACCACTATGATTCCCTACAAAAGGATCCTTATCATCTATCCCAAATTTATTGAGTAGATACTCATTAATTTGTTTGATTACTTCCAAATGAGAAGTAACCAGAACTAAAATAACAATGCTGTTACCACCTTCATACTTGTTGTGGAATAATGTTGAAACATTCTTTTTTAGTAGTAGTTTAAGATGAGTTGCGGCATTTTTGTGTTGTTCATACTGTGGTCTTGTTTTCTTTGCATTTAGGCTCATAACTTTTGTTTTTAAGTAAATTTATTGAATTTTCAAATAACCGTTTCCTTATTTAGGCTTCAGACATATAAGGATGTCAGTAAAATTCTCTTTCCTTGAAAGTTAATTTTAATTTAAGATTTGTCTGACTATACCATAAAGATGTACATGTGTCAAAGATGGTTTTTGTTTTAAATTAAAAAGCACGGCAGTAATCTGCCGTGCTTTTTAATTTAAAATTTATTTAACCTACTATTGTTATTCCTGCTGAGCGAGCTGAACCTTCTATTATTTTCATTGCTCCTTCTATGTTTTTAGCATTTAAGTCAGGCATCTTTTTCTCTGCAATTGCACGAACTTGAGCTTTTGTAATAGAACCTACTTTTGAAGTGTTTGGCTTTCCTGAACCCTTCTCGAGACCTGCTGCTTTGAATATTAATCCAGCAACTGGAGGAGTTTTGACTTTGATATCATAAGTTCTGTCTTCATAAACAGTAATAAGAACACCAACTGTCTCCCCTGCATCCTTTGCTGTCATAGCATTAAACTTTTGACAGAATTCTGCAATGTTTACTCCGGCTTGTCCTAGTGCAGGTCCAAGTGGTGGAGCTGGTGTTGCCTTTGCTGCGGCGATTTGTAATTTTACTTTCTTTATAATTTTTTTTGCTGCCATATATATATTATTAGACTAATATTGAAGCTTTAGCGTAACGGGATTAATATAACATATTTGGGAGTGAAATACAATGTAGTAAGTAGCAGGTAGAAAGTAGTAAGGAAAGGTGCGGGTTAATTTAAATGCACCGGTCAGCTTCGCTGACCGGTGCATTTTCCTTGCTACTTACTACCTACTACTTTCTACTCTATTATTTTTATAGTTTTTTAATTTGAAGGAAGTCTAATTCAACTGGAGTCTCACGTCCGAACATTGATACAAGAACTTTGATTTTACCGCGTTCTCGATCAACATCACTTACTTTACCTTCTAAGTCTTTGAATGGACCATCTGCTATACGAACCATCTCCCCTACTTCTATATCTATTTGGTGTTTATTTTTTGAATCAACTTTTTCCATTCTACTGAAAAGTTCATCAACTTCATTTTTAGCTAAAGGAACTGGATTGACTCCTGCTCCAACGAAACCTGTAACACGAGGAGTGTTGCGAACTACATACCAGGAGTTATCATCAACTATCATATCTACTAGTACATATCCTGGATAAACTTTTTCCTCAACTTCAACTCTCTTTCCAGCTTTTATTTTAATTTTCTTTTCAATAGGAACAACCACTGAAAATATTTTATCATTCATTCCTAGTGAATCTATACGCTGTTTCAAATTACGCATAACTGCGTTTTCATAACCTGCGTAAGTATGAATTGCATACCAATTTCTTTCTCCTCTTAATTCTTGTTTTGCCATATGATTTTGATTTTAGTTAAAATTGCCTAGCTTCGAATCTGTTGATTCGCACATCACTGACTCAACTAACGAAGCGACGCGGGTTAATAATTATTTTGTAAGTAAAAATTTAAGACCTTGTCCAAATGAAAAATCTAGAAAACCGAGAAAGTAAGCAACTACTACTGAGATGGCTAAAACAGAAATAGTAAAATATATGGTTTGCTGACGAGTTGGCCAAGTTACATTTTTTGCTTCTGCTATAACGTCTTTTATGTATTCTTTAGTCTTGTTCATAAATAAATTATTGTATTATTTGTTTAATGAGGCTTATTCTGTAAGGAGAATTCTCCCTCTTATTAAAAACCACCCCGAAGGGCTTATAAATGTATAATACCCTTGTGGGGAAATAAAGTCAACCGCATATTATGTAGTAAGTAGCAGGTAGAAAGTAGTAAGGATGGGTGCGGATTAGTTTAAATGCACCAATCAGCTTTGCTGATTGGTGCATTTACCTTGCTACCTACTACTTACTACTATAAAACTACATAGCCTCATTTGAGGTACAACCGCCGAAGCCCCTTGCGGTTGGACCTCTTGGTTGGACCTCTCTCTCGGCTATCTTATCTCGTAAGTTATTGTTACATCTGAAGTTATTTTATTTTCTCCTTTTGGAAGAGTTGGTGCTGCGGGTGCTCCACCAACACTATCTGACATCATAACTTTTGCATACACGGGATAATTGTTATTGGTACTTTCTGAAAAAGAAACAACCTTACCAAGTCTTACTCCAAGTTCATTTGCTAAAACATCAGCTTTACCTCTTGCCTCTATAATAGCTTTTGAACGAGCTTGATCTTTGAATCCTTCTTCGTTATCAATAGAAAAAGTAGGTCCACTTATGTCTGTAATACCAATATCTGCTAATCCTGTACGAACGATACTTGCATTATCTACTACACGAATTTTAATAGTTATTGATTGAGTTGCTGTATACCCTACTATTATTGGGTCTTTTGTTGGACATGGGAAGGTATAACAGACTGGCTGATCATAAGAATATTTTGGAGAAAGTCCACCGTATTCTGACTTGATGTCTTTGTCATCAATCTTTTGATCTTTTAAATATTTTAATGTTTTTGTAATTGATTCATTTAGTAAACCTTGTGCCTCTTTTGCTGTTTTGCCTTCTTTGTTTAGATTTACTGTTAGAGATGCAATATCTGAAACAGCGACAACATCACCTGTTCCATTTACTGAAATTACATTTGCAGGCTGATTTCCACGACCTACATATGAACTTGATTTAACCTCATTTATAAACTTTGCGACTGTTAATAAAGATGCTGCTATTAATAATATAAAAATCGTATTTTTTATGTTTTTGTCTTTTAAAAATGTTTCCATCCCGTTTGAGATAGTCACCCAAAGGTGTGACGTATCTTATTAATTTTAGTTAATAATATAAACCTTGTAATTATTTTAAACTATCCCGAAGATTATAACGAGCACATCTCGAACGGGATCCATAGATTAATTATAGCATATGGGTAAAAAAGAGGAGGAAATAAATTAGACATTGGATACTTTAGACGTCTCAAACTATTCTTTATTTAGAGCTTCAATTGGGTTTAATTTGGCTGCATTTTTAGCAGGAAAAACACCAAAGACAATTCCTATAATTCCAGAAACAGACACAGACATTATTACACCCCAAAGTGGAACTATAAAACTCCAAGCCAATCCAAAACTTTGTGCAACTTTTGAAATAATATATGCACCAAGCGCACCACCAATAATTCCAATCACTCCACCTATAATAGTAAGAAGTATTGACTCAACTAAAAACTCATTGAGAATATCGCGATTACGGGCACCAAGTGCTTTCTTTAATCCTATTTCTCCAATACGTTCTGTGACAATAACATACATGATATTCATAACTCCTACTCCTCCAACAAGAAGAGAAATAGATGCAATGGCAATTAATAAAAAAGTTACAGCACTCAAAATCACATCAAAAGTTCCCAGGCTTTCTTTCTGTGTTTGAACTTTAAAATCATCATGAGTAGGATCTGTAATATAATGATTTTTTCTCAATACATCAGCTATATCAAGCGCAGTAGCATCTGCTTTGGTATTATCAATTAATTCAACAACTGAATAAATAAGATAATCGATTCCTTGAATTTTTTTTTGTAAAGTAGTAACGGGAATAAAGACTTGGTCATCATCATTC
>Ga0209124_10000756_pt1 | contig 14965 bp, 8 predicted proteins | sample BarGraIncu01122A_FD_184502 | JGI IMG/M metagenome (GOLD analysis project Ga0209124, IMG submission 184502) | Arctic peat soil microbial communities from Barrow, Alaska - Barrow Graham LP Incubations 011-22A (SPAdes) (version 2) | ecosystem: Environmental > Terrestrial > Soil > Wetlands > Peat...
AAACCGTCTTACACCCTCGCAATAAACATCGGGAACGTTATGATTTTAAGCAATTGATGATCACTTGCCCTGAACTGGCCAAATATGTGAAGTTAAATGAATATGGTAATGAGTCGATTGATTTTGCGAATCCTAAAGCGGTAAAATGGTTGAACAAAGCCTTGCTGAAACATTATTATTCTGTAGGTTATTGGGATATCCCAAGTGGCTATTTGTGTCCACCCATACCAGGACGTGCAGATTACATTCATCACATTGCCGATTTATTAGGCAGTTCCAATGGAGGTAAAATTCCGGTTGGAGCTAAAATAAAATGTATGGATATTGGTGTTGGTGCCAGTTGTGTTTTCCCAATTATCGGCAATAAAGAATATGGATGGACATTTGTAGGATCTGACATTGATGCAGCAGCCCTCGAATCGGCTCGAAAAATTTGCAAAAATAATTCTAAACTGGCCAATCAGATTACACTTTCATTGCAAGAAAATCCAAACGATATTTTTCACGGTATCATGCTCCGAAATGAACCTATTGATGTTACCATCTGCAATCCGCCGTTTCATGCATCGATGGAAGAAGCCCAAAAGGCTACATTGAGCAAAATGAGTAGTCTAAACCACAAAAAGATAACCACCCCAGTAATGAATTTTGGTGGACAAAGCAATGAACTCTGGTGCGAAGGTGGCGAAGAGCGTTTTGTGCGTACCATGATACGCCAAAGTAAACAATTTGGTTCTAACTGTTTTTGGTTTACGACACAAATATCGAAAAAATCGTTACTAAAAAGTGTGTATGAAGCACTCCAAAATGTAAGTGCTGTTGAGGTAAAAACGATTGAAATGAGTCAAGGAACTAAAACCAGTCGCATTGTTGCCTGGACGTTTTTAAAAGAAGACCAACAAAATGGTTGGATAAACACAAGATGGAATGCATTTTGATTCCAACAAATAATTATATCGCTAAAAAGAAGGCTGTCCTCTGTTTACCAGAACGACAGCCTTCTATGCAACAAGTCATTAATACACCTTAAAAAAACGCCTCATTATTTTTTTAGTCAATCTAATCCGGAAGGAGGTAAAATTGTTTTCCCCCATACAGCAGACGGTTTCGAATCCATTTCAAAAACCAGTTCACCACCTTTCACAATATCTTCGTGTTCAATCCAGGCCTGATTGAAAACTTTTCCATTTAAGGTTGCCGATTTGATAAATATATTTTTGTCGGAAAGATTCCGTGCAACAATTCTGAAATCCTTTCCATTTTCCAAATGAACGACAGTTTGCTTGAAATATGGCGAGGTAATCAGATAATACGACTGACCTGCATTAGGGTAAAATCCCATCATGTGGAATGCCAACCAAGAAGACATAGCTCCCGAATCGTCGTTGCCGGGAATGCCGCCACGGGTAGCATCGTAATTACGATCAATAATCTGACGGGTACGCTGACTGCTCAGATCAGGTCGTCCAAGCCAGTGATATAGGCACGAACTCAGGAAAGAGGGTTCATTGCCCACATTGTAATAACCATTATCGAATAAAATATCCAATCGTTTTCTGAAAGCCTCATTTCCGCCTGATTTTTCAATAAGACAGGGAACATCGTGCGGAACATAAAGTGAATATTCCCACGAACTGGCTTCGTAGAAAAAGCCGCACCACCAACAAACACAATTAGGCCAATCCTGCGCCAAAGGTGTATAATGAACATAATTCATTTGACCATTGTACACGTCACACGGAATGCTATCAACCCAGTGTCCGGCAGGATCTTTGGGCATAATAAATCCGCGTGAACCATTATCTTCAACATCGCGCCAGAGGTTTTTCCAGTTTTCAGATTGCTTCAAAAACCGTCGATATTCACCCATACGGTTGAGCCCCTTTGCTACCTGAGCGAGGCAATAGTCGTCGTAAGCATATTCCACTGTACGATTTCCAGAACGAACAAAGCGTGTTGAAACATATCCCAAACTGTTGTAATCGGTTAACCCACCACGACCTTCTTTTTCTTCGTTTCCACCTGGAGGAACAGTGGCATCCTTCAGCATAGCCTGAAGTCCTAGTGAATAGTCGATCCCTTTTAGTCCTTTTGCATACGCATCAGCAATAATCACTTCACCATTCGAACCGCCTTGTGTACGACCATTGAAGTTTCCACTTCGGGCATCGGGCAAATAACCATCGTGCTTGTAAATATCGAGCATCGCATTTACAATATCTACCTGCCGCTGAGGTGTTATAAGCGTAATAAGCGGATGCGATGACCTATATGTATCCCAAAGTGCATAAAAATCATCATAATAGGGTTGTGTTGATGTCCAAAGCGGATTTTCGCCCGTTCGATCCACCGGCATCAGTTGAGTATGATACAAAGCGGTGTAAAACATCACCTTTTGATCGTAAGTTGCATCCGATGAAATCTCAATCCGCTTCATCAGATTTTCCCATTTGTCTTGCGTCTCGGTCAATAGTTTCTGGAAATTCCAGTGAGGAACTTCGGCAGCTACATTCTGTTGTGCTTTTAATTCACTGACGAATGAAATGCCGACTTTCATTTGAATAGTGTCCGACACATTGGTTCCAAACGAAAGTAAAGCACCGGTTTTTTCTCCCGAATCAAATTGGGTGGTTTGTCCTACCGAAAATTTTGTCCCTTTCCACGTAGTGAAATTTTTGAACGGTTTGTCGAAAACAGCATTAAAATAAACCGTGTAAGCAGACCCATTGTTCCAACCACCCATGATACGACTATACCCCCGGATTTCTGTATCGGATAAAATCTGAATTTGAGAACCTACAAATTGCTGTGCTTCGCGCGAGTCAGGAATTGATTTTTCACCCAGAAATTCGCCCAAATCAATTTCAACTCCTTTCTCTTTTTTGCTAAACACAAAACGATAAAAAGCCACCTTGGGAGATGTGGTAATCTCGGTACGAATATTCCATTTCTTTAGTAAAACGCTATAGTAGCCGGCTTTGGTTGTTTCTTTTGCCCGCAAAGATTCATGTTTTGTCGATTCAAAATCGCCGGAGAATGGCATCACAGCAATGTTACCATACTTAGGCCCACCGCCGGTGCCACTTACATGTACCTGACTAAAACCATAAATAGTCTGCGTCGTATCGGGAACATAGCCACTGTTAGACGCTTTGCTGCAATCGGGACCCGGCTTTACCATACCAAACGGACAGGAGGGGCCGATAAACACGTTGCCCTTTTTCTCAGAGCCTATAAACGGATCAATGTAAGAATGAAGGGTTTGCGTGAAAACATCAAACCCCGAAAAGAGACAAACTGAAAGGAAAACCAGTGTTTTAATTCGTTTCGACATAAAAATATTTTTTATGATTATTTTCATAAATTAGCTGTAAAATGACAGTATCCTTTGTTCTTTGATCTAATCTCCAGGAGGTATCTCCCCTATTCCCCAACCTGACGGTTTATTTCCCATAACAAATACCATTTCTCCACCTTTTACTATATCAAAATGAGAAATATAATTATTCCTGTAGGGTTGTCCATTGAGAGTTACCGACTGAATGTAAATATTTTCCGGTGAATGATTTTTTGCAATCAAGGTGAATGATTTTCCAGCCGGTAGAGAAATGGAAGCCCGCTCAAACCTTGGTCCCGAAATCATATAATAAGGAGTGGAAGGCGTAACAGGATATAAGCCCAAAGCTGCAAAAACATACCAGGCCGACATTTGTCCGGCATCATCATTCCCCGACAAACCTCCCGGAACATCCTTGTATTCGGTTTTCAAAATGCTGCTTACATATTTCTGAGTACGCCACACTTCATTTGTATAATTGAAAAGGAAGGCTACTTGATGACAAGGTTCATTGCCGTGCCAGTATTGGTTTTCGGTAAACATTGAGTCCAGTTTGCGCCGAAAGACATCTTCACCTCCCATCAAAGTTTTCAAGCCGGGAATGTCTTGCGGAACATACCAGGTATAATGAGCCGGATAACCTTCTGTAATATAATAGGCAAATGTAAACGGATTGAAGGTTTTGATAAACGTTCCATTAGCATATCTACCACGTGCATATCCAGTTGTCGGGTCAATTACATTGCGGTAATTTTGCGCACGCTGTTTCAAAATAACCGCATCATCGGTTTTACCAAGTTTGGTTGCCAGACGCGACAAGGCATAATCATCGTAAGCATATTCAAGCGTGCGGGATACTTGCTCGTTGGTATGAAAAGCTTCTTTCACCGAATCTTCCAACGGCACGTAACCATAGTTGAGGTAAGATGAAAGTGCACGGCGCCCCATACCATTTTTATAATCCTCGAAATTAGCCGGTGATTCAAATGCATTTTTCCGTAAGCCTTCGTATGCTTTTTGTATATCAAAACCTGTAATTCCTTTTATGTATGCATCAGCAATGACCGAAGCGCAGTGGTCGCCAATCATCGCTGCCGTATAACTATTCCAACATGGGAAAATGGGAAACCAACCACCTTGCCGGTATTTATCAACCAGTGATTCCATCATATCAGCAGATTCATTCGGGCGAATGATATTCATCAGTGGATGCAATGCCCGGTAGGTATCCCACATGCTATAATCATCGTAATAATTACGACCTTTTTGAGTATATAAAATATTGCCTTTCGAAAAAGCCGGATAGGCACCATCCACATCATTCATCACCCTTGGCAGAAAAAGGGAATGGTACATTGCCGTATAGAATTTTCGTTTGGCGGTAAGCTCATGGCTAGTAACACTTACTTTCGACAAAGTGCTGTTCCAACATTTTTCCAGAGCGGTTCGTACCTTGTTGAAATCCGAATGCGGAATTTCAGCCTGCAGATTTTTTTCAGCGTGCTCTATGTCTGTAAAGGAAGACGCCATTTTTACTATCACCGTTTCACCGGCTTTGACAGGAAAACCAACATATCCACCCAGACGAGGCACATTTGATAGTTCTGAGCGTTGCTCTTCAATCTTATCTTCCTGAAAAACGCCATATCCGGATATTGTCTTTTCAATTTTCACCACAAAATGCCCGGAAAATCCAGCCGGCTTACCCCAGCCCTGGTAAATGCGGTGCACCGGATTACTGCCCGTGATGATACCATTTTTGGCATCCACATGAATAACGCCCTCACCCTCATCGCTATTTGGATTCACTACAATATAAGCCATACCTGCTTTCTGAAAAGTAAAACGGAAAATAGCACAACGTGTAGTGGCTGTCATTTCTGCCCGAATATGATAATCGTCCAGCAAAGTGGAATAATAAGCAGGTGTAGAAATTTCATTCTTCCTATTAAAATGCGAGCCTCGTTGTTCGGGTTGAAAGGTCATTTTGTCAAGCATTGGCATCAGCGTCATACTACCATAATCCTGCGTACACCCACCCACTATCCAATGTGAATTCCGAAAGCCCTGCATCAATGAATCTTTGTAATAATAGGGAGCAATACATTTTTTTTCCGTATCGCGCGTTTGTGCTGTCATAAAATTCATCCCGTTTGGCATTAACACTGCCGGAAGCGTTTGCCCATACTCCTCGGTTTGTTTACCGTGCTTCCCGGCATTGTCGGTAGTGGAGGCAGAAGTACCCACATAGGTATTGACAAACGGAAGCAAGTTGAGCGGCTGCTTGTTTCCGGCAGAAGCGGTAAATGAAGCTAGCAATACACAAATACAAATGAAGTACTTCATGATTTTCAATACATTATAAAATAAACATATGCAAACAATGTAATTTCTATTTCTTTAAAACAAGAATTCCTTTCTTCGCATCCACCGGTAATTGAACCTGTTTCAATGAATAATTCTTGACATTTCTTAGAACCAGTACAGGCATTTCCTTTGCTGTAGGAATAACAACGTCGCTTAACTGAAGTCCATTTACATCGTCAAAAACCATAGATGGACGAAAATCTTCGTCTTTGTAACTTACGGTCACATTCTTTAGCTGCAAACCATCGGTATGTCTTACGTAGAAGCCCCAGGCCGGTAACTCTCCAAACATCGAAAATTCCGGATAACCATTAATGCATTCAGGAACCTTAGCCAACGAATCCAATCCAAAGCAAGCTACTTTGCGGTCGGCTCCACCCTGATAAACGATGTTTACATTCTCAATCACTACATTTTGAATAGGGTATCCGGGAATTCCGGTTACCGAGGATGGGAAAACATTATGCGGGTATCGCTTTGCCGGTCCTTCCATATTGTAGCCAATATCCGGTTTTGTTTTCGGCACTTCCACGTCCATATTGCCAATGTAAACATTACGAAGTTGGCTCACCACCGAGTCTTTATTCCGATGACCCAAACGAACCAAGATGGCATTTCCGGTATTGGTAGCTTTGATATTCCGCACGTCTATATTTTCCAAAATTCCACCGTCAACAGCTTCGATAGCAATGGCCGAGCGAAAAGTATCAAACACTTTGATATCTTTTATCGTTATATTTTTAAAACCGCCCCACGAGGCTGTGCCCAGCTTTACGGCATTGGCACTGGAACGAACCACACAATTAGCCACATAAATATTTTCACAACGGCTGTTCCTATCTTCCGATTTCAGGCAAATACCATCGTCATCAGCATTAAAAAAACTATTGGTAAGTTTTACATCCTTACAATCTACGAAATCAACTCCGTCGTTGTTCCAATAAACATTGCTTTCAACCTCTATGCTATCCATAATGATATTAGAACATTTGTTGTAGCGTTGTACCCAACAAAGTGCATTGCGAAGCGTAATACCTTTGATCGTAACTTTATCACAATTATTAAAATTTATGATTTTGGGGCGATTTTCTTCTTCGGGTCTAACCTGATGCCATGGGTTTTCGGTCTGCCATTCTTTATCTTGTAGCGTTCCGGCATGAAGCATCACGTAAATATCTTTCAATAGTGCCTCTCCTTGTCCATCAATCATTCCATTACCAGTAATCGAAATATTAGTCGCTTTATCAGCAACTAAAAGTGCTGATGCCTGTGATGAAGGTCCGTAATCGGAACGCCGTGTACTTCCAGCCAATACTGCGTATTTTTCGAGGTGCACATCCACATTCGATTTAAGAGTCAAAACTCCCGTTACAAATCGTCCCGGAGGAATTACGACTCGTCCGCCACCTGCAGCTGATACTTCATCAATGGCTTTTTGAATAATAGCCGTATTTTCGGTAGTATTACTCGATTTAGCTCCCAAATCAATGATATTGATTATTTTCGACTGTCCAATGGCAGAAGCAACCATAAGAAGAAATAATCCGGTAAAAAAATAGGTTCTCATAATATTTGAATATCAATTAATTATTTTGCGTGATTTTTATTTTGACTTTTTATACCGATACAGTTCTTTTCCGTTTTCGTCAACAAAAATGAATTCGAAATAATCCTTTTTTACTGTACAAATCGTAAAACCTTCGGAGTGACTTATAAATTTAGCTCCGGGAAATGTCCCGGTATTTACACCTAGCGAACCCGATGGGCTCACCACATAGTTTATATTGTTTTTTTGAATATGCTGTGCAATATGAATATGTCCGGAGAAGTAAAAATCCACCTTATGTTTCGTTAGAACCGGATTGAGTTGATCCAGCAATTCGGTATTTTTACCCCGCAATGAATCAACTGAATAAACAGGATGATGTCCAATAACAATTTTCCATTTTTCGGTGGAATCCAACAAAACACTATCGAGCCATTGCAGTTGTTGTTTGGTATTCTGCTTTAATATATCGGGATACTGATCGGGCAGCTTTTTATATTCACTCATAAAAGGCGGCGTATCCAACATTACAAAACGGAGACTATTGACTGAGTCTATTTTCACAGCAAAAGTATAATACCTGGCAGGCATATTCCATCGGCGGCTGATTTCAGAATAATCAATCACTGCCTGCGTATTCCCCCGATACTCATGATTTCCAAGTATCGGAAACCAATCGACCAACAACCATGGATTGGTGTAGATACTTTCAAAATTAGTTGTCCAGAGAGGATCAGAAGTACTTCGTACACCATTGTAGTGAAAAGTGTCGCCACTAGCTATGATAAACTTCGGGCGAATACTTTGAGCCAGATTACCCAAGGTATTGGCTACTTCCTTCTGTTTATAATATCCGTTTTGTCCAATATCCGAAACAATGAAAAAACGGTATGCTGTCTTATCAATCACAACAGGTTGAGCCTGAATTGAAAGGCTAATATTGTTCGAGAGAAACAGTATCAGCATAAAAAACAATTTCTTAGCGTTTAGCTTCATGATTCATCTTTATTTAAGTTCTTTCAATCCCTTTTTGGTATCAATCATTCCCTTTATAAATTCAATTTCGCTGCAAAACTCTTTATAAGTCATTTCCTTTAAATAAATAGCTCCATACGAACGTTTTAGTAGCGGTAATTTGCTATCATAAAAGAAATCGCGTCCAAAAAGCGTAGTCAATTGGTGATGTTGCTCCACCCAAATACGTTGTGCCAGATCGCTGAATGGGCCTTCGTATTCATAACTTGGGAAAGAGGCAGATTTTTGACTTACAAAACAATTGTTGAACATACTGCTGAGCACCGCAAACGAATTCAGCGAAACAGGAACAATCATGCTCACATCGCTGATATGGAATTTCGACCAAATATTCCGATATCCCCAAATCTTCAAGTCAGTGACATGATATTTCTCTACATATTTTTCCAGAGCATTAGAAATGGCTATCAGCGTTTTGAAATGCGTATCGGGTCCACTGCCTTCGGGATCCAACGCCAATGATACGATGTTAGGACGAACCTTTTCGAGCAAATCTAAAATCGGTTTTACATCGCGATCGGGATCAGGATATTCCACAAAAATATCGCCGGTATAGAATTGCAATCTCAGGTGTGAAACATGATCCAGTCCGATACCAAAATGTTCCCAAACCAGTTCCGCTTCAAACTCACGCGTCCAGCCTTTAATGACCTGTGCGATTTCCGTCTCCTTTGTTCCCGGATCAATGGTTGAAAGATGTTGAATCGTTTCATTTAGCGTAGGCAAAAGCTCTTTCAAGGTTTTCACATGTAACCAACGAACCAAATGGCGAGCCAACCGGCAAGCAATGTAAACACTTTGTTCTTCGCTATTTTTATTGGCAATGGCGTTCAATGTTCCGGTGATATCGTCCCAGAAACCATCCTGTTCAAAAAGGCGTTTGTTATCAAGGTATTTTTCTATTTTACCACTGGCAATCAATTTCCTCAGCGCTATCAGATTACTATTGATATACTCGTTAGTAACCGATGTAAAACCACTTGTGCAATACACAAAATGATTGTCGTTGTGCTCCGACCGTACCAAATGGTGCAATAAAGGAAAATAAGCCAGCTCAATATCATCATGATGAGGAGCTGTGTGTAATATCTTACTTTGAATTGGCGGATTAAGACCTTTTTTGAGCTTTTCGACAATGCGTTTATGAGTGGCTTGTGCCAATGAAGCCAACGATTCGCCACTCACTTGCTGCGCCAAAAGCAAATACTGATTAGTGGTTTTAAAATTCCCGGAAGTCATCTCCAATAACGAAACGTTTTCTTCCAAAGCCCCGTCAACAATCAATTTATCAAGCGTTTTTGTATCCGGCTTGTGTTGGTCAAGGATTGCAATTCTTTTGCGTTCATGGAGTTTTATAGCGGCTCCTGTCGTCAGATAAAAGCGTGAATTTTCGAGTTTCTGAAGCGCACTGCCGGGGTATTCCAAAGAAGGTTGCGACTCGATAGCCGAGGCTATTAACTGAGATTTTGATTCGCCGGCGGCAATAATAATAGCCACTACATCCGGATTGTGCGTGATCGTATTCAACCCAATGGTGATAACCGCTTTTTTACGCACCGATTCAATACCACCAAGGTCGACAGCCGCAGCAGCCTGTGTTTCGTAATTGATATTGGTTAGCCGGGTGTGTGAATGGTGACTAGATCCTTTTACATCGAACGCAATATGTCCATCAGGACCAATGCCACCCAAAAAGAATCCAATTCCACCCATTTTCCGTATTTTTTCTTCATAATTTTCGCAGAATTGGTCGAAGTATTTAATGGTTTTCTTTTGCAATGCCGCTCTTTCGTTCGCGGGATGATTGATGCGCAGACTCAGGTCAATAATTCCTTCGGGGAAAATTTCTGCAATATTCTTACAGCCATCCAGATAAGCCTGATCGGCTTCAGGAATATTGAAAGTATCAATGAAAAGTGCCTTTTTTTCATCAAATCCAAATCCTTCAATATAAAAACGCTTGACAAAGTAGTTGAACGAGCGTTCGTGCAAAGGATCAAGCGGAAAAAACTCGTCAATCATTACAAAATAAAGCGACTTGAAATCAGGCCTTAATGTTACATCCAATCCTATTTTATGCATCAATCCTGTCTTCATCTCAGCATCCCAGTTTTCGAGGTAATACTTCATCCATTTAATGAAGAACTCCGGTGTTTTACCAGTTGGAAGTGCCACTACTCCACCAAGATTGAGTGCTACCCATTCCAAAAAACGTAGAGCGGTAATTTGACCCAGATTGATATAATTATCAACCACAACGACCTTAATTTTTTCATCCTCTTTTTTTATATCCGGATTACTGAATTGTTTTTCGAAATAAGCTTCTACTTTACTTTCGGTGATATATTTTTTAGTTTCCATTTTAATCTTTTTTTGTTGAAATAATATTTTGGTCAACAACTATACATGAACTATTCTATCCTTAAAACAACAAATATCTATAATAATTTCCGATACTTCAAATAAAGTATCTTTGCAATCTCAACACTATTTCCCGAAGTTTGTGTCGGATAACTCTTCTGCGCATTCACCCATTTCCACTCCCATTGAGCGATTTCCTTGTCAAAAGCCGCAACATCTACCAGTTTACCCGATTCCATTGCCAAAGCTATTGCCGCAAAGAATTTTTGCCAACGCACTTTGTAAAAATCAGTCATCAGTCCACTCCATTGCCGACAGGAATACTCATGTAACGGACTATCAGCATCTCCCCAAAGCGTAATCAGGTTACGGGCATTTTGCTCATAAAGTGCTTTTTCGGCATCTGTATTTCCGCATCTTCGTGCATCGGCAATCCATTTTCCCAGCAGAAAGTCTTTTCGGGTAGCCAGTAATTTATCCATATCGTCAATCAATTCAAGATACTGATTGCTATATTTTCCAAATGTGACTAAGTCTTTGTTTTCATAAGCTTTTACCCATTTCACTTGTAACGGACGGGCATAGTTAGCCAGTACCTGACGGGTAAGATCAACAATATCATACTGAAAGCCATCACTTTTACCATAAGCAGCTGACGACTTAACAAATAAATCCCATGCCGGAATAAGCTCACGCCGTTCGTAGTTTAGCTTCGTTTTCGTCCATCGGGTTGCCGAATCCATGGTCGGACGACCGGTGAGGATAGATTCTGCTCCATCGCGTATTTCTTTTCCGTTATAGACGGTATTTTTTAGCACTTGCCAGGCTTTGAGCATATTGGCATTCGATTCCTTTGTCCCTTTTCCATAACGATTACGAATATATTGACTTAGCCACTGATTCAAACTAATCGGAGTGCTTCGCCAGGTATTTGCAGTCATCAGTTCATAAAGAACAGGTGTTTGCTCAATGGCTTCCATGGTGAGTCCAATACCTTTCAATTTACCCGATTGTGTATCATTGAGTGCGGCAGCCGGTTGTGACGCAACTGTTTCCATTTGTCCAAACAAACTGATATTTCCACCAAAATTGTGCAGCATATTCCAAATCCACGGTTTACCATAATATGCTTCGGTACGTTTCCAAACAGGTTCATATTCAGTAATCAAATCCAGAATAATCATTCGGTCATTGGGAACAGCATCTAACAATGCTTTAATTTGTGGCGCATGCCAAAACTTCCGGTCGCTAAAAAAAAGCCAGCCCTGCATCACCCACACTGCTTTGGGGTCGGCCTGACGCATACCGTCGTACACCCGAGCACTAAGTTTTGAAAGGAATTCCGGGTTGTCAGATGGTGGCTCATTTTCATTAAAGGTATCGGCAGAATACAAGTGGCCGGTTCCGAAAATCTCCGTTTGCTTTTCGAGATATTTCTTTCCAATTTGGGCAAACATCGGGTCTTCAGAATCGAGAATATAGGTATCCGAAAAACCATTGTTCCAGTTGGTTTGCTTGAGTTTGGCATTAGGATATTTCTGACGGAAAGCTGCCGGAACATGTCCTGTAAAAGCTGACAATACCGGTTTCATGCCCAACTCGCGCTCCCGTTTCAGAATTTTTAGTTGAAGGTCTTTGTGGCTTATCATCCAACTTGCTGGTAGCGGACCACCCCAACCGTCAAGATTTCCCATCCAAAACCATGAGAAATAAGACGGCCCGCAAAAAAAAGTGCTTAGCTCTTTGTCGGTGAATCCCATTTCTTTGTACACTTCGTTCCACACATATTCTTCACCGGTGATAGCCAGCGGCATATTGATACCATGCAATGCCATCCAATCAATTTCTTTTTCCCAACGCTGCCAATTCCACCAGCTCATGCTGTAGTTATAGGTGCAATAGTTCAGATAATAACGGTATTCGTAGGGTGACGACTTCTTGATTTTGGTCGGAACCGCAGGTAGTTTTGCAGGTAAATTGAGGTTCTCACCATTCCAGGTAATCTGACAATGACAATATTCATTCAAATAATAATACAGTGCAGAAGCAATGCTTACACCATTGTTTCCCGCAAGTACAATTTTCCCATCTCGACTCGAGATCTGAAAAGTATCTTTGCTGAAAGTATCAATCTGCTCAACCACAAACTGATTGGCATGTTTTGGCAAAATGCGTTGCAACAGATTATCAGAAGCCTTCTTATCCAATTGTGCATAGGAAAGTCCAAATATAGCTGTAAGAGCCAGTGTTAGTATTATTTTTTTCGAGCACATCGTATTCAATATTAGACTTTTAAAAACCATTTTTTCTTGTACAGGAAGTAGAGCAAAGCAAGTTGTACCAACAATATTCCCACTCCTAGCCAAACAGGTTGCCAGAGCTCGGGAGCATTTTTTATAAGTCCACCAAACAAAAAGGAAGCAGTCGATTCAAAATTTACCACTCCATGAGCGGCCATATAAATTAAAATAGAGTTCATGCCAATCCACACAAAAGGCATAGACCATTTTTTTAGTCCAACTACATCTATAACAAAATAGAATACAAATAAAAGAATCAGACTCCAACCACCAGCAACACAAACAAAAGAGCTGGTCCACATGGGTTTATTGACCGGAAAAACGTTATTCCACAGCATCCCAGAACCCAACAAAAGAATTCCGACCACTAAGATAACCATACTTTTGCGAAGCATAGTCCATTTTGGAGCACTCATTCGAAGAAAGCGACCAGTAAAAACGCCAAGTAGTGAAGTACAAATAGCTGGAATGGTTGACAATAAGCCCTCAGGATCGTAAACTATCCGGTGGAGTTTTCCAGGTAAAAACAATCTGTCGATATATCCTGCCAGATTACCCTCGGGGGTTAATACACCGCCTCCATGACCTGGTACCGGTATCAGCATCATAATAGCCCAATAACCTAGCAACAAACCAAAAAACCAAATGAGTTGCGTGCGTAATGTTGAGTTGAGAAAAATAATTCCTGCAAAGAAACCCGATAGGGCAATGCGCCCCAACACGCTTGCAAAACGGGTATGTTCATAATCATTCCATTTGAGAAGTCCGTTCACTACCATACCACAAACGATAAGAATGAGAGTGCGTTTAATGAGCGAACGGTAAATATTTTTTTTTGTTTTTTGGAGATTACCCTCCATCGGGTTTTCGAGTTGTTTGCCCATGGAATATGGCATAGATACGCCGGCAATAAAAATGAATAGCGGGAAAATCATGTCGTAAAATGTAAATCCATTCCAGGTGGAATGATGCAACTGATCGGACATCCAGCCAAAGAGAGGCACATTGGAAGCTTTAGCTAAAGCGTGAAAAATAATTTCTCCGCTGATGATCCACATCATGTCGAAGCCACGCAGCGCATCCAACGACAAAAGACGAGCCGTGGCAGAAGATTGGGAGGTATTCATAAAAGTGTGATTTTTTTTACTGATAACAGTTTTTGTTCGGCTGCCATTCTGCTTTCGAACCTGAGATTCATTTTAGCGAAGTGCCAAAAAGGATACTTCAAATTTGAAGTATAAAGATAGTAATAAAAAACCCTGAAAAGCAGCATGATAACTTTCCAGGGTTTTTACTAATTGGATTAATAACCCGGATTTTGAGTTAATTTTGAATTTTTAACCATAGCTCCTGTTGGAATAGGAAAAATACGACGATAGGTATCTGTGTTAGTTTTAAACCCCCATTTCCCCTCATATTTACCAAAGCGAATCATATCGTTACGATGCCAGTTTTCCATAGCAAACTCACGGCATCTTTCTGAATATATATCATCCAGCGAAACACTTGTCCACGCAGCCGTTGTTGTTCTTTTTGCACGAAGATCATTTACCAACGACAAAGCAGTTTGCCCCAAGGTTGCTGTTCCTCCACGTTGAATAGCTTCCGCTTTCATTAACAATATGTCCGAGTAACGAAATACAGGAACATCATTATTTTGATTTCGGCTTGTTGAAGTAGCATCGGGGTAAAACTTAACATTACGGTAACCCATATTCCAGGCAATTTCGTCATTTCCGCAATCGAACAAACTAACATCTTGACGAAGCGTTACATTAAGAGAAAGTTCCACCTGATAAGTATAGGTTGCCCCTCCATCTGTTCCGGCATAAAATTGATCATATCCTTTTTTTGTAGTTGTAACCATAATTGGGGTTACCCCATCATTCATATATTGCTTTCCTGCAAGCCATTGCTTATTACGAATATCATTTACATCGTTAAAGTACGCATAAAACTCTGGCAAAGTACTTTCCGGAGCACTTGGAGTAAAGGGCAACCCAAATTTAGTTTTTAACG
>Ga0209124_10000758_pt1 | contig 14937 bp, 8 predicted proteins | sample BarGraIncu01122A_FD_184502 | JGI IMG/M metagenome (GOLD analysis project Ga0209124, IMG submission 184502) | Arctic peat soil microbial communities from Barrow, Alaska - Barrow Graham LP Incubations 011-22A (SPAdes) (version 2) | ecosystem: Environmental > Terrestrial > Soil > Wetlands > Peat...
CGATAGGAGTAGCTAACCCAACGAATCAGACAGTCTGTTCAAATGTAGCTATCACGACGATATTGCTGACAACGAGCAACGGAATGAATTCCGGGACTACGTATGCATGGACAAGAGATAATACAACTAATGTTACGGGCTTAGAAAGCGGCACTGGGAATATAAGTGGTAGTTTAATTAATGTAACAAACATATTTCAGGTTGTAACTTTTACCATTACTCCGACAAGTGCAGCGGGATGTAAAGGCAATACCTTTACGGTAACAGTTACAGTCAACCCAACTCCACAGGTAGTACTAGTCCCCAGTACCGGATATACGATCTGTAATGAAGGAACAACAAGTATTGTGTTATCAAGCCCGAGCACTTTTACCAGCGGATATGTAACATTTAACTATACAGCAGTAGGATCAGGGGCTCCCGGAGATATTACAGGATTTACGGCTTCAGCATCGGGTCTGGCAAATAATTATACAATCTCAGAGACATTAGTCAACCACACCGATATATCTCAGACAGTTACTTACACAATTATTCCAATAAGCCCAACAGGGTGCGCAGCGGGACCGAGTAAAACAATAATCATTACGGTTGAACCAACTCTCCAGATAGCTCCGATCACATTGGCCCAAACGATATGTAATGATGGTATAACAAATGTCAGATTATACAGTCCAACGATTTTTAGCGGTGGTAGAGTCATCACATTTAATTATATGGTAATAGCTACTGGAGGAGTAACAGGATTTATCACACCTAGAGCAGGATTGCAAAATGGTTGGGTTATATCGGATATGCTACATAATCCTACTGATACTTTCCAGACCGTAACGTACAGGGTAACTCCTATCAGTCCAACTTGTTCAACAAGTGATCCGGATAAGATAATAGTTATTACGGTAAATCCAACGCCAAGGATTTTCCCGGTGCCACTTAATACTGCACAATGTGACAGTACAGTAAACAGTATAAAGTTGCAGAGTCCAAGTACATTTACAACCGGGTTTATAACATTTGATTATAAAGTTACCTCATCTGGCCCGGTTACAGGCTATACCAGCTCACTTTCAGGATTGCCAAATGATCATATAATTGCTGATAGGCTGAAAAATGGATCAGATACATATCAGATTGTAACATACAGTATAGTCCCGGTTAACCCTGTTGCAGGTTGTGCTGCTGGTACTGCTCAAGATATCTCAGATACTATCAATCCAACACCGAAAGCAGTATTGACTAATAATGTTCCATCAATTTGTTATGCAGGAACACTCAGGGCTCCCGTAAATACTCAGATTGTCCTGAGCTCACCGACCGTTATGACCAGAGGAGCAATCAGATTCGATTATAATGTAAATGTTACGGGAGGACCCGGAGTAATTGTTGGAAATACTTCACCTGGAACAAACCTTTTGCCAGGTGCTACAATTAATTTTACCTATCAGAACAATTCGGATACCATTCAGTCTGTTTATTATTCTATAACCCCAAAAGTTAATAATGCTATTTGTGTCCCCGGAAAGAGAGTTGTTGGTGAAGTAAAGGTCCATGCACGGCCGCTTCAAAATATTCTGATTAAAAAGAAACTGACCTGTTCCGGAGGTGCCGGTCTTGCGGCATTACAGGCTGTGATCTCAAAAGGTGCGGACATTTATCATATTCTATGGAAAGGTCCTGTGGGTTATCAAAAAGTTGATTCATTGGATATTGGGAATCTTTACGGAGGTAAGTATGTTATTACTGTGACAGATAATCTTAGTTGTAACAGCAAGGACTCTATAACTATCTCTCCGATTACTGCCAGAGCATCTATTTCTCCTGATGTTATACTCCCGGGGAATTATAATATTACCTGTATAGGTTCTACAGATGGTAAAATCACTGTTGGTGTTACAGGAGGTGTGACTTCTCCGTATAACTATTGGGTTGTCAGAAATGATATTGATACTCTGGCTTCTGGTATTTTTACTGGTAATCTGAATTTCCCAATGGACATGTCAACCTACAGGAGGCTTACCAATCTTGGTGCTGCGAGCTATAAGCTTATTATCCAGGATATAAACCACTGTAAGGATTCAACAACCTACACCTTCAGGGTTCCTCCACCCGTAGTTGCCGATATAAGAAAATCAACTTATGACGGACTCTTTAATGTTTCCTGCAAAGGTTATAACGATGGATCTGCATGGGTTCAGAATATTTCAGGAGGTCGTGGACCCTTCACATACAGGTGGTATACATCTGACGGGAATATCCCCGGCCCTTTCACCACTAACCAGATTGATAATCTGATAGCGGGGACCTATTTCCTTGAAATAAAAGATGTGCTGGGCTGTATTACAATTGCAACGGTCGTTATCACTGAGCCATCTGGCATGCAATTATCAGGTTCCCTAGTGTCTAAATCACCTGATGGAACCTTCAATATTTCCTGCAATGGAGGTGGCGATGGATCTATTGCAATGACCATTACAGGAGGCTCAGGAAATTACATCTATTCATGGACAGGACCTTCCGGTTTTACTTCATCATCTAAAGATCTTGCAGGAATAAAGGCAGGGGATTATACATGTTCAGTCAAAGATCTGAATGGCTGTATTCTGACGCCAACTCCTTTATTCCATCTCACAGAGCCATCTGTCCTGGTTTTAAATCCGCCTTTAACTTCGGTCTCAAATGATGGAGCCTATAATATTAATTGTAATGGCGCCAATACCGGATGGATTAATACTACTGTATCAGGTGGAAGCATTGGGAATTATAAATATAACTGGAGCACAACAAACGGATCAGGGCTAATAAAAGGTCAAAGTAACCAGACTTTGCTTACTGCGGGCACTTATCATCTGGTGGTATCTGATTCAAATCATTGTGTTACTACGAAAGACATAACTCTGTCTCAGCCACCTGTTTTAATCACACAAATCAGCGCAACAAATATTACCTGTAAATCGCAGGGCTTTAATAATGGATCAATTATCCTGATAGTTACAGGTGGTGTTGCACCTTATTCATATCTGTGGTCGAATGGTTTGACAACTAAAGATCTGTCGGACCTGACTCAGGGAAATTATAAGGTCATTGTTACGGATTTTAATGGGTGCATAAAAACTGATTCTGCAAAAATTGATCTTCCTCCTGCCCTGAACTATACAAAAAGTCTTTCTGACTACAATGGGTATAATATAAGCTGCAATGGATTAGCAGATGGTTTCATTAATGCTGACCTTACTTCAGGACAGGCTCCATTCGTTTACGCATGGACAGGTCCTGGTGGATTTACATCCTCAACCAAAAACATTTCAAACGTGAGAGCCGGTCAATATACGTTACTCATTGTCGATATTAATGAATGCAAAGCAACGGAAACATTTGATCTTACCGAACCCGGTAAACTTGGAATGACTTTCAGTTTACCATCAAGCACTGCAGGAGGCTACAATTTAAATTGTGCAGGTGATAGCACCGGTTATATTAATGTTGAACCAGTAAATCAGGTAAAAACTGTAGAATATTTATGGGCCGACGGTATCTTTGGGAACACCAGGACCCATCTCGCCGCAGGCAATTACAGTGTGATAATAACCGATGCAAACAATTGCCGTGCCAGTGCAACGGTAGCACTTACAGAACCAGATTCAATGAAACTTGTATTCAATATATCTCCACCTTTCTGCCCTGATAAACCTGATGGTGTGATTAAAACAGTGGTTACCGGAGGAGTACATGGGACAGATTATTCATACAAGTGGTCGGATAATTCAACAAACAGGGATCTCTCAAATATTCCGGAGGGATTTTATAAAGTTACAGTTACAGATATGAACGGTTGTTCAATCAGAGACTCGGTTAAGGTTAATCCTGTAAATGAGACCTGTCTTATAATTCCAAATGCAATTTCCCCTAACGGTGACCTGATAAATGATGTCTGGAATATTGGGTTGATTGAGCTTTATCCTTCAATGGAAGTGAAAATCTTTAACAGATGGGGTGAACCTGTCTGGAGATCAGAAAGAGGATATCCAAAACCCTGGGATGGAAAGAGCAATGGTTCTGAGCTTCCAATCGACTCATATCACTATATAATTGATTTACATAATGGATCCAAACTGCTTATTGGTAATGTGACAATAGTAAGATAAATTTGGATATTTTATTGTTTTTGTGAAAAGACTCGTTTTTATATCATTATTATTATTTCTGATAGTCAATATGACCTTCGGCCAGCAGCTGCCATTATTCAGCCAGTACCTATATAATAAGTATCTGATTAATCCGGCCGTAGCAGGGAGCGATGGATATACAAGCATCAGTCTGACTGCCAGAGAGCAATGGGTTGGCTATTCAGGGGCACCAAGAACATTCTCTGTAAGCTGGCAGACCAGGATTCTTAAAAAAAGTTATATACTGAAACAAACCAGGATAAAGAAGCAGGTTTTCAGACCAAAATCAGATGGGAAGGTGGGGTTTGGAGGATATGTATTCAGTGATAAGAATGGATTGATTCAGAGAACTGGCTTCCAGGTTTCTTATGCATATCATATGTGGTTGCAGAAAAGTACCCAGTTATCTTTTGGACTTGCATTTACAGGATATTATTACAAAATTGACCAGAACCAGATAAATTTTGAAGACCCGAATGAACCATGGCTGAACAATAATCTGCGTCGGGGCATCTTTGTCCCGGATGTCTCCTTTGGAGCCTATCTGCTCAATGCGAAATACAGTCTTGGTTTTTCGGCAGATCAACTATCTGAAGCTTCCGCCAAAATAGGAGGTCCTGCTTATAAAAATTTCTCGATGAGCAGGCAATATTATCTTTTCGGGTCATATGATTTTAGCTATGGAAGTAATATGATAATCCAGCCGGCTTTTCTTCTAAAAATGTCCGAACAGCTTAAACCCCAGGCTGATATTGGGGTAACAGGTATATATAATCAGGGTTTTTGGGCCGGCTTAGCTTACCGCACTAGCGGAGCTTTGATTGCTAACATCGGTGTGAAATATCAAAATATGTTTTTTGGATATGCATTTGATTTCACTATGCAGGAAATTCAGAGAGTAACATATGGGACACATGAGATTACTGTGGCCCTCAAGTTTGGAGATAGTGCAAGAAGATACCGCTGGCTGGATCGTTATTGATCAGATAAAAAGTGCCTAAAGTTTGGAGTGCCTAAAGTGCCTAAAGTTTTCTGAGGATGTAAATTATTGAACTGCTTCTTTCCCTGTTAAAAACCGACATGAATGCGAAAAAGAATGCCCTTGACATAGCTTTAAAGAATGCCATGGATGAACTTTTGTATCTTTCACTGAGCAATGAAATGTAAAAAACATCAAGAGGCAGCGTTTTAATATTTCCTAAAGTGAATCCCGATTTTTCTGATAAAACTCTGAATGTGGAAGGCTGAAAATGCCATAAATGCCTTGGAACATCCCAGGCTGCCCAGAACTGTTTGTAGTATGTTGAATCATATGAACTGCTATTAGGTAATGCTACTACACAAACAGCACCGGGTTTCAACAAGCGATAGATTTCAGAAATATACTTAAATGGATCATGGAAATGTTCTAATACATGCCACAGCGTGATACAATCAAAACTGTTTGTATCATATGATGTTATCCTGTCCGGAAGATCAACTTCCAGCCCGAAATTTGATGCGGAGAAATTACGTGCTTTTTCATTTATTTCAACTCCTTTTACCTGCCATCCTGCTTTTCTCATGATAGCAGCAAAATATCCCGTCCCACTACCAATGTCTAGAATCTTGCCTTTTTTAAGTCCTGTGACCTTTTCAACAAGAACTTTCTTCCTGCCAAGCATAATAGTTCTTGCAATCCTATAGAGCTTATTGGAAAAACCCCTGGATGTGTCACTGTGCGAAATATATTCTTCTGATTCATAATATGCTCCTATCTCTGACTCTTCCGGGTAATCCTGCGTAAACAAGAACCCGCAGTCTGAACATTTAAATACAGCGAAATCCTTCCGGCTGACAAAATGATCGTTGCTATTAAATAATAATCCAGTTTTATCAGAAAAACAAAGCGGGCACACTTCATGATGCACCATACTATTCTGACTTAGATTTCCAGTTAACTTTAGTAAAGAAATATCCTGCAAAAATCAGAATAAGCAATACAGAGCTCGCAAGGGAAACTTTATTTCCGGTATAATATGAAGCCGGCCTGAAAGTAAATTTAATTTCATGATCTCCGGCAGGTACGACCATGCCTCTCAGGGTCCAGTCTGTACGGAAATACTGACTTTCTTTACCGTCGATATAGCACTTCCATCCTGCAGGATAATATATTTCGGAAAAAACTGCAAGCTTCTCCTCCATTGCAGAATATTTATAATGTAACTCATCGGGTTGGTAAGAGACAAGCTCAATTTTTTCATTTTCCTGAACTGGGAAAGAAGATTTTGTAATCTGATTCTTAAATGAATTACCGATTATTGCCTCTTTAGCAGGATTAAAGGAATTCATTAATGAAATCTCTCTATTGGCATTTTCTGCCAATATCGGCTTTTCAACAAACCACGCATTTCCAAGAGAGTTAGGATTGATCAGGGGCAGGGCGGAGGAATTAAAGATTACATACTTTGTATTGAGCATATTTAGAGCAGGAATCGGGGTTCTGTGTAATGCAGCCTGAAGTTCTTCAAGAGATTTGGCTTTTTGTGCTGCAGCTCCAAATGCCCCCAGCTCAGGATAAATGCATGAGTCTATAAGCTCCTGGTATCTCTCCATTTTAGCGCCATGATAACCGCCAATTGACTTATGAAAAAATGAAGTTGGCGAATTATCATTGAACGGAGAAACAGCAAGATTCAGAACTCTGTGCTGAGTAGGATCTTTTAGAATAAAAGCATCAGCAACAGTTGGTGCGAAAGATTTTTGAAAAAATGATGACCTTTCAAAACGGTCAGCATCCAGATATCTCTTGTCTACTGTCCAGAGATCAAGTACAATCAAGAAGGCAATTATGAGAATAGCATACTCCTTCTTAGCCTTCTCAGAAATAAAGGCAAATATAACCCCGGCGGAAAGCAAAATAAATACCAGTGATCTTAGTGCATCACCTCTGAGCAAACCCTTTCTGTCGGATATTAGTGCATCTTTCAGCCAAGGAGGCAGATCACCTTCATTTAGTGAGATAAATGACCCGGCGAAGCCAGGAAATATCAGGATAAACAAGAGGAAGCCTCCGGTTATCCCGGCAGCGATCTTTAACCCCCGAATAATTTCCTTTTTTGTGGTAGTTCCACTAAAAATATCCCTGAGCGCAAGAACTCCAAGCAGTGGAATACAAAATTCTGCTATTACCAGAATCATGGTTACAGCCCTGAACTTATTATATCCGGGAAAATATTCAATGAACAGATTTGTAAAAAGCATGAAATTCTTTCCCCATGAAAGCATTATCGATAATACCGTAGCTGCGAGTAGCCACCATTTTTCTGGTCCCTTAATGAGAATCAGTCCCAGGATAAACAGGAAGAAGACAATGGCGCCCACATAATGAGGCCCATCAGTTCCCGGTTGAGTTCCCCAGTACTTCTGAAACTGCTCAGCTGACGACTGATTATTATTTTTTGCCAGAGCTTTGTATGTTTCCGAGTTACGGTCAAATGGTTTGCTTGAACCACCTTTGTAGTTAGGAATAAGAAGATTAAATGTCTCATCAACTCCATAACTCCAGGTTGTAATATAATCTTTATTCAACCCTGATGTAATATTCGAATTTTCACTTACCAGATCTGACTTTCCCCTTATAGAATATTTTCCATATTCATAGGTTGTATAAAGGCTCGCAAAGTTAATTCCAATTGCAATAAGAAATGGTATAATCAGTATTGCGGACGTTTTCAGGAATTTTATGACTGTATTGTTTTTCCATGAATAAATAAATTCAACAATTCCGAATATCAACAGGCAGAGCAGTGCATAATAAGTTATCTGAGGATGATTGGCCTGAATCTCAAGAGAAAGAAAAAACGCTGTAAGTAATGCTCCCTTTAAGGCATCATGCCTGTAAGCGTAATAAATCCCTCCTATCATCGGAGCCATATAAGCTAATGCAATGGCCTGGGTGTTATGTCCGGCCCCAAGGACCTGAAAGAAGAAAGAAGAGAAACCATAGGCGATTGCTCCGGTTATTGCAAGCCATGGACTAACCCCGAATGCCAGGAGCATGATATAAAAACCGAGTATTGAGATAAACAACACTGAAACAGGCATTTTAAACATCCGCAGAAATGTATCAGCATGTTTTATCAGGTTGCCGGGATATTTAGTCGAAATAAGATATGCAGGCATGCCGCTGAAAATGGAATTGGTCCATAATGGCTCACGGCCGTTCTTGTCACGAAAATCCTGAATTTCCTTCGAGCTGATTTTAGCGACTGTGGAATCGTTGGCTTTCAGTACTTTGCCTTCCAGAACAGGATAAAAATATACGAAAGAAACCACTATAAATATTAAAACTGCTATCAGATGTGGCAGCGCTGGTTTGAGCTTTTCTTTAATTTGCATTTCGAAGTATTTTAAGATTACCGACGGGGAAAAAGCAAAATTATGTATTTAACTGAATTAATTGAATCATATTGATTGTAAAGTGCTCAGTTTCTCTTTAACCCCCCCTTGGGGGGGATGGGGGTGTTCCTCGCGCGGTTAAAGGATTTGATATTCTACAGTTCATCCGATATCCCTTTCAAAGAATGAAGATTGGTTTTCAGGTCTTTAATTTTCGACCATTTGGTGATAAATCCTCTGATTACCTGTAATTCAATAGGTTCATAGAAATTAAACAAATACAGGATAAACGGGAAACTGACCAGGCATAAGGTTTTAATGATCATCCTCGGCAGAAGATCCATTCCGTTTATTAATAAACTGGAAAAAGATAATGCAGCTCCGGTAATCAGCATCACAACTATTTTTCTGATTTCATATGGTACAAAAAATACCTTCTGTGAATAATAGTAACAGGCGTACCAGTAAATAAACTGCGACAGTAAAGTAGCAATTGCAGCCCCAGTAATATCCCATATCGGAATTAACAAAATATTAAGAGCCAGGCTAAGTAAAGTGCAGAAGACTACGATAAAACCAATTATCCTTGTTTTTTTTGCAATATGCAAACCGTAGACAGTAACTTCTTTCATATTAACAAAAAAATTGGAAAGAGCCAGAAAGGGGATGATGGCTACAGCATCCCAATAAGTTCTGGACTTAGAAATGACTTTTATTATTTCAAAGGAAAAAAGTGAAACGCCGACAATGGCGAACATAAGAATATACGAAGAGTAAAGAAGTACCTTTGAGTAGAATCTTTTACTGTCAGGTGTCCCTATCCGCTTTATCATCATTGGGCCAAGCGCGAGTTTTATTGAGTCAACAAGTACCAATTTTAAAACACTTGTAATCTTAATAGCAAACGTATAAAGAGCAACTGATTTAAGAACTGTGAGTGAATTAAGTGAAAACCTGTCTATTACAGTAAGTAACGCGGCTGAAATATTAGCCAGCAAAAGAGGGAATCCATAGACATTCATCGATTTGAAAATAGCCTTGTCAAAGAATATCCGGGTATTTTTTATAGTATATCCAAGAAGGAGCAGCACAATGAATCCGTTACCAATAACCTGTGCAAGATAAATGCCCTCGAGACCCATTTTCCTGACTATTATAAAATACAATGTCAGCGAGAGAACAAGAATAAGTTTTAACAAATTTGTCACTGTGTAAAGTACCGATCGTGACTGGAGCCTCATTAAGGTATTTATCACATTATTAATCGATTGAATACCGGAAGCTACAATTACAAATGCAATTACTCTTGCCCAGTCGGTTTTTGAGAATATCAATAAAGACAAAGTTCGGGAAAGAGGGATTAGTACTGCACAAAATAATAACGATACAATAATCTGGGAAGATAGAGACATGAAAAAGATACCCTTCTGATTATCCTTATGATCTTTATCCCAAAACCATCGGGTCAGGCTCTGAGGCAGACCTGAAGCAAGCATTGCGGTTAAAACAATAGCTGAAATATCAAGAACTCCCATAACACCGAATTGATCGGTCGAAAAAAACTTCTGATCTGTAAATATGGGAATGAGCAATAGTCCGACAATTTTTACGGCAACATTCCCGAGACCGTAGACTATAGTGTCTTTTAGTGATATCTTGATTGACTTCAGCATTGGAAAAGAATCCGATTTCAGTTTATATCTCCTGTTATTATGATAGTATTAAAATAGTAAAAGGGATATCCTGCACTAATCCCAAGAATTCGTTTTATTTTTCTGATTATTAATTCTTTAATATTCAGACTTTGCAAATTTGCATAGATAATTCTTTCAGGATTATAACCGGCAGAAACAAGAACTTTAGCTATTGTATAAGGAGTGAACCAGAACCTGTGATCAGAATTTATTATCTCAAGATAGTTCTTCATGTTCTTAAACTGATGAATATTATAAATACTTGGGACTGTAATTATAAATTTACTTACTTTTTCTCCGTATTTTTCCTTGAAGACTTTCAGGAAATTTACAGGATTATCGAGATGCTCTACTATCTCGCCGAAAACAACATAATCCCAGTTCTTTTCGTCTATAACTTCAAAACTATCTGTAAGAATATCCCCGTGAAAAACATTCTGATATTCCGTTTCCTTTTTTATAAACTCGATGCTCTCCCTGTCAATATCGATTCCGACACAATTTTTTGCGTTATCGGTTATTAGTTTGTGTAGCCAGCTGTTATTGCTTATTTTCTGTTTAATAACAGGTATATGATCTGAACAACCGATATGAATGACATTTTTATCTCTGATCAGTTCAGTTATTGCAGCTTCCCTGGAGATGATCCTGTGTTTTGATTTTCCGATATCAACAAAAAGGCTGGTTTTAAAGGCCTCTCCTTTAAGATACTTTAAAACTTCAGGTTCTATCCTCATAATGTAAGAGATTAATCCGTTACTTCTCGGAAGCTAAGATACTATTAACCTTCATTATAAAATCTTTATAGTTCGATGTTGCATTGAAATTTGATTCCCAATTCCTGATTGCATTCATTCTGATACTATCATATTCATTATCGGGTAAATTTGCATAGTACTCTATCATCTTTGAAAGATCGCCCGTTTTAAAATCAACAGGTAAAAGTGATCCGGTTCCTTCCACCACAATTTCTTTCACAGCACCAGTATCAGTTGCAATTACAGGAATTCCGAAACTCTGAGCCTCCATCATGCTTACAGGGATTCCCTCTGTTGAGCTTGTATTGATGAAAAGATCAACTTTATTAAGGTTATAAAAATCCAACAAATCATTATTGGGATAATGCCCCATAAACCGATACCTGATTTTATCTGTTGAAACGAGTTTAGTCCTGGCTAAAGATTCCAGTTCATTTCTTAAGACACCATCCCCGAAATGCAACCACACTATTTTTTTATGATATCGAACGGTATTCAAAGCATCTATTAGCAGATCAATTCTTTTCAAAGGAATCATATTTGAACAAGACACAATTACATATTCACCTGGTATATTGGCTTTCAAGTTTTTACCTTCAGGTCCGTTTACGCCAAGCCGCGAAACAAAGAAATTGTCTCTCTTTCGTTTGACTTTTGCAGAAAAGTAATCCATTCCATGTTTGGAAGTAAAGAAAATTGCATCCAGTTTCTGTGCCAAGAAACTCAAAAGAGGCAGATAGCCGGAATCTGTTCTCTCCTCATAAAGGTCACTGCCATGAACTCTGGCTATTTTGATACTATTCTTATATTCAAGCAAGGAGATTGCATGGGCTCCTGTTTTTAGCCAATATGAATAGAAAACGATATTCTGGGCTATATTTTCTTTTAACAGTTTTCCTTTTATATATTCCCTTAATTGTAAGGTTTTTATCACCTTTCTAAAAAGAAAAAGAAAGCTCCGTAATGAAATGTGATATCCCGTTTCTCTCCTGAAACCGACCTCCTTGTGTAACAGATTTAATATAGTGCTGAAATTCAGAAAGAGGAGAGCTGGCAACCGGAGAAATTCTGAAAATGAAGTGGACGTATTATATCTGTGAATAATTATGCCATCAGGGACAATCCGGGTCCTTTTTCCGGAAACATTTTGTGCTATAATAATGATCTTCCCGAAATTTTTAATCAGGAATGGAAACTCTGATTCAAGGAATGATTCGCTTGTTCCAAAAGGGAATTGAGATGTTATCAAAACAAGAGTCTTCATCTTTATCGGTTGATAAATAACATTAGTTTTACGAAAGCCTGCGGTTTTTATCTGCTAATTCATTGTATGCCTTAATCAGCCTTTGCTTATCAATATTCCAGTTATATTTTTCCATTACAGCTTTTCTACCGTTGCCATCTATTTCATTAAGAAGTTTCCTGTCACCCGACAGCCTCTCAAGCAGATGAGAGAGTTCTTCAGGGGAATCGTTCTTGTAAATAAACCCTGTATGTGTCTCATTTATAATTCTTTTTAAAGATATGCAATCAGATGAAATTATCGGTTTATTCAGATACATGTATTGGTATAGTTTGTTAGGACTTGATGCATCATTATTTTCAGTCCTTAAATGAGGAATAATTGCAGCATCAGATTCAGCCAGGATATCGAGCATTTCATTAAATGGCTTGTGACCAAAGAAATTTACCTGGGAATCAATCTTCATTTCCATTGAAATCTTTTCAAGTTCCTTTCTGAAGCTTCCCTCTCCAACAATCCAAAATCTGATTTTTATTTTTTTTAAAACACACATCTTTATAGCTTCCAGCACCAGTTGAAGTCCCCGATGTCTGTTAATGGCTCCTCCATAAAAGATAGTTAACTCATCTGTATTATTTTTTTTAACCTGGATTGAGAGATTTTCAAAATTGATTGTATTTGATACCATACAAACTTTGCTGCTATCAACTCCAAGACTGATTACCCTGTCCCTTGCTTCTTCAATAATCGTAATTACTTTGTCTGCTTCGGGCAACATTTTCAGTTCATATTGCACCCATTGTTTGTTTGATGAAAGTAATTTTCCTGCAATAGTCCGGGTATGTGTGGCAACTTTTATAAGGGCCGGCCAGTTTTCGTGCAGATCAATTATAAGTCTGGTGTTAAATTTTCGTTTTACATCAACTCCTATCTGACTTAAAGGGAGATCATGTATATGAATTACATCAAATTTTTCTTTTGTACAGATAGAGAAAACAAAATTTCGCCAGAAATTAAAATAGAAAGGGAACTTCAGACAACCGACGCTGCTCTTGTAGATAAAAGTGGGCATTTTCTTACGATGGACAATTGATTTCCCAAATCCCTCTCTTTCCGGCCGGTTTTTCCTTGTTGAACATGCAAGATGTACCTCATGTCCGGCTTCTGTCAGGGCCAGCATCTCATTTTCAACTCTTACATCGGGCGGGAACTCTGTCTCAAGTATCATCAGGATCTTCATCTCACAAAATATTATCATTTGATTCCAAAACCCCGATGATACGCTTTGTAAGGTTTAAACGGGAAAATTTTTTAACGGCTTCCTCATCTGACACTTCAGGTTGCCTTCCTGAATTTGTCACGAATTCAGATATATTTACAGTATCGTAATAAGCAAATGTTTTACCAGCTTTGCATGACGTTATTATCTCAGCAGCATCTCCTTTGACAGGCCCCAGGCAAATAATTGGTTTCCCGGTAGCCAGATATTCAAATATTTTACCAGTAATAATGCTTTTATTACTTTGATGAAGCGGTATTATTAAAACAAGAAGTGATGAACCCATCATGTATTTTATTGCTTCACTGTGAATTACATATGGAAGAAATTCAAGATAATTTTCCTGTATCTCAGACTGAAGCAATTTTTTTGTTTTTTCTGAAACGGTCCCTACAAACCGAAGTAAAAAATCTTTACCTGAAGCCTGAAGGCTCTTCAGTGCAGGTATCAGACCTTCAATCGGATATATATCTGAGAGAGTGCCAACATAAGTAATAGTGAACCTTTTGGGAATACTTTTGGGAACCTCTTTAAAATCAGATTCATCGTATCCATTTGTAATTACCTCCGTTTTTCTTTCTACACCCGATGCTTTCGCAGAGAAGAGTTTTTTGAGCGATTCTCCGACAGTTATTATTTTGTCAGCTTTCTGCAAGACACTCTTTTCTAATTTAAGATCAATTGCTTTTGAAAGGACTGTCGGATAGAACTGTTTATAATAATATATGTCTGTCCATGGATCCCTGAGATCTGCTATCCACTTTAATGCCGGATATCTTTTTTTAATCTTCAGTCCGATAAGTTGTGTCGAATGCGGAGGACTCGTTGTGATTACATGTCTAATCCCTTCCTTTTCAATCAATTCACAGGCTTTTTTAAAAGCATATTTGTTCCAGCCTCTTCTTGGATCGGGAATGAAAAAGTTGCCTCTGACAAAACGAAGGAGCTTTCCTTTAAATGTGTTATCCACACTATTTGCAAAGCCCGCGGAAGGGATTCTTGATTTGTCCTTCTTATAAATGTTAAAATAATTTGTGGCAGGGGTAGTATAAACTTTTACTGAATAGGGCAAGTCATCTGCAAGTGAATTATCAATAACCGGGTATGCTGCAGCTGCCTGATCGACGGTAAGAATAATCGGGTCCCAACCAGATTCAGGCAGGTATTTCGAGAATTTGAGCCACCTCTGCACTCCTGCTCCTCCGCTTGGCGGCCAGTAATAGGTAATGATTAAAACGGGGATCTGCATCGCTGGCATAAGTAATGATTTAATTCACTGTGAATGCTGCCTGATAGAAATTATTGCTGGCAGCTATCAGTTTATAATCCAGATAAAACGATTTTGTAAAATCCATAAATGCCCTGAATTCATGAAGAGGCACTCCAAACTCATCAAAAACAATGATGTCTCCCTTGCACA
>Ga0209124_10000761_pt1 | contig 14890 bp, 13 predicted proteins | sample BarGraIncu01122A_FD_184502 | JGI IMG/M metagenome (GOLD analysis project Ga0209124, IMG submission 184502) | Arctic peat soil microbial communities from Barrow, Alaska - Barrow Graham LP Incubations 011-22A (SPAdes) (version 2) | ecosystem: Environmental > Terrestrial > Soil > Wetlands > Peat...
TGAATAGACCTTCTTTTCTTTTCTTTTACGAGTCTTTTCAAGACTCTTTTCAGCCATTGTCATAATCTCCGTTATAATACGAATGATTATAAAAGTAAAGATTATGCAAACAGGTATAGACCATGGGAGATTTTTTATGATTTCAGACCAAGTAGATGGTTCTTCTGGCAATAGATTACCTATGCCTCGATGTCCTATTAGTTTTTGTGACAATGTACCTAAACACATAAGTCCCACAAACACATAAAAAGGAAGATATTTGTTTTTTTTCATTTGTTATAATAGTAAAAATACAAGAAGTCGTTTGAAATATTAGATCCAACTTCCCATGCCGGATTATCTATTAAATAAGGCATATCTAGTGGAGTGCCATATTTATACTTAATAGCCCCTTCTATACCCCCACCAATAAGACTAGTGATACCAGCACCAACAGTTTCAGCACCCAAATAACCCCCGTCCGCCCGGATATACATATTTTATTCTTTGCACAAGAGTGTGGGCTCGTTGTTGGGAACCAACGGCCAAGGAATAATCACTATTCCATTTTCATTGGTTGACATTTAAGTCATATATTCCAAATTTCCCATTCTTCTTTGTCTTAAACTTATTAATTGCTACCATGCTAATGTCATCATACTCATTTGGAATTAGAACTTTCCCATTCGTATCAACCAGTCCTGTCTTATTGTCCTTTGTTGTTGTAAAATAGTCTAAACTAATCTGTGTTATACTATCGTATTCATTTAGGACAATCACTTTTCCGTTTACATCAACAATTCCAATTTTCTTATCTTTTGTAGTTTGGAAATACTTTTCACTAATTTGTACTATCTCTTCATACTGATTTGAAATCACTGTTTTACCACTAATATCAATAATACCTACCTTATTTTTTTTTACTGTTCTATAATATTTTGAACTGATTTGTTCTATACTATCATAAACACAGGGGATTATTACTACATCCTTTGCATTAGTTACCCCCTGTTTTCCATTCAGACGAGTAGTTTTGTTGCTTTCTTGATTTTGTCCATACATCATTGTGTACATTGATACGAATAAAAAGATCATAATTGTTTTCATAACATTTAGTTTGTTGGTGAATATTTTTTTTGCTGTTTTCTATGTGATATTGCCCTTGTAGTCGCAGAACTATAGGTTGTACTCAATATAATTGTCTAATTTTCCCCTTTTCCTCTATAAATAGTCCCTCAGGCGAAGTTATATAAATATTCCCTAAATTAGACTCTCTAAAATAACAATATCCACCAGGAATTTTGAACTCACGATATCCACTGATCTTATTATATTGACCGTAGTAAGTATGACCATTCCATTTTTCCTCAGATGATCTCACTGTCGAACCGACGCCTGCAAAATGAACAATATCATTTCGATAAAGTATATCCTTAATCTGGCTGAAACTATATAGTTTCATAATTTGTTTTGTTTCTTTTCCTTCTCTTTTTACTAGCTTATTCCAATCAACTATCTCATAAGGATAATCACTTATTTGATTTTCACAACAAACATATTTTTCGTTTATAGTTTTAATATAAGTCCAGTCGGATTTTAAATTGCTACCTGTTAACTTATAAATCTTGTAAATACTGTTATTAAAACTTTGTTCAAGTTTATTCTGTGTTTTAATAATGAGCTGTTGCTTTGGTTTTGAAATAATTTCTATTGGGCAAAACTTTGGATCGTCATATATTATAATCTTCCAATTCACCCCAAAATCTTTAGAAACAAAAAGAATGGAACTACTAATACAAGGTAAAATACCTACCAGCAAGCCGTCGTCAGTTAATGTTATGTATCTAATAGGATATTTTTTTGCTAAATGATTCCATGTCTTTCCACCATTTATTGATACAATTATACCTTCGTCATAATATAAACAAGCTATAATCGTGTCATTCGAAACTTCAATGATACTAGAGATTTCTTTGTTTGTTTCTTTTTTATTCTCTTTTGTTATAATTACGTTCTCTTTCTTTTTAGAATTATGAACACAGCCATAAAGTAGTGTTAAGGTCAAGAATGTAAGTATTACCTTTAGATTATTCATAGATCAAAAATGTGTTGAATCGTGTCTTATATGCAAATTTGTCAGAGTCCCCGTCCCCCTGTCTCTCCTGATATATCTATCTTGTTGTTTGCAGAATATTTATGACTGGTTGTTGGGATTTTATTTTAATCCCAACTTTTTGTATTCTTAGGATTTGTAATCCGTTCTTTAAAACAACACAACTTGTCTATCGGATTTAAAAATCCTCATAGTACAAAGAGGTGGGATTAAAAGAAAATCCCACCGACCAATCCGGACTTTTGTGCAAGTAAGTAATGGTTTTATATCTGCGAGGACAAGGTTTTGTCAGTAATCAAATCCTCTATTATAACATTCTTTAATTCAGTCCAAATACTGTCGTTTACCAATATTACTTTGAATTCTTCTTTGTTGTTATTTTTGAATTTATCAAACTTATTATTTATTGGTGTTTCGTCAAAAAGCAGATAGACAATGTATTCGTTCATAATAATTCCATAATCTTGCGTTTGAGCTTTTTGTGCATAAACAATGTTTTTCGACTGCTCAAATAAATTGGTTGATTTAATGACAATTATTTCATTTTCGTCTTTAAATTCTATGGAATTTATATTTAATAATTCTTGAATCTTATTTACTTTGAATTTTAAGAGTTGAACTCTTAAAGCTTCTTCTTCATCAATATGAAAAACATTAAATGGTTTCCTTTGTGTAATACTACATCTCCAAAAAATTGATATGAAAAACAATTTCGAAATCAATGTATTTAGTTTTAAGCAACGAACAAAATTTATTTGTCCTAGCGAGTCAAAACTGAAATTATCACTGTATTTTTTATTTAAAATTCTTTTGTGTAAAAACTCTGAAACATATGTCTCTAATACTTCAAAATACTTTTCACAACTTGGACAAAGAATATAATCTTCTTTTGCACTGTCTTGGCATGTTTCGGGTTTATTTTGCATTGTAGAAGTATCCCAAATGAATGCTTTTCTTTGAGGAGAGTTCTCAAAAATTGTTTTTACCATAAATCTCGGAATTATATGCGAGTTTTTCTTGGTCGACTTTTCTTTTAAGCAAAGAAGACATTTGCAATTCGGAGTTCTTTCCATTTTTTTTAATGTAGCCTAACAGTATATATATGCACTTCAATTTCCCCCGTTCTCCGTAGCGTAAATAATCCTGTTCCCGATGTTTGGCATAGCGTCTCGCTATGTCAAAGTTTGACGGAACGCTCTAGCTTTCCATATTCTATTTTTGATATGCAAGGCAAGAGACTTGCTTCTAGCACGACGAAGTCTGGAGACTTCGCCGAACTTTTGGAAAGTACATTAGTGCATTACCCATTAGCATTAAATGGGACCAAGAATCCGTATTTTTTTTAATGTATCTCCAATATCTCCTTTATTGATTACTTTTAACCTAGGATCTGATCTATATAGAGTATCGATTAATTTTCCTCCAATAATTGCTTTCAATAGAAATGTGTCTAAATTATATTTTGTGATTTTATATCTAGGAATCTTATTTATAACGAGTATAGAATCATTAGTTAGTGTCCAGGTACTAATTTCTTCATTGTTATCTTCATTCCTTATTGATCTTATATTTCCTACCTTATCAACCCAATAAGATTTAAAGATACCATGATAGTCAAAACGCTTTATATCCAAATGTCTCTCACCATCACTCCACATGTGTTTTGATTCCCAATACTGGATGCTATCCCTACAAATCATGTATTTTAACTCGTCCTTTTTGTGTGTACAACTTATCATTATAATCACAAGAAATACTACAAGAAATTTATGCTTATTCATAGCGTTTTGATTTTTGGATGATCGATTTCTTTTGCACTTCCAGTCCCATTTGTAGATTCTTCATCTATATTTAACGATTCCATCGTCCCGCTTTCCCCGTAGCTTAATTAATCCTGTTCCCGATGTTTGGCATAGCGTCTCGCTATGTCAAAGTTTGAAGGAACGCTCTAGCTTTCCATATTCTATTTTTGATATGCAAGGCAAGAGCCTTGCTTCTAGCACGGCGAAGTCTGGAGACTTCGCCGAACTTCATGCCGCCAACCTACGCCTAACTGGGGTTTGTAGCTTCGTGTTTTCAATCTTATTTTAATTCAGTTATTTAAATGCTAAAAGTCTTTTCGTTCAAATTTATGTCACTCAAAAGTTGTCTGAATATGGAAATATTTGTCAATTACAAAGTCAAGTCGTTTATTTCGTTATTTTTGTTGTAATCTAATTGTATAACGGTTTCATTTTCTATTTTTCCTTTTTAGTCTATTTCATATGTTCTTTAATTTCCTTATAGATTAAAAAGCTATTCCACACCAGTACAATAATCATAACAATCATCATAGAGGATGACAACACTGTTGAATAAATATGGTAATTGAAGAGAATATCTTGTGTAAATGTGAATGTCCAAATTAGATTTGGAATAAATAACAAACCAATATTTAGTACATTATGACCTTTTATGGTTAGATAAACAAAAAGTAATAAGGTAAACATAATGCTTAATTCTCCAACAATAAATTCATTGAATGAGATATTAACAGGACTGTCACTGCAAATTGCCATTGTATAAATCCAGTTCCAACAACACAAAATAAAAAGTATCACATATAGTGTATTCACCAAAAACTTTTGTTTCTTCATTTTTCGATAATTTTATTTTTGTTCTTTGACTATTTAGAGTTGCTTATGAAAGAACTTAAAATCTAAGCCAATCAATCCATTAATTTTCCTTTTTTTCAAGTTTATATGGCCGTACATAAATCACAAGTCATTTTCTTGTCTTTTCTTTCCTTAAAAATCTGCGAAGAATCGTCCGCAAAGCAAAAATCCGAAAGCGATACAAAGTTGTCGCGTTTTACTTGCCAAGTCACGAAGCGGACAGTTCGTCAAAGATTTTATTCCTAAATACAGAACTGTCTTTTTTTTTTCTGCTATAACCCCCGTTCTTCGTATTGTAAATAATCCTGCTTCCGATGTTTACCATAGCGTCCCGCTATGTCAAAGCTTGTAGGAAGGCTCTAGCTTTCCATATTCTATTTTTAATATGCAAGGCAAGAGCCTTGCTTCTAGCACGACGAAGTCTGGAGACTTCGCCGAACTTCATGCCGCCAGCCTACGCCTAACTGAGACAAGGTGTTTGTCAATCATAAAGTCGAGTCAATTTTTTTTCGTGTCACGGTTTTCTGTAAATAGAATTTACCCAATTGACACACTAAATAGTTACATTTTAGAAACCCTTTACTCTTTATCTTTTGATTTACTAATTCGAATAATGATATAATTGACAGTGATAGAAAGTATTATTATTAAGGAGACACCGATTCCGCTAATTATTCCCCCTTCACGTGTTCCATGTGGGATGTAAATAATTTTTCCTAATAAAAACAGTATTACCAACAGTCCTGTAAGAAGCCCTGAAATTAATGGTTGTTTCATGTTCAAAATAGTATTAATTTGATTTTGTAATTTTAAAGATATGCATCTTATCAAGTATTTGTCAATAACCCCGTTCCCCGTAGCTTAATTAATCCTGTTCCAGATGTTTGGCATAGCGTCTCGCTATGTGAAAGCTAGAACCTGTCCGTCTATTGACGGAAGGGAAGCTCTTGCTTTCCATATTCTATTTTTGATATGCAAGGCAAGAGCCTTGCTTTTACTACGACGAAGTTTGGAAACTTCGCCGAACTTCATGTCGCCAACCTACGCCTAACTAGGTTGTTTTCATTATTTCTTAATTCCAAATTTATTGTTTTTAAAGTCAAATAGTATTGTCTTGCCCATAAAAAAGTTATTACCTATGGAATGCTCAACGTTTAATCCTTTGTATAGTTCTACTATTCTGTTAGCTTGTGTATAGTAGATTCTGTTTTCTCCAATTGTGAAATCTGTATTTTCTGTGCCAATGTTTTTTTGCTGTTTTGCTCCAAATAAACTAATGGTCTCACCCCAACTATTTCCACTTATTGTATCTCTTAGTTCTTTTTGATTTTCAGTCTGCTCGTCAAAAAAGTTTTTGTTTATTGTAACTAATGGAACGCCATTTCCAGAATCAAATAAAAAGTAAACAAATGAATCACCAGCTTTTAAATTTATAATTATTTTATTGTTCTTTGTAACAGTCATTGGCGTAAAGTCAAATTTTTCTTTATGAATTTGACTGTCATTGTCAAGTATTTGAATATAATGCTCATTATAGTTTATCAATAGAATTTTGTTTTTGAATTGGTTTACCCCAATACTACCGATAATGTCTTGTTCTTCAAATTTCTTATCAGAACCATAGTTTGCGAAAACAAAAAGACTGTCAAGATTGCTTTCAATCTCAGATATATAGTATTTTGTTTTTATAATTTGGTATTCTTCTCTATCATAAAAATTTTGCTTTAAACTTGGATACTTCTCACAAATAACTTTTAATGAGTTACCATAAATAGCACTTATGTCAAGTCCTAGGTCAAATTGCATTTTAAATTGTTTCTCAACGCCTTCAAGTTTTATAGGAAAGTAAAAAACATGAAAACCAGCAGCTTTTGCTTCTTTGTCGATTAAGATTGGAATTTTAATTATTTCTTTTTTTGTCGTACAGCTTAAAAAAAATAGAACTGCAGTAAATAGAATAAGTTTTTTCATAATTGTTTGTTTTATTTTATAGGACGATTGAAATTAATAATAGTTACAATGCTGTTTTTTGACTGTCTTTTTTACAATCTCTGCTAAGCACGTATATATGTGCACTTCAATAGCCCATATTCCTCAATTTGGCAGGATATGCGCAGTAGAGTTGCACATATATCTACTTTATGTTCAGCGAGGTGTTGTTTTTTTATTTAAAATTTCACTCCAAAGATAACTACTTTATTTCACATTAACTACTTTTGTATCATCAATTTTAAAGTGCTTTTTCCAACGCCACGTTTATCGTTGTCAGTTTGGTATTCGATACCTGTACGGTGAGGGTTTGTGATGTATATCCCAGCCGTGATACGGCGAGGGTGTAGGTGCCGTTGGGGAGTGATTTTATTCTGGAACCGCCACCTTTGGCACTGCTTTTTTTCAATATCATCACTTCGTTCCGGTAAAACGTCAGGGTAGCTCCCGCTACTGCTTTAGCGCTGGCGGCATCCATCACCCTGCACATGGCCGCCAGAGATCTGGATCGATAAAGTACCACTCGCGTATCTTTGTATACTGCATACATCGCTGGTTGGGTATATTGCATTGAGCCTACCAATCCATCTAATTTATCCAATATAGCCCGCTGTTCCACTATCCGTTCTGCCAATTGATGCGTCAGCTGTTTCCGTATTATAATTGCTTCTTTGGGAGTATCCATCACGGCTTGATAGTTATCAATAGCTGTTCTCAGGTGCGTTAAAGAGGCTTCATCTGCACCGTAACCGATCAGGGCTTCGCGGTTGACTTGGGCGGTATGGTACACGATACTGCATGCCGATATAAAATTTACATCCGATAGTTTCAGCAGATGAGTTTCAGCCAGATGAACCTTTTGCTGCAAGATCACATCGTTCGTTATCACGGCATATGCCTCGGTTCGGTGGCTCATGTTCATGGTCTCACGTGCCAGATCCAATTTCATTTCGGCTTTTTTTAATCTCATTCCGGTGATTATCTTTTGCTGATCGGTAGCTAAGCCTTGCATCCGGTTCAGGTTCCCTTTAAAATCGCTTAAGAGCTTGCTCAATACCGGTATCTCGTTGAATATGGCGATCTGTTTCTCAATCAGACCTGATACCCTGCGGCACATGGAGATAAAATTAATTTGTCTGCTTCTCATAGGGTCAATGATTTGTTATTTATATAGCTTTGTGGCTTCTTTATTGTTCGTCTGTTGCTTTGCCATTGGTGCAGGTATCTGATACTATGGGTTCATTGCTGTGCCAACTGTTGTCAATGTTATTCAGGGTCTTATCTTTTTTTGTTTCCTTGCTAGTCGGTGCTATTTGTTTATTTGTCTATGGCATTCTGCTGTTTGTCGGTGTCTTTCGCTCTCTCGTCAATTGCGTCCGACTGTTCGCCAGATGCGTTCGCTCTCTCGTCAATTCCGTCCGACTATCCGTTAGATGCGTTCGCTCTCTCGTCAATTGCGTCCGACTGCTCGCCAGATGCATTCGCTCTCTCGTCAATTGCGTTTGACCGCTCGCCAGTTGTCTTCTCTCGTCCGTCAGACGCGTTCTACTATGCGTTCAGTGTTATTCTTTCGCTCGTCAGTCGCTTCCGATTTGCTGACAGACGCGTTCTACTCTTCGTCAGATGCTTCCGATTTCACTTCAGACCTGTTCTTTTGTTTGACAGACCTGTTCTTTCGTTCGTAAGATGCGTCTTTTCGTCTGGCAGATGCGTACTTTCTCTCGTCAGTGTAGGTTTCTGTCCCGTCAATTGCTTTCGATGTCTCGCCGGTTATGTTCGATTACTTAAACTCAATCATAAACTCTGTCAAACTCTTGGTAGAAGGGATGCCGATTTTCTTGCGGATGCGGTACCTGGCCACTTCCACCCCTTTCAACGTGATATTCATCAGATGGGCTATGTCTTTGCTCGACAGGTTGAGGCGCAGAAAAGCACAGAAGCGCAGATCGTTCGATGTCAGCTCGGGGAATTTGATATGCAGGTTGCGGAAGAAATTCTCGTGTATGCGGTCGAAGTTGGTTTGGAAGATAGCCCAGTCGGATTCCGACGATAAATTTTCATCGAGCAGTCGTATTAATTTGTCGTAGTATTTATTTGGATATTGCGTACCAAGTACTTTCTTTTGGTTGATGACTTCTTCTTTTATCGTTACCAGAATTTCATTTTTCTTGATAATGGTCATGGTCGATTCGGCCAGCTCCTTGCTTTTTACGGTCAGTTCCGATTCCAGTTTCTCGTTTTGCAGGGCTATGATCTGTTGTTCTCGTTTTTCTATTTCCTTGCGACGAATCTCTTCATGCTCTTGTTTTATCTTCTCTTTTTTGATTTGAAACAAACGGTGAACATATAAATAGATGCTAAAGCCAAGCAGAATAATAATAAACATGTAGAAAATCTTAGCGGCCATGCTCAGGTAGAACGGTGGATTTACCTCAAAGCTGTAACTCACCTCGGATAACCTCACACCACTTTTGGTCAGCACTTCCACGTTGAGGGTGTATTCGCCGTGGGGCAGGTACCGGTAGGCTTTTTGCGGAGAGGTGGTGGTTTCGCTCCACACCTTATCCAGTCCGATAAGTTTATAACGGAAGTTGATATTGTTCAACTCGCTGTACTGCGGATAGTAAACAGTAAACAATATATTATTACGATGGAATGGCGTTGTCGACATTTGCTCCGAATGGAGTGGGAGGAATATCTTTTCCTTCAACTCGGCATCGGAGGTCTGTATGCTTTTCAATCTCAAAGCAGTGGGAACAGTTTTATTCTTAAAGTTATCCCGGTGGTATAAGGCCAACCCGTTGTCGAGGGTGAACATGCATTCCTCGTCCGAAATAGGAATGATATTCTCAAAGTCGTCCACCGCCTGGTTTAGAAACAAGGAGTATTGCACCACATCCAATATCTTGATAGCACCTGGTTTCACTTGCACCAATGCCGATTCGCCGTTGCGGATAAACCAGTACATATCGCCTTTATAATGACACACCCGGTGAGCGTGCGAAAAATAGCCCAGGCTCTTGTTCAGTTCATCGTACGGAATGATCTTTTTCCGGATATCGTCGTAGGTATAAAAAGCCGTATTGTCGGTAAACACTACGCGGTTGTTTATCGAAAATACATTTATCGGTAAGGTGTGCTTCCCGTCCAGCGAGGTGAACGTGCTGATACGTTCTACTCTTCGCAGATTAGGACTTAGCTGGATGGCATACAGTGCTTGATGCAAATGGCTGGCCCAAATGGTGCCGGTATAATCTATCTCGATATAGCGGATAGGGTTGAGGAAGTTCTCTACAGCATGACTGAATACCCACGCGCCGTTTATTTTCTCGTAGATGCAAAGGCTCGTGTATGTGCCTTGTACCAATACTTCTTTGCCGTGAATCACTCCCTGTTTTATGCAAATACCCCCTTTTACCGGCGAGATAATGTTACTGCCTTTGGCCGATACATCGAAGGTTTCCTGATTATTTCCGCATATTTGTTGTTTGTCGAATTGATTTACCGACCATACCTGCCCTTTAATTTTCGACTCCAGTTGCAGGTTGCTCACATTCTTTTTGTCAGCACTCAGTTCGGCTTTGTAGAGTCCCTGATTGGTGGCAATATATAAATTCGGGTTGTCGTAGCTAAGAGAATAGATAGCACCTATTGCCGGACTAAAGGCATGGATATAGCGTATCGACGAGTTGAGCTGCAGCAAGGCAATGCCTTTGTCCAGTGCCAACCACAGGTTATTGTCCCTGTCGCAACGCATGCCAAGTACGGTGTTGTTTTGGAGTACATTCGAGCGGTTAAGCGTCCACAGTTTCTGACCTTGTTTATTGATGCCCGTCACGCCATTGAGTATAGTCCCCAACACAATGGTGCCGTTGGGCGAGATAACTGCCCGGTTGATTTGCGCTTTTTTGAGTTCCTCGTCGGCTGTTGTCACAAAGCGGGTGATGGTTGTTCCATCGAAAAGGAATAATCCATTGGTATTGGTTACCAGCAGTGCGTGCGAAGCGTCGAAAGGCAGAACCGAAGTTACAGGGCTATTCAGTATCGTATTGGGTACAGCCCTAAAGGTGTTGGTTTTTATGTCGAGTGTGCTGAAACCGTGCTGATCGGTGTGAGTATATATCTTGTTGTTGTAGATATTGAAGAATAAGAAGGTGTACGGACAGCGGAAACCTTTTACTTCACCGTTTTTGTAGGTAAAATAGGACGTGAATGATTGAAATATAATCGTTCCATTGTAATTCAGGATGCTCCATATCTCGTCATTCTGCATTTTATAGTTCTTCAGCTTTGCCGAGATGGAATGGTACAGCATCTGTCCGGTGGCATTTCTCTCCAGGTAGCCAAACTCCTCGAATGACCCTACGTAAATCTTGTTGTCCTTGCTGATAAGTAAGGAGCGAATAATTTTATTCCCCGGTATCTGGTGCGTTTGCCACAGCGATCCGTCGAACTCCATCACGCCCTGGTTGTTGCCAAAATACATCACACCATCCTTATCCTGCTCTACCGACCAGTTTTGGTTGGATGCGTTGTAATCGTTTTTTGTGAATTGTCTGACAATCGGTGTGAATTCCTGTGCAGCGACCAGTGCATAACCGGCAAGTACCGAAATCAGAAGATAGTGTCGGAGTGTAAGGCTCATTGTTCGATATTCTTAGGAGGTGCGATTTTTCGTTATGCAAATTACGTAAAGTTATATGATATTGCAAAGTTTTTTGACTTTTATCTGCTGTAATGCACATGTCCGAACACAAAAAAAGCCTCACTGTGGATATACAGTAAGGCTTTTTAGTTCTATTCTTTTTTGCTCCCGGAATTCAAATAATTCAGTATTAATTCTTTTTCTACATCATCTATCTTTCCGGGACTCTGCATTTTATCCATTATCGGTGCCCATTCTTTACTTGTGTAACCGGATGGTAAGTATAAGTTATGGCATCCTGCACATTTGTTTATGTACAGCTGTCGGCCTTGTTGAAGTTTCTCGAGCGAGATGTTCAGAGTCAATGCATCTTTCTGATTGGGAATGTATAAAGTCGACATGCAACTCAAACAACCTGCGGCAAACAATATGACGAGCATTTTTCGTTTAGAATACATAGGAGAATATCAATCGTGTTTGTAGTTTCTGATTGTCGTGAAATTCCGGATTGCCGGTTTTCAAATTAGTGATTTGAGGCATACAAGTTAGATTTACCCAAAAACCATCCATATTGTACGATATACCCGGACCGGCTGATAACACCGAATACTCCCAATTGCCTCCGGAGATAGTATTCTGATTCATTAGCTCTGCGGCCAATGCCCAATTCTTGTTCAGCTTATAGGCGTAACCATAATTGAATTCCAGTTTAAATTCGCCTTCGTTTTTTGGAGTTATGAGATTCCCGTTCGTTTCAAATTTATTTTCTATTTCATACTCACCCACAATGTTCAGGGCGTGGGTCGACTTGCCAATTTGTTTGTCCAGAATCAACTTACCTTCGAGTTCAGTTTCATCAGTTCCAAGTTTATATTCAAAATACAAAGCCGACCCAATTGGGTTGATCACAGGGTCTGTTAGTTTTAGTTTCCATTCATTGGCAAAGCTATAACTGTTGTTGGTTTCCAGACTTTGAATGTTGTTCGATGTTACTATGCCTTTCGAATAACCATAATTCAGATAGAAAGATGTTTGGAGTTTTCCACCTAATCCAACTTCAAATTCCATGCTGTGGTCAAATGCGCGGTAATAGTTGTCACGTCCACTGCGCAAAGTCGACCATACTTCCAATTCCTTCTGACCTTTGTTCAACACATTACTTTGGTAGGTATATGTAAATAGCCTGTCTTGTGCTTGAGTTGATAAACTAATGAGGAACACAGTAAAAAGTACTATCTTTTTCATCTTTCTTGATTTTATTTGTTGAATATGTTTCTGATGCAAAAGTAGGGGCAGTTATCTCTTCGCACAATCACTACATATAGGCATTCATCGCCAGTTCAATACCTCAATGTGGGTATGCTAAGTGACTATGATTCCATATTTGTCAATAGATAAGCTTATTCTATCTTTTTTTTGATTATTATAAGTGTTTAACGGATAATGATATCGTCAGATGATGCTTGTTTCCTTACACAGTACTTTCAATAGTTTGTTGTTGGCTGAAAAATGTATCTTTGTTACATATTATATTACTTTCGCCAAATTTATAACTCGTAACTACATGAAAATAAAAAAACTATATAAAGAATTTATTCAAAGCGAAAAGGCCGGTGGATTGGTTTTGGTGTTTGCTACCGTTTTGTCGCTTGTAGTAGCCAACTCGGGTTGGCAAACAGCGTATACCCACTTTTGGCATATCGACATGGGTGGATCCAGTCTTGTTCGTTGGATCAACAACGGACTGATGACCATCTTCTTTTTGCTGATTGGACTGGAATTGGAACGGGAGATGTATCAGGGAGAACTGTCCGATATAAAAGGTGCTTTGCTGCCTATCTTTGGTGCACTGGGTGGTATGCTGATACCTGCGGGTTTGTTTCTGTTGCTTAACTTCGGTACGGCCACGCAAGATGGAGCTGGTATTCCTATGGCTACGGATATTGCTTTTGCCATTGGCATTTTATCGCTGTTGGGCAATCGTGTCCCTACATCTCTGAAAGTGTTTCTTACCGCCCTGGCAGTTATCGATGACCTTGGAGCTATCATTGTTATTGCCATTTTTTATACCACGTCCATTGCCTTCACTAACCTGTTTATCGCGCTAGGCGTTCTTGGTTTTCTTTTTTTTCTGAACAGATTAAAGGTGCATAACCTTATCCCTTATCTCATAGGTGGAGTTGTTATGTGGTATTTCATGCTGCACTCGGGCGTACATGCTACCATCACTGGTGTGTTGCTGGCCTTTGTTATTCCGTTTGGCAATGGAGATAAGAAAACGGCTTCTTCTGTTCTGCAGCATTTCCTCCACAAGCCGGTTGCTTTCATCATACTTCCCATCTTTGCATTGGCAAATACGGCTATCGTGCTAAGTTCCGATATGGGGCAAGTGCTCACTCAGAATTACAGTTTGGGAATTGCACTCGGACTTATTGTAGGCAAGCCCGTGGGTATTTTCTTGTTCTCATTTGTGGCGGTTGCCTTCGGATTTTGCAAGCTCCCCGATGATTTGAACTGGAAATCCATCCTGAGTGTAGGCTTTTTGGGAGGAATAGGCTTTACAATGTCCATCTTTATTACTTTACTTGCTTTTGATAATGAAACGATTATCAATAATGCCAAGTTTGTTATTCTACTTTCGTCCTCAATTGCAGGTCTTATTGGCTTTTTTGGTTTGAAATTTGTACTCACCACGCCACAGATAGAAGAAGAGGAATAGCAACCATCGATGATGATATGGGGAATATGTAAGATCACGGATTACTCATTAGCATCAATAGATGTGCATTCGTCTGAAAATCGCTTCATACATCTAATTTCAACTTGCAAACAAAGCAATTGATTGATTAAAAACACTTACCTTTGTCTACGGCTTTTAAAACAAGTTGCAGTTGGTCTAAAATAAACAACCCGAATAACCGTTATTAGAATATCCTTTAATTAAATAAGTATAAAATGATGCTTTCAATCTTACTACAAGCAACACAAGTTGTTGATACTGTCAATTCAGCAGTTAGTTCTATTCCTGTTGTAGCTAAACCCACCGAAATGTCACTTTGGGATGTTGTCTTAAAAGGTGGTCCAATCATGATTCCCATCGGAATCCTTTTTGCAGTAGCTATTTTCATATTTATCGAACGGTATATCACAGTACGCAATGCATCGGCAAGCGAGGGTGATTTTATGAATAACATCAAAGATCTTATTGAATCGGAGAAGATAGACAAAGCCCTGGCGCTGTGTAAGAAAAATAGCTTACCTATTGCCCGTATGGTGGAGAAAGGGATCAAGAGAATCGGACGTCCTATCAAGGAAATCGAAGAATCGATAGAGATTGTAGGTAAGTTTGAGGTGTATGAATTGGAAAAGGGACTTCCTATCCTAGCTGTTATTGCCGGTATTGCTCCTATGTTCGGGTTCCTTGGAACCATTTTGGGAGTAATCAAAATTTTCTTTGACATTTCTCAAACAAGCGATGTAAGTATTGGTGCTGTCTCTTCAGGTCTTTAT
>Ga0209124_10000779_pt1 | contig 14597 bp, 8 predicted proteins | sample BarGraIncu01122A_FD_184502 | JGI IMG/M metagenome (GOLD analysis project Ga0209124, IMG submission 184502) | Arctic peat soil microbial communities from Barrow, Alaska - Barrow Graham LP Incubations 011-22A (SPAdes) (version 2) | ecosystem: Environmental > Terrestrial > Soil > Wetlands > Peat...
CCTTGAAGTAACAGCACGACAATATGACAGAGATCTTGCTGCCACAAGGGAAAGTATAACAATTGAAGGCAACAAAGCCATCTGGAGCAATAAGTGGATTGCAGGAGGAAATGAGATTACCTGGGATATGGTTCATTATGATGTTCAGCTTATTGGAGGTGTCGCTCTGCATAAAGGGAAAATCGCAGAAATGGGAACAGGTGAAGGGAAAACTGTCGTAGCTACTCTTCCTGTTTTTCTCAATGCACTGGCCGGAAGGGGAGTACATATTGTAACTGTAAACGATTACCTCTCTAAACGCGACTCTGAATGGATGGGGCCGATATATGAATTTCACGGTCTCACGGTGGATTGTATCGATAAGCACCAGCCAAATTCACCCGAGCGTCGGAAAGCTTATAATGCCGATATAACATTTGGAACAAATAATGAATTTGGTTTCGACTACCTCAGGGATAATATGGCTATTAATCCTGAAGATCTTGTTCAGCGCAAGCATCACTATGCAATCGTTGATGAAGTTGACTCTGTACTTATAGATGATGCCCGTACACCACTTATTATTTCAGGTCCGACTGCCAAAAGCGATACCCAACAATTCGATGAGCTGAAACCTAAAGTTGATAGATTGGTAAATGAACAGAAAAAGCTTGTAACTCAAATGCTTGCCGACGCAAAAAAGCTTATTGCCGATAATAAGGATGAGGAAGGTGGCCTTCTGCTTCTGAGAGCATATAAGGGACTTCCAAAGAATAAAGCACTTATCAAGTTTCTTAGCGAGGAAGGTAATAAATCTCTTCTTTTAAAGACAGAGAACTTCTATATGCAGAACAACAGCAAAGAAATGCCTAAGGCAACTGATGCGTTGTTCTTTATTATCGATGAAAAAGCTAACTCTATTGAACTGACAGAAAAGGGGCTGGATCTGATTTCAGACTCTGTTGAAGATGTCAGCTTTTTTATACTTCCTGATGTTGGGTCAAAGATCGCTGATATTGAGAAATCTGAAATGTCTGACCGGGAGAAACTGAAAATAAAGGATGAACTTCTTCAAGACTACTCAGTTAAGTCAGAAAGAGTTCATACTATGACACAGCTGCTTAAAGCATGGACGCTCTTTGATCTTGATACTGAGTATATTGTGGTTGACAACAAAGTAAAAATTGTTGATGAACAGACAGGACGTGTCCTGGAGGGACGCCGATATTCCGACGGACTCCATCAGGCGATAGAAGCAAAAGAAAATGTTAAAGTTGAAGATGCAACACAGACATATGCCACAATAACGCTCCAGAATTATTTCAGGATGTATCATAAACTGGCAGGTATGACTGGTACAGCTGAAACTGAAGCCGGCGAGCTCTGGAATATCTACAAACTCGATGTTGTTGTTATTCCGACAAACCGCCCAGTAATCAGAAACGACAGGGAAGATCTTGTTTATAAAACCAAAAGGGAAAAATATAATGCAGTAATAGATGAGATTGCTGAGATGAACCGTCAGGGTAGACCTGTTCTCGTCGGGACAACTTCTGTAGAGATTTCTGAATTGCTGAGCAGGATGCTCAAGATGAAAGGTCTGAAACATAATGTTCTGAATGCAAAACTGCATCAGCGAGAAGCGGAAATTGTTGCGGAAGCTGGTAAAACGGGTACCATTACTATTGCAACGAACATGGCGGGACGTGGTACGGATATTAAGCTGACTGAAGACGTTAGAAAGGCCGGAGGACTTGCTATAATAGGTACAGAGAGGCATGAATCCAGAAGAGTCGACCGTCAGTTAAGAGGGCGTTCAGGGAGACAGGGAGATCCTGGTTCTTCACAGTTCTTTGTCTCACTTGAAGATGAATTGATGAGGTTGTTTGGTTCAGAAAGAATAGCCGGTATAATGGATAAGCTCGGACTAAAAGATGGTGAGATGATCCAGCATTCGATGATCACAAAATCAATAGAACGGGCACAGAAAAAAGTAGAAGAAAATAACTTCGGAATAAGAAAAAGACTTCTTGAGTACGACGACGTTATGAACTCACAGCGTGAAGTCATATATAAGAAAAGACGTCATGCACTCCTTGGCGAAAGATTAACTGTAGACATTGCAAATATGATGTTCGATGTTACTGAAAACCTTGTAGAAGTCTACCATGGTGACGGGGATTTTGAAGGATTTGATTTTGATCTGATACGATCATTTTCAATGGATTCTCCAGTGCCCGATCAGGATTTCAGGAGAGCGAATTCAAAAGAGGTGACAGACAAAGTCTATTCGAAGGTACTCGATACATATAAAAGGAAAGTAGAATCGATTTCTGCGCAGGCTTACCCTGTTCTGAAAGATGTATATGAGAGGATGTCGCATGTCTATGAAAACGTGGTCGTTCCGATTTCTGATGGAGTAAAGGTTTATCAGGTTGTGACCAACCTGAAAGCTACCGCTGAATCGGAAGGGAAAGAACTGGCTAAAGCATACGAAAAAACAGTTGTTCTGGCTACAATCGATGATGCATGGAAAGAACACCTGAGAGAGATGGATGAACTGAAACAATCTGTCCAAAACGCTACATATGAACAGAAAGATCCCTTACTGATATATAAGTTTGAATCCTTTGAACTGTTCAAGACAATGCTCACAAAAGTAAATAAGGATGTTGTGAGCACTCTCATGAAAGGCCACATACCTACCCAGGATCCCGAGCAGGTAAAAGAAGCTCAGAGAAAACGTCAGGTAGACATGAGCAATCTGAGAACATCAAAAAGTGATTTTTCGCAATACAGCAGTACGGGTGGCGGAGGACAGGATAAGAATCAGAAAACAGAACCTGTCAGAGTCGATAAAAAAGTAGGCAGAAATGATCCTTGTCCCTGCGGCAGCGGGAAGAAATACAAAAATTGTCATGGTTTGCAGCAGGGTGCAAGTGCAAATGCATGATCAGGTTTTGTTTACTTCATCAATTGCTTTCTGTATGCGGGTATAGATTGTTCTGTTTACCGGGACAAGCGGGAGTCTGAGATTAATCTGGCAGAGATTCATGATATTCAGCATGGCTTTTACACCGGAAGGGTTACCATCTATAAAAAGCAATTCGGTCATTTCCAGATAACGGAGTTGAATTTCGCGTGCTGATTTAAAATTACTTTTTAGTGCGTTGGATACAAGTTCGCTGGTGACTGAGGGGAATGCATTTGCAAGAACTGATATTACTCCCGATCCTCCCAAAGCAATAACAGGTATTGTCATCATATCATCACCTGATATTACACTGAAACTATCGGGTTTCCCTTTTATTATCCTCATAATCTGTGCTATATCGCCCGATGCTTCTTTCACTGCAACTATGTTTTCACACTCATTTGCAAGCTCAATACATGTATCTGATGAGATGTTACTGCAAGTCCGGCCAGGCACATTATAAATGACAACAGGAATTGGACTGCATGTCGCAATAGCTTTAAAATGCTGAAAAAGCCCTCTCTGATTAGGTTTATTATAATAAGGGGCAACTGATAAAATTCCTTCAACTCCTGTAAGATTTGCATGCCTGACGCAATTTATTACTTCCTGCGTACTATTACCCCCAATACCTACAACCAGAGGAACCCGATTATCAGTCACTTCAACTACATATGAGATAATGGCTTTCTTTTCATCTTTTGTAAGTGTGGCCGACTCACCTGTAGTGCCCATAACAACTATATAGTTGACGCCTCCGCTGATAACGTGATTTACCACACGCCCCAAAGCAGCGAAGTCAATGCTGGAGTCATTTTTAAAAGGTGTTACAATAGCAACTCCGGTCCCTCTGAATTTTTTCATATTCTTAATTATTATCAGCTTTTTTAACAGTTCCCGAATTTATCAAACCAAGATAATGTACAATCTGATTAAGGTAATCTTCAACATTTACAGGACTTTTTAACTCCATCATAAGGTCGAAAGGGGCGCTACCATTATCAGGCTCAAATAGACCAACCTTTAATCCGGCATTTGACAATGATGAAATATATTGAAGGGGTAACAGTTTTTTAAAGTTTAAATCAATCAGGACATCAAAACGGTTATTTATGAAGGCATTGGATTCATGTGAGACCGGATGATAGAAAATATTTAGTTCATCTTTTTTGATAACAGAAAGGTACCTTATTGCAGTATATTGATTTGGCAAATTATTCCCGGGAAAATAACCCAGAATTTTGACTTCAGTTTTACTCTCGTGCATCTTCAGAAAAAATTTTGATAAGCATGTGAAGTCATCAATCTTCGAAGCATCCCAGACAATCCCGATGTTTCTTACTTCGTCAATATTTAAATAATGTGCTTTTCTTTTTGTTCTGGCTATCCTGTTTTTTAGAATAATGTCGCCGATCTTCAACCTGATATTTCTAAATAATTCCATATTGCAAACCTAATTGTTTTTTGTTAAAGTAAGAGGAGGACACGCGTTATTATTTACCAATAATTTTGATGAATTCTGACTCACTGATCATTGGAATCCCAAGCTCATCGGCCTTCTCTTTTTTCGATTGGCCCATGTTTTCTCCTGCCAGAATAAAGGAAGTATTCCCTGAAACTGAGGTTGAATTCTTGCCTCCATTCTTTTCTATCAGATCTTTATACTCATCACGGCTATGTTCACTGAAGGTGCCTGAAATAACTACTATTTTTCCATCCAGAGCATTGCCTGCTGTGGATTGACTTTCATCACTGAATCTGATACCGGCTGATTTCAGCCGCTTAATCATATAAAGATTATCTCCATCTGAAAAGTATGCAACAATGCTGGCCGCTATTTTAGGTCCGATTTCATATACCCCGGTCAATTGATCAGTATCTGCAATTATCAGGTCATCAATTGTTCTGAATTTCTTTGCTATGGTTTTTGCAACTGTCTCTCCGACATGCCTTATTCCAAGCGCAAAAAGAACCCTGTGATATGGTGTATCAACCGATTTCCTGATGCTTTTTAAAATATTGGAAGCAGATTTTTCACCAAGTCGTTCAAGCGGCACAAGTTGATCTATCGTTAAATCGTAAAGATCCGAAAAGTTTCGAACAAGGTTTTGGTTGTATAACAGATCGATTGTCTCTTCTCCTAATCCATCGATATCCATTGCCTTCCTGCTTATGAAATGTTCTATTCTGCCTTTAATCTGTGGAGGACAGTGAAGATAGTTCGGACAAAAATGATTTGCTTCGCCTTCATTTTTGATCAGTGCAGTTCCACATTCCGGACAATTGGTAATAAACACAATTTTCTTGTCATTTTCATTTCTGTACGAAAGGTCAATACCCACTATTTTTGGAATTATTTCTCCTCCCTTTTCAACAAATACCATATCATTCTGATGAAGATCGAGGAGTGCGATCTGATCAGCATTATGCAGAGTCGCCCTCTTGACAGTAGATCCTGAAAGAAATACAGGTTCGAGATTTGCAACAGGAGTGACCGCCCCTGTTCTTCCAACCTGGAAAACAACAGAAAGCAATCGTGTTGTGGCTTCTTCTGCTTTATATTTATAAGCAATAGCCCAGCGGGGTGATTTGGCTGTATATCCAAGTTCATTCTGCTGATTCAGTGCGTTTACTTTAACAACAACACCATCGGTATCATAAGGAAGGTTTTTGCGCTCTGTTTCCCAAAAAGATATAAACCGAATAACTTCATCAATGCTGCCACATAACCTTATGCTTTCCGCTACTCTGAATCCCCAGCCGGCAGCTTCTTTGAGATTATCAAAATGGTTGTCATGGGGTAGTTCTTCAGAAAGAAGGAAGTAAACCATACAGTCAAGAGATCTGGATGCGACTATCCTTGGATCAAGAAGCTTAAGTGTACCTGCTGCAGCATTTCTGGGATTGGCAAAGGGAGTTATATCAGCTTTAATTCTTTCATCATTTAACTTGTTAAATACTGCCCTTGGCATAAGTATCTCTCCTCTGATAACAAATTCCGCAGGCAAAACTTTATTAGTTATTTTCAACGGGATGCTCCTTATCGTTTTCACATTAAGGGTAACATCATCGCCTTTGTTACCGTCGCCTCTGGTTACTGCCCTGAAAAGTGATCCATTTTTATAAGTAATGCTTATTGATGCACCGTCAAACTTCAGTTCACAAACATATTCAATAGAATCCGATATTGTTTTGCGGATTCTGCTGTCAAATTCCCTTAATTCATCCTCGCTATAAGTGTTTCCGAGCGACAGCATGGGGTAAACATGCTCATACTGTTCAAACTCTTTCGTTAAATCGCTGCCAACGTGTCGGGTAGGAGAGTCAGATGTTAAAAATTCAGGAAATTTTTTCTCAAGTGTATCAAGTTCATTTAAAATTATATCGTACTCAAAATCAGAGATTAACGGCTGATTTAAAATATAATATCTGTTGTTATGTTCTTCAATTTCCTTTCGGAGAACGTCTATTCGTGTTTTTGATTCAGATTTTTTCATTTATCAATGTCAAAATCAATTCCCTGTAATAAGCATTTTTAATTCCATACTCCTTCAATTTTGGTTCCACATTTGCTACACTTTCCAGCTATAATGTTATTAGTTGCTATCCGGTAACCCTGCCTGGCAACTACCATTGAGTTGCATGACGGGCATTTCGTATTCGAGATTTCGTTCCCGGGTACATTTCCCGTATATACATATTTTAGTCCTTCTTCAGTTGCTATGCGATAGGCACTGTCAAGTATTTCAACAGGTGTAGGTGGCAATTGTTCAAGCTTATGCATAGGGTAAAATCGGCTGAAATGCAATGGTGTATTTTTAAACCCATTCTCACTTAACCATTTGCACATATTCCTGATATCATCAAGATTATCGGTCCAGTCGGGAACAATAAGATTTGTTATTTCGAGCCATACGCCATTGTCTTTTAAGACTTTAAGCGAATCAAGTACAGGTTGTAATTTTCCACCTGTTAACTTAAGGTACGAGCTTTCACTGAAAGCCTTAAGATCAATATTGGCAGCGTCGATAACACTGCAAAGTTTTATCAGAGGCTGAGCGTTAATATAGCCATTTGATTTAAAGATGTTTTTAACTCCCGATTTTCTGGCAAGAGTTGCTGTTTCAAAAACATACTCATAAAATGTAATGGGTTCGGAGTAAGTATAGGCTATAGAACTGCAGTTGTTTTTGATACATTCCTGAACTACAATTTCCGGCATAAGATCAAAATTCCTTGTTTTGTCAGGACTGGTTTGTGAAATAGTCCAGTTCTGGCAATTAAGGCATACCAGATTACATCCGGCAGTTGCAATGGAAAATGCTTTAGACCCGGGAAGAAAATGATAAAGTGGCTTCTTTTCAACAGGATCGACATTTACTGAGCATGGATTGCCAAATGCCATAGTATACAATTTGGAATCGTGAACAATGCGGTTATTGCATTTACTCAATTCACCCTCTTTAAGAACACATTCATTCGGGCAGATCCTGCACATTATTCCTCTTGCTGTTTCTTCCTGGAACATAGCCATCTTCTTATTCAGAACCTGTTTTTCGGATGATATTTCTGAAAAGAGAGGCCGGCACGGAAAGCACATCAACCCGGCTGATAAAGCCAGAGACTTTTTCAGAAAATCACGTTTACTCAGATCACATTTTCTATTCTTCATCTAACCCTCCGCATTTTGTGAACTAATTAACTCATAAATATATTACAGATTTAATTTTAATATCTCCTATTAATGTATTAGTTGTTACTATGTTGCTCTTTTTGTTACTTTGTGTCCCGATAGCTATCGGGATACTTTGTGTTCCTTTTTAGTGAATGATTTAAAATGATTGACTAAAACTACTATTTATTCCCAATTGTACCAATCAGAATTCCTCCAAAAATCAGGGCTGACAATAAATATATTGAAACCTGGATTCCGAAGAGAGGCACCATAAAACCGGAAATAAGTATAAAACCAAATGCAGAGCCGGCCAGATCGGCGCTGTAGATTGCTGATGATATCATCATCCCTTCGGTTTTAATGGTAAGTTCATGAAATATATTTCCTGTAAAAAATGCAGGTAAAAAACCAGAAATCATTATTATCATAACTGCCAGAAGTCCACTTTTTAATTCTAAAATATTTTTATAGATCAGACCATAAATAATATAGAATATGAACAGTATGATAACTTTGTTTCGTAATGAAATAGTATTAAGAAGACTGAAATTAATTCCTGAGCCGGCAGCCAGACCTGTCATTAATCCTGCAAGTATCATTCCGGTCAGCTGGTACATATTGCCAATCATAATCTGAAGAGTAAGAAGAATGATTATCTCAAACCCTGCGAGCGCAGAAGCGCTGAAATACATCAGCAGATTTCTTCTTTTTATTGTAGTAACAGGTAACATGAAGACTATAAACAATAATACGATTACAGGTAACTTTTCATCGAGGCTTTTACTGAGCTGAAAAGATTGGGAGTGGAAAATTGCCATCGGAACAGAAGCTCTGTTCTGTTTCATCCCGCGATCAAAAAGCGAATTTAATTCTTCCGACTTTTTGATAATGATATCATCCTCAAGAAAATCAGAACTGACGTAAATATTTTTAATATGTCGCTTATCAACAAGCTGGCAGAATGATAAAGACAGTGGTTTGTCGGATGCAATGAAATAAAGTTTATTGCCAACAACAGGTTTCACGTTTTTGAAAATGGGGCACATGCTGTTATAAATTGATGAATACAGATTTAATGATTCTTTATTGAAGTAATTGTCTCCCGGTCCCGGAGAACACATAAAAATCCCATCGGGCTTAAGTCTTTTCTTTACTTCGGCAAAGAATTCAGACGTATAATATCTGTTCAGAAGCAAAGTAGAGGGAGGTGGAATCAGCAGAATAATAACATCAACCAATTCAGAAGAATTCCTAATATACCTGTAAGCATCCTTATTTACTACAATCACTTTGCCTTGAAAATTATCACCTGAAAAAGTTTCAAACTTAGCAAGGGCAGGGTCTCTTTCAATATAAGTGATACTTCTGACAGGATATTTTAAGATTTCAGGAAGATGCGATCTCAATGATCCGGATATTAAAATAACTTTTTCTGGTGACTCGCATTGGAGCATTGCATAATGAATGTCTTCTTCTCTTTCTGTGGCGTCATCATTATAAGCAATCAATCTCTGATTGTAGTATAGACTTTCTTCTCCTTTATATTTGCCTTTTGTAATGTTGCCATAAGGTGTATCTTTAGTCATGGTAACTTTAACACCGGGAAGTAAAATCTGCCTGAAGAAAAGATCAGGATTCAAAATAATTAAGAGTGATGTCAGTATAAATATTATAAGTTTCGAGGTGTTCTTTTGTTTCTGACTGCTTAAATAATATGTTGACAGAACATACGCGACTGACAGTAATACTATAAGTAATAGTAATTTGTACGTATTCAGCAACCCTGCTGTTAAAATGGATATAATAATACCTGCGACGATCCCTCCGGTAGTTTCTATGGAAAATGATTTACCCGGAACAAAGTTATTTTCGAGGCTGGCTATTGTAACCAATTTGATGAAAGTAAATCCTGATACTATGCAGAAGGGGATCAGAACAAGAAATGTGTAGATAATTGATACCAGGAACGAAGGAGATTCCCCTGGATTTAAAAAAACTCTTGAAAGGAATAGCATAAGTAAAAGGGAAATAAACGGGCTCAGAGAAAATACAAGATTTATTTTTCTTATATCATTTAATGCAGATCTACCGGCTATTATGGCACCTATTGCCGATCCTATCAGCCATGATCCTAAGAATGAGCCTGTTATCAGTTCATATCCACCGGTAATATTCATTATCTCTCTCATCAGTAAAAGTTGGATGGAAGAACTGACGAAACCTGTAATGAAAAGATTGGTTCTTATTTCGGAGGTAGTCAGACCACATAATTCTTGTTTCTCAGGATTTCTGACTGATTTTTTTAAAAACTTTCCATAGTAATTAAGATGCCAGATAAAATGAAAAAGACCGGTGATTGCCATTCCGATTCCAAATTCAACATGCCATTTAAGTATTGTCTTAATAAAAGGGATATTCCATTTATAGTTTATCTGCAGGGCAAGGAACAAACCAGCAATAGTTGTCAGCAGGAAGGCGACTGCAAGGAGTGAATTCCAGAATTTTCTGTGAAGCTGAAGGGAATAGTAACCAATACGGTAGAAAAAATAACTGATTAAATATAAGAGTATTGCAGTTAAACCAGTGCTTATTACGTGATACATATTCGAGTGCCTAGAGTGCCTAAAGTGCCTAGAGTGTCTAAAGTGCCTTTAGGGACCAGTTTTTTTCAATTGTCTCTTCGTCTCTTCGTCTCTTCGTCTGTTCGTCACTTAGTCTCTTCAAGCACGACCCCTTCGTAGATAAAGATCTCAGCATCTTTCCAACCATCCCATCCTAAACCTGCTTTATCTCGTGAAGTGAATCCAAGGAACTCCTCGACTGTCCATCCGTTCTCTGTTGCGACCTGTGGAAGCATAGTCCCTGAATAGAGACCCTTTTTGATATAAATTCCATGCTTTCCTAAAATAATCTCATTGATATTATTGATCTTTTTAAGCGGCCCGAGCACTGTAATCTCAATATCCGTGTTTTTATATTCTTCTTTTGTAAGCCGGGAGAACCGGGGATCTTCAAATGCAGAGGATAATGCAGATTCCTGAACAACAGTATATAGCGGTTCTGCAGATATGAATCTCCCGATACAACCTCTTAATGCACCATTGATTTTTAATGTTACAAATGCACCCATTGGCTTTTTAAGACTTTCAGGAATAGACTTTTCATCTATAATATACTTTTTATTATCATAGAGATGAGATCTTATACTGCTTTTTACAATTGTAAAAAGTTGTTTTTTTTCTTTATCGTTGAAGGAAAAACTATTATCTGACTCAGGTTTTGATACTCCATCTGCCTTTTTTTCAATCATTGCGATTGCATTATAACCAACCACTTCATCTTTTCCTGCGTTTGGGGAATCTCCCGAATTGGAGTAGTCTAAAAGTTTCATTTCAAGTTTATTATTTCCTTCGGCCAGATAAAGTAAAGCAAGTCCGGAAGTCCAGCCACACATACTTGTAACGAGTCCGTGAATTTGTTTTGAAGCGTTATTACCGATTGTATTAAGAAATTTCTTTGGGCTGCCCGACAGAATGCTCATTGCAGTAAGATTATCAGTCTCAGTGGCATCTTTATAGGAAGGATAATGTGAAAAGTCACTGCTGATAATGAATAGGTTATCAGAAGTGAACCATGGTCTGAGAGCCTCAGCAATCTTTTTCACGGTGTTTTCATCATCGGTGCCAATGATTACAGGAACAATAGTTTGTTGCTCTTTGAAATAATATTGTATGAAAGGCAGTTGAACCTCTATGCTGTGTTCCTGCAGATGGGCAGTTGTAGGAAAGTTGAACACTTTATTGCTCAGAATAAGCTTATTGGCAATTTCTTTGTTAACTGAAATTTTCCCGAGTGGTGTTATGAAATCTCCGGAATTATACACTGACGCTCCATCAAAACTCATAACATGACTCGATCCTATTATGAAAATGTTTTTGTACGCTGCATTTTTTGGTATTGATGAATATGCAGCAGCAGCGGTTTTTCCCGAAAAAATGTACCCTGCATGCGGGCTTATAATTGCCCTGACATCCCAATTAGTCTGTGATTTTTTGCAGGTTTCAAAAAGTTGTGAAAGATCTCGTTTAAGCGTCTCTTTATCAGCAGAGTAAAATCGACCTGCCGCAACCGGCTGCCTGTCAGTCGCAGTGTTCTGGGCATATGTTTCCATGATAGTAAATATTGAAAGCAAAACAATGAATACTGTTTGCATGACTGTTCAAATTAATTGGCGAAATAAAGTTATGCCAAAAAATTGAAGAAATATTAGATTATGGATAAAACTTGGATTGAAAATTAAATAAGAACCATAGATTCTTTAATAATTTCACCTTTGTCATCGGTTCCGTAAATTTTGATGCCAAAGCTTACTGTGGGAACTCCTATCATATGTATAATAGGATGCAGTTCATCCTTCAGATCTTCTGCTTCCATATTATCATAGTCTTCAATATTGAAGTAGAGGTGTATTAACAATGTATACTCACTATCCTTAATTGATCCGAGGGCCTGTACGATTTTAGCAAGCCAGATTGCAGATGCAGTGTTGAAGTATTCGAGATTGAGGCGCAGGTTGGTGGTAGGTCTTGGATTTTTAATATATTCGTTTACCCACTTAAGAACGCCTTCATAAATAGTTGCCGCGTTCTCCGGGATTGACTTTCCTGACATGATAAGTTCACCTGAAGGATAATTAAGATCAACCTGGGGTGTCTTAGCAGTCGGTTCGATAAATAAATTTTTCAACTCCACTTTTAAATCTGTTATTGATTATAAAGTTATAAAAAACATAATCAAAAGTATAATAAGTTTTTAATTATCTTATTTTTCTTTATCAAAAAGAACAGGGCAGTTGTCAAATAATTCAGGTGTTTGGTATAAACATTAAAATTTTGTGAGTATGGTAAATTGCCATTTTTGGTCATGTTTTCTTGTAAATCAAGATATTAAAATGTTATCTTTGCAACCTGAAATTTGTTAAGGAAAAAATGGAGATTGTTCTTAAAGAAAAGATAAAAGAAGCTGTTAAAATCATATACAATAGCGAGGTTAAGGATGACCTGATCCAGATTCAGGAAACAAGAAAAGATTTTAAAGGAGATTTTACTCTGGTTGTTTTTCCTCTCCTGCGTTTCTCAAAAAATACACCTGAAAAGACCGGAGAAACGATCGGACAGTATCTAACGGATAACTTCAAGGCAGTCTCGGGTTTTAATGTTATCAAAGGATTCCTTAATCTCGAAATATCAGATACTTGGTGGGTTGAATTTTTCAGAAGACTAATCCTTGAGAATAACCATCTGGAAAACTGTCAGGTACCAAACCCTGAAACGATACTTGTCGAATACTCTTCCCCAAACACAAATAAACCATTGCACCTTGGTCATATAAGGAATAACCTCCTTGGCTATTCCATTTATCGTATATTATCCGGATGTGGGCACAGAGTAATTAAAACAAACATTGTAAACGATCGCGGTATCCACATTTGCAAATCGATGCTTGCATGGCAGAAATTTGGAAACGGAGAAACCCCTGAGTCATCAGGCAGGAAGGGAGATCATCTGGTTGGGAAATATTATGTTTTGTTCGAACAGCATTACAGGTTGCAGGTAGAGAATCTTGTAAATGGCGGCATGGATGAAGCTGAAGCAAAAAATGCTGCTCCTCTCATGAAAGAGACCAGGGATATGCTTCTGAAATGGGAGGCTGGTGATAAAGAAGTTTTTGGACTATGGAAAATGATGAACTCGTGGGTCTATGCAGGATTTGATGAGACTTATCAAAAACTTGGAGTAGATTTTGATAAAATCTACTATGAATCAGATACTTATAAGGTTGGAAAGGATATTGTGCTTAAAGCTTTAAAAGAAAAGATTCTTTACCGGAATGAGGATAGTTCAATATGGGCCGATCTCACTCAGGACGGTCTTGATCAGAAGCTTTTACTTCGTTCTGACGGTACTGCGGTATATATGACCCAGGACCTGGGAACAGCAGTAGACAGGCATAATGAATATAATTTTGACAAGAATATATATGTTGTTGGAAATGAACAGAATTATCATTTCCAGGTACTTAAGGCCATTCTGAAAAGAATGGGATATTCCTGGGCTGATGGTCTTATCCATTTTTCTTACGGTATGGTTGAACTTCCTGAAGGAAGGATGAAATCGCGCGAAGGAACAATAGTTGATGCCGATGACCTTATAAAAGAAATGCAGCTGACAGCCATGGAAGTATCATTGGAACTTGGCAAGCTATCTGATTTTTCGGACTATGAAAAAGAAGAAATTTTCAGGAAAATAGGGATGGGTGCTCTTAAATATTATATTCTCAAGGTCGACCCAAGGAAAAACATGACATTTAATCCGGCAGAATCGATAGATTTCAATGGGAATACCGGACCATTTATTCAATATACATATACAAGAATCAAATCGGTATTCAGGAAAGCAGAACAGATGGGAATAGATACGGAACATGTGCAATTCTCCGGAACAAAAACTTGTACAAAAGAAATTGAACTCATAAAATTGCTTCGTAAATTCTCTGAAACGGTTTCAGCTGCTGCAGAGGGTTATAGTCCTGCACTTATAGCGAATTACTGTTATGAACTTTCAAGGGAGTATAATCAGTTTTATCACGATTATTCGATCCTTGGAGAAAGTGATGAAGAGATAAGAAATTTCAGACTTGTTTTATCACGGGTTACAAGTGAAATTATATATACAGGTATGTGGCTTTTAGGTATTGAGATGCCCGAAAGAATGTAGGAAGTCGGGAGTCCGAAGTCCGAAGCAAGAAGCTGAAATTAAAACTTCCGACTTCCGACTTCCGGCTAACAATTAAATAGTTAAAATCATTTATCAGTAAAAGATATGTTTGAAAATTTAAGTGAACGACTGGAGAAATCCTTTAAACTTTTAAAGGGTCAGGGCAGAATATCTGAAATAAATATTGCTGAGA
>Ga0209124_10000784_pt1 | contig 14535 bp, 15 predicted proteins | sample BarGraIncu01122A_FD_184502 | JGI IMG/M metagenome (GOLD analysis project Ga0209124, IMG submission 184502) | Arctic peat soil microbial communities from Barrow, Alaska - Barrow Graham LP Incubations 011-22A (SPAdes) (version 2) | ecosystem: Environmental > Terrestrial > Soil > Wetlands > Peat...
GGCCAATTTTGACCGACCAAAAAGGCTGTTACTGGGTAGGCAAGAAGCGCAATCGCTAGCCATTTCAAAATCTTGGCATATTTTCTATAGTTAACAAACACTACAAGTAAAATAATAATAACGGCGTATATTACCGCGAGCAAACCAAAGTGAATATCTACAAATAACCTTGTCGTGGCCGCCATAGCACCAAGGTCGGCACCTATATTTATAGTATTAGCTACAACCACCAAAAGCACTGACATTAATAATAGCTTTTTACTATAATTATCTTTTATTATAGTCGCTAGCCCCTTTCCGGTAACTGCGCCGATTCGGGAGCATGATTCTTGAACTGCCAAAAGTAATGGGTACATAACCGGAAAGATCCACAAAAATCCATATCCATATGCCGCCCCGGCTTGTGAATAGGTGGCAATTCCGGACGGATCATCATCGGCTGCACCGGTAATAACTCCCGGACCAAGCACACGAATAAAACGGTTAAATCGACTACGATGAATCATGTGTTTGACTAGATTTTTAGAACTGTGGTCAGTTTTGAGGCTATTTTTTTTAATTTTTTTTGCCATAATAATATTGACGCCGCGCTTATGGTTAATACTGCTAGCATACTATATGCCAGTGTATATTGATACACTTATTTGGCCACGTATTTGCTAAATCATTGAAGTAATGAGTAAAATACGAAAATATTCGTTTTTATGAGCGTTGAGATGTTACATCTTTACAAAAGTAATGATATAATGTCATATATGAAATCATCGGATACTATAAAGCCGCATTTAATAATCATGGTGGGAATTCCCAGGTCGGGTAAAAGTTTTTTTGCTGAACATTTTGCTGAAACCTTTAAGGCTCCAATTATAAGTTTTGATAAATTACGAAAAGAAATATTTACAAATCCTTCATTTAGTAAAGATGAGGACGAAATTATTTCAAAAGTTGCCAGCCACGTACTTGATGAGGTGTTAAAAACAAAACGAACCATTATTTACGAAGGTCAGACTAATCTTCGTAATGAGCGCGCCACAATTGCTAAAAAAGCCCATGATGCCGGCTATGAGCCTCTATTCATTTGGGTCCAAACTGAAACTATAGCCGCCCAGAAACGTGCAACTAAATCTAGTATTGAAAAACCATCCCTTAGCGATGAAGAGTTTAACGATAAATTAAAACATTTCAGCGCGCCCCACCAAAACGAAAAAGCGATTGTTATCAGTGGAAAACATACATATGCCAGTCAACTGAAGATAGTCTTGAAGCACTTAATCCAGCCGCGTGTTAGTGATGTCGAAACAGCAAGCCCAGTTCGCCCACCAATGAATCGTAATTTTCTGATTCGATAAGAAAAGAGAGAGAATGCCTGTAATTCAAGATAAAGAATTTGGCAATATCACAATTCGCCGTAGCCCCAGCGCTACCCAGGTCCGCGTGCGGGTTGCACCTGATGGGTCGCTACGTGCCTCACTGCCAATACATGCGCCATTATTTTTATTAAAACATATACTCAGAAACTCACGGGACGAATTACGAAAATTACTAGCCCAATCTAAACCTGAATATAGTTTCGAGAACGGTGCTCAAATTGGAAAAAGCCACACTCTCATAGTCCAAGACTCAGACAATCAAACACTAAACGTCACAAGACACGGACAACAAATAATCGTTAAACTTCCAGCTGATATGAGCCTGAACGATGCTGACGTATCGCGCAAGATTCGAGAAGTCGTGATTGCATCGCTTAGAGTAGAAGCAAAAAGCTATTTACCGAAACGTTTAGCATTTTTAGCTCAAAAATATGGCTACACCTACGAAAAAGTCCGTTTTTCTCACGCTAGTGGACGATGGGGAAGTTATAGCAGCAATGGCACCATAAGCCTCAACATTGCACTTATGAAATTACCCTTTGAATTAATCGATTATATTATTATTCACGAATTATCACATACTAAACAAATGAACCACAGCCAAGATTTTTGGTCATTGGTTGAATCAGTCGACCCAAACTACAAATCACATCGTCGTACTTTGAAATTACAAAACCCATCTATATAAAAAAACGGCCTTTACATATATAATAAGCACAAGATGTATGAGGGTGGATCCGTTTTCAAGCCACGTTCGGCACAAGTTTTCCGATATGCCGGTTTGTTTATTCCATTTGTTTTAATTATTTACGGTGTCCTAGTTCAGAATGGGGTCTTCGGCTCTACACGTAATATCGATAATTTTGGGTTTTTAGTATTTGTTTTTTGGTGGCTGTATATTGGCTCCCTACAGTTTTTATTTCCTATTAAGTCGAAACTTGATGCCTTCCTAAGACTTGTTGCGTACCATCTACTTTCCGGTTCGTTCCTGATATTTGTTTCCGGAATTTCCTCACCTATTGTCGTACTCTGGCTGTTATTAATGTTAGCGTCTTATTTATATTTCTTAAAACGTGGATTACTATATAATATTTTATTTTTTACATTTGTAGTTGTTGTAGGGATCTCATTAAGAGAGAATGCTGGTCAGGCAATAATTAATAACCTGATGACACTGGCAATGATCGCAATAGCCAGCGTATCAATTATCATCGTCTTGAAGCATCAAGAAATATCTCGAAAAGAATTGACTGATAGTAAAGCCCAGGAGTCTCTTCAGCGCGATAGAGTTTTAACCATCGTGAACAACCTCACCGATGCTGTCCTAAGTACAGATATTAACGGAATCGTAAGAATATATAATGCTGCAAGTTTAAATTTATTAGATACGAATAATAGCTTAAATGGCCGCCATGTAGATGAAATACTTCCGTTGATTGATCAAGATGGCAAAGAAGTAAGTTTATTTAAAGAATTTCAATCAGCAAAGACCGTCGTTAAGCGCGACGACTTAAGTTTTGTTTTTGACGGGGATGACAAAATGCGGCTGGAAGTAACATTCTCACCAATCCGAAGCAGCTATAGCCGTTCTAAGGTGTCGAAAACACACGATGGATATATTATTATCATGCGTGATGTCACAAAGCAAAAAAGTCTCGAGGAAGAGCGTGATGAGTTTATCAGCGTTATAAGTCATGAATTGCGCACACCAATTACAATTGCCGAGGGAAGTATATCTAATGTTCAAGTTATGATGAAACATCCCGATGCCACAAACTCAATGTTGATTGACGCAATTAATGTTGCCCATGAACAGATTCTATTTTTGGCAAGTATGGTAAATGATTTGAGCACACTTTCGCGTGCCGAGCGTGGAGTGGCAAACAACGCCGAAGATATTGACGTTAGGGAATTAGCCCATGAGTTGCACAAGAAATACGCCGATGCAGCCAGTGCAAAAAAATTACATCTTAACCTGGACCTAGCCGCTAAAGTCGGCAAAGTTCATGTCAGTCGATTATATTTGGAAGAGCTATTACAAAACTTCATTACTAATGCCATAAAATATACCAAAAAGGGCAGTGTAACGATCGTCATTAAGCAAGAGGTGGACATAATATCATTTGCCATTAAAGACAGTGGTATCGGCATCAGCAAATCTGATCAGGCGAAAGTTTTTGGTAAATTTTATCGCAGCGAAGACTATAGGACACGAGAAACGAGCGGCACGGGCCTTGGTCTGTATGTTGCATCAAAACTAGCTCATAAAATCGGTACTAAGATTCAGCTAACTAGCCGTTTAAATTTTGGTTCTAAATTTAGTTTTGACCTACCAGCGTCAAAATAACAGCGTATGCCATTGACTATTGATACAAAATCAACTATATTACTACTTGACAGTCTGCCTCGAGCAGACTATTTAATTTTCGCTGCATTGCGAAGGAGTAAAACGAGTGGCCTTAAAGGATAAAAAATTGAACATAAAGTCAGTATTTAAAACCTTAAAACCAAAAGCGCCAAAAGGTAAGATATTTGCACCTTTACGTGCAGTTGGTGGCTATTTAAAAGGGTCATGGCAGGAGCTACGTTTAGTTCGATGGCCAAACCGTCGATCAACGTGGGGAATGACAGCTGCTGTTATATTATTTACGGCACTATTCTTAGGTCTAATCGTCGCTTTAGACGCAATTTTCAGTCAATTATTTAACTTAATTTTAAAATAAAGGAAACTATGTCAAAAAATCGATACGATTCATCACGCCAATGGTACGCAATCCACACCTATAGTGGCTACGAAGAGAAAGTTGCCGATAGTATACGTCAGCGAATTAACGCAGTCGATATGGCTGATAAAATCTTTGATGTTATGGTACCAAAAGAAAAGCAAATTGAAATTAAAAATGGAAAACGAAAAGTTGTCGAGAAAAGAATTTTCCAAGGTTATGCCTTGGTAGAAATGAAACTAACTGATGAAACTTGGTATATTATTCGTAATACACCTGGAGTTACAGGATTTGTTGGCACCGGTACTGAACCAACACCAGTTTCTGAAGCCGAAATTGTAAAGATTAAAAGGCGTATGGGCGTTGAAGATCCAAAGCATAATATTGATTTTGAAATCGGTGAAGTTATTTGTATTACTGACGGTCCATTCAAGGGTTTCGATGGCTCAATTTCTGAAATCGATACCCAAAAGGGTAAAGTAAAAGTTATGGTCAGTATGTTCGGTCGCGACACCTCAGTCGAGCTTGACGCTTTGCAGGTTCGTAAGGTATAATACCCCAGTTACACAGCTTCTTCAATTTAATTAATTAGTCTCTAAAGGTAAATATCATGGCAAAGAAAATTATAGGAAATCTAAAACTACGTATTCCAGCAGGTCGTGCAACCGCCGGTCCTCCAGTCGGATCAACACTTGGTCAATGGGGTTTGAACATGATGGATTTTATTAATCCATTTAACGATGCAACCAAAGATTTAATGGGTAAAGACGTAATCGTTCACCTTCAAGTTTTTGAAGATCGAACTTTCACTTGGAAATCTCTTGGTCAACCAGTTGACGATTTAATTCGTGAAAAAACTGGTATCAAAAAGGGTAGTGGGAAACCACACAGTGAAAAAGTCGGGACAATTACTCGCGCACAACTAGCAGAAATTGCAGAACTTAAAAAAGATCAGCTAAATGCTATCGACGAGGAGGGTCGCATTAAGGTTATTGCTGGCACAGCTCGTTCGATGGGTGTCGAAGTCGAAGGTTAATAGTTCTCAGTTATTTTGTATAATCGTATTACAGATTGGCTCGATAGCGTATTGGAATGCCCCAACAACTATTGGGTTTGATTCAAGTGCTGACAAGGTCCGAGCTTTAAAGGCAGCTACACCGAGCACCCTAAGCCTATCCTCGTGAGACAACTCTTTCATCATAAATGAGTCGTCCTCGGCCAGTTCATCCATAGACAACACTTTTCCACCAACTCCGAAAATATCGGCGTGATTCTTATTTGGCGTTAACGACCGAAGCAGCTTCCAAAGTTCTATTTGGCTGGCACAGGGACCATCGACGACCCAATCCCGCAGACCCGGAGCTTTCGATAAGACATTCGAGGCAATATCCTGAACCTTTTCGGCATCCTTAGGCCTCAACAGGGTCATTGAACGAACCATGTAATACACTAATTGAGCCGCCGGGTTGGGCACTGGAAGGACATCTTCGCCCGTAACTAGTCTCCAGGTTTCCAGACTATTTAGGTCAATGCTAACTTTCAATGGGTAAATCGCCCTATCTAAACCGCCATCATGTTCATATCTATCAGATAGAACCGTTTTTAAAGCCGTAAAGCCAAGCAGTGACTGTTCCATTTGCCTTCGTAGAACCTCTTCAGACTTATATCCGAAAACAGATGGTACTAGTTGACCATTGACAGTATCTACTACACATTGCCTAATAGCTTCAATTCTATCAGAGTCACTCGATTTGACTAAAACATCCAGGTCTCGCTTGGAATGTAGGAAATCCTTTCGACGCGTTGAAAGGAAGAGCTCTGGAGGTGCAATAATTAGTTTATTTGTAATGTCAAATACCGTATTAGGGTTTTCCAACGCTACTGTATTAATTCCCCCGATTACTTGGACATCCGAAACCGAATATTCGTCCAGAGCTTTAGCAAAAGGTTTAATAACATCAATTGAATTGACTGGATGTTTCATTATTGTGAATATTATACAACTTTTACAAGTAAAGTCGACAGTCTATTGAAGTTTGTTATTCAATCTGTTAATATAATTAGATTATAAATCAATGTTGGGAGGCCCATAAAGCCGCTATCACCACAGAAAGGGTTTCATACCTATGACAAAAAAATCAGAACTATTAGAGCAGGCTGTAAAGCTTGGTTTGAAATTAGCAGAAAAAAGCACAATCAAGGATATCGAAGCAGCCATTAAAGCCGCCGGCGTAGCCGTTGTTGAAGTTAAGTCTGATAAAGAAATTGTTGAAGAAGTAAAGGACTTAAAACTTGCCAAAGCCGGTAAGCGTAGTGAAAAAGCAATCAAAGAAGTTGTCGAAAAGATTGCCAAAGAGGAACGCAAAGAAAAAGGTGATACTGCACCATTAACTGCCGAAGCTGCTGCTCATGTTAAAAAAGGCGCAAAACCAGTTACGCGTCCCGTTATTGAACGTCGTGGCAAAAACTACCGTAAAGTCGCAGGATTAATTGATGACAAGGTAACATATTCTTTATCTGATGCACTTGAACTTGCCGTAAAAACTAATCCAAGCAAATTTGACGCAAGTGTTGAAGTCCACGTACGACTTGGCGTTGACCCACGTCAAGCTGATCAAAACGTTCGCGCAACTGTTAGCTTGCCAAATGGTACTGGTAAAACTATCCGCGTCGCCGTATTCGCTCCCGAGGCCGATCATGCCGCTGCTAAAAAAGCTGGTGCTGATGTCGTTGGCGATGAGGACTTCCTTAAACAACTTGACAAAGAAGAAATTAATTTCGATATTCTAGTCGCAACACCTCAATATATGCCAAAACTTGGCAAGTACGCACGTCTACTAGGACCACGCGGCCTAATGCCAAACCCCAAGAGCGGATCAGTTGCTACAAACGTTGCAAAAGCCGTATCAGAAGCCAAAGCCGGAAAAGTTGAATACCGTGTCGACAAACAGGCTATTGTTCATTTAAGTGTTGGTAAGGTTTCATTTGGAGCTAAAAAACTACAAGAGAATGCAAGCGCTTTCTTTGATAGTCTAAAGTCTCAAAAACCTACTGGCCTAAAGAGTATCTATGTTAAAACGACTTCAATCAGTACTACACAAGGTCCTGGAATCAAGGTTGAAAACGTTATAAGTTAATAATTACATAAATATAGTACATCTGATATAGTAGGTAACAATTATGGGAGTTTACAGTAATATTGAAATCAAACAGGCTATCGCTGACGGCGTTATAGTATCTGTTCCATATGATGAATCTCACGTATCCGAAGCAAGCCTAGATTTTACACTAGGACATTATTTTTACAAACAAGAGTTCAGCGAAGACGCCCGCGTCTATAATCCGTTTGATCAGAACGAAGTTGAAAGATATTTTAAGGGACCACTTAAAGCCATGCCTCACAAACAATGGTGTGAAGAGAATGGCTATAGTTTATTTGCCAATATACCCGAAGATCACCCGATTATAGTTTTACGACCTGGCGAAAGAATCCTAGCGCATACACACGAATTCATAGGTATCAGAGCCCATGGTGGCGCCTGTGAAGTAAAATCTCGTAGCAGCTGGGGACGTAACGGCGTAGCTGTATGCTTTGATGCAGGCTGGGTTGACCCAGGATACATTAATCGGCTAACCTTAGAGGTCTATAACCTTAATCAGCACGAATCAGTGGTCTTGCCAGTTGGCGAACGAATTGGTCAGCTAATTTTTCACACCACGGGACCTGTTGATGGTGACTATAGTGATGGTCGAAACGGTGTCAGTGGCAAATATCAACACACAAGTGATCTTGATGAACTTATTCGTACTTGGACACCAGATCAGATGCTTCCACGAGCCTACAAAGATAAACGAAAATCTACAAAAACTATCAAAGGACTCAAAAAAGGCACAAACTAAATGGAAATTGGTAAATATGTCGTCATCGAAGGTCATGATGGCACAGGAAAATCTACCCAAGTTGGACTTATTCGACAAAAACTTTTAGAATACAGCATCGATTCTATTGAATTCCACGAACCAGCCGGCACCCCAACGGCAGACGCCATTAGAAATGTCATTAAAAATGGCAGCTTAGAACGTGACGCCATGACAAATTTGCTATTATTTAGCGCAGCTAGACATGAAATCTGGAACAAACGTGCACTACCAGCACTGAAGATGGGCAAATGGGTAGTTGCCGCACGTAATTATTATTCTACTCTTGCATATCAAGGTTATGGCGAAGGACTTGATCTGGATTTGATTGAGATGATAACCAGACAGGCTACTGACGAGAAATATATGAATCCCGATATTGCAATAATTCTGGACGTAAACGAAAAAAGCCGAGTTAAGCGAATCGACGGAAGGGGCCAGCTAGAAAACCCAGATACCTTCGAATCAAAAGATGATGTATTCCAATTTAAAGTGAGAGATGGTTACGTAGACCTAGCTAGATCTCGCAATATTCCAATAGTCTCAGCCAACAATGCCGCCGAAGATGTGGCAGAAGAAATATGGACCGACCATATTAGACCCTATATTCGAAATTAATTCATTTTGATAATTAAAAACACCTCAATTTAAGAGGTGCTACCGTAGGGCGGCAGACGGAGCAAAAGCTCGACGTCTGCCGCCCTACATATTGCGCTAAATCAACCTATCTTGTTGTCTCACCCCCCAATTGCACGGATTGGTACACCTGAAGCGGGAACCGCAACGTGCACCGGCTCTATAGCCATCCAGGATTGAGAACACGTCAGGGTCAGCGATCTCCGTCTCATGAAGATACCACAGCAAAGTTGTGTAGGTCTGTCGGGATATCTCGAGCTGAGCACTCGAACACAATCGCTCCTGAGTCTTCAGGATGAAGTTCTCGTACGTTCCGCGCTCACGGATTGACACCATCATACCCTGCGGGTAGAAGTCGGCAACCGAAGAGATGTCCTTCAACCACTCGCAGACCAAGCTAGGATCATCTTCGATGATTAGAGGAATGTAGTACGACGGCTCGTCTAGAAGTCTCATCTTGTAGTCGATGGTGCGATGACGATGGGCCTGCGCCAACTGGGCAAAACTGCCCAAGTAGGTAGTGCAGTAGGTCTCGCCGAAATGCTCCTTTCTGGATGGGCGGTCATCAAACAACGATAGTGCTCTATGTTTCGCACTGTCGTTCAGACCGTCGACATACAAGAACCGCGTCTGGGCAATAAACTCTTCTAGATAGGGCTTCAACTTGTCAAAGAGATCATTTTCATGCCATTCGGCTATGAAACCCTTCATCCAGTTGATGATGTAGTTCAGTTGCCGCAGAGTGACGGTGTACTGCATCGTGGTAGGCGTAAAGACGCTAATCATGTACCGGGCATTCTCTTGGGCCAGTTTCTTGGCCTTGACGCCCTCCAGGTTCGGGTACTGGTCGATGATGCGTCTCTCAAGGATGAGAGACCATTTCTCGTAGAGCACCTTCTCTTGTGGGCTCGGCTCCATCCGGGTATACCTTGCCGACTTCTCGGACGTAGCGTACACCCGCTCGTTATTTAGGACCATGGCCAGTATCTTGGGAATACCGACCAGCAGCAAACTGTAGCTGCAGTGGTCAAACACAGAGTGGTGACCACTTTGCAGAGTCTGGTTGGCACGCTTGATGGTCTTTTCGACCGATTCGTTCGTGATGGTCTCGTAGTCATCAGGCATATAACAAATGCCGGCCGATATTCCTCCAAAGTACAATGCATCGTCTACGGGCAGAACGTAACCAGGCTTGGTCGACGCCTTGACTGTGATTTCCATCTAAAACAGCTCCTCAGGTAGGTTGTTCAAGGACTTTACGATTAACGCAATTATTTTAGAATATAACAATATTGCACTATTGTCCAATTAGATAATACCATTACATTATTGACAACAACTGAACAAATTTGTTATACTACGCGCAGACATCACCAAAGACAGTAGCTGTGGAAACACTTAATTGGCTACCGAGGATCATGTAAAACATACATTTTTCGATTTTAGTCTTTGGCAGTGCGAGGTCCAAAGACTTTTTCTTTGCCAACGCAACTGTCTAGAACTTTTACAATTTGGTCGAATAAAATATTTAATAACAACTAAAGGAGAATTTTTATGGCAATCACACGCGATAAAAAGAATACTTTGGTTGCAGAATTAGCTGAATTATTCGCTACTGCAAAAGGATGTGTAGGCGCAGCCTATACCAACCTTAGCGTAGCCGACTTGCAAGAACTTCGGGCTGCTGCTCGTGCAACAAACGTAGTAATCAGAGTGGCTAAAAACCGCCTTGTACGTGTTACACTTGCTGCTAACGATAAGTTCAAAGCCGCTGACACAAGTTTGCTTACCGGACAACTAGTTTACGCTTTTTCAAGTGAAGACGAAGTTGCTCCAGCTCAAGTATTAGCTAAGTTTGCCAAGACCCATCCAGCCTTAAAACTGGTTGTAGGTTTTGACGGCTCTGGCGTATCACTTGATACGGCAACGGTCACTGCACTCGCTCAACTACCAACCAAGGATCAACTCCGCGGCCAATTAGTCAGCGTTATTGCAGCACCACTTACAGGATTCCTCGGTGTCGCCAATGGCGCACAACGTGGATTTGCGCAAGTATTGTCACAACGTGCTGAAGCAATCTAATCTAATTTTGTAACCATTTTTAATTAATAATAGGAGAACATAACTATGGCTGATAAAGAAATCAAGCTATCTGCTGCACAAGTTAAAATCGTTGACGAACTCAACAAACTCTCAGCACTAGAACTAAGTCAAATCGTAAAACACCTTGAAGAAGCTTGGGGCGTAAGCGCTGCTGCTCCTGCTGCAGCTGTTGCTGCCGTAGCAGCTGATGCTGCACCTGCCGACGAAGGTAAATCAGAATTCAACATTAACCTGACTGATGCAGGCGTTCAAAAAGTTGCCGTAATCAAGGCTGTAAAAGAAATCACTGGGCTTGGTCTTGGTGAATCAAAAGCACTTGTTGACGGTGTACCTTCAACAATCAAAGAAAAAGCTAACAAAGAAGAGGCTGAAAAAGCCAAGAAATTACTAGAAGAAGCCGGCGCAACAGTCGAACTAGTTTAATTTAGCTCACATTCGACCATTTGTAGAATTACACTTAATGCCGCCCTTAACACAAAGGGCGGCATTTTGTATAAACAAAATCTACAACGATTTTTCGTTCGTATCATAAAATAGTGTGGAAAACCTAACTTATTTATTGACATTATCTATAATAATTGGTATATATAGGGTAATATCATTGCAAAAATAGACAAAAGGAAATTGCGAGTTACCATGTCTGAACTACCCGAAAAACAAATAAAACGTTTGCATAGCTTAATGCAAGAGGCAGAAACTAATCTGGCAGCAGCCAGAGAATTGCTAATCAGTATTACTGGTGACGACGGATCATCGATAACGCCAAAATCTAGCAATCTAGATGATGCTAGAGGAAAGGTTATCGAAGGAGTCTTTGATGGCCAGAAAATGGCTGGACCAGATGGCAAAGAATACCCAGTACCAGCAAACTACGCCAGTAAATCAAAACTTGTCGAAGGCGACATCTTGAAACTAACGATTACCGATGACGGTGGATTTGTCTATAAACAGATTAGCCCAATCGAACGCAAGCAAATTATTGGCACACTAGTCCAACACGACGGCGCTTATTACGTTGAAGTGAACGGTCACGAATATCGTATTTTACTAGCAAGCGTTACTTACTTCCGTATTAATGTTGGCGATCAAGTAACTATCATCGTTCCAGCCGAAAACCCAAGTGCCGTTTGGGCAGCCGTCGAAGCCGCACTTTAGTTTTTTATCATTAAACAATCTACTTAATTTTGCGGGTCCTGCCATCCGGTCTGCTTTAACTCAATATTCGTATTCTACCGTCCACCACCACTAAGTTCACACAAACGGCCACTCTACGTGTGACTTCGTCAGCACGTGGCGCTTGGCTGCCTACCGGCACATCCGTTTGTGCTGAACCAAGTGGTATTGGACTTCAATGGGTGACATTCGGTGGGGCCACCCCATAATTGTTTTATTGTAATCGATAAAAAATTATAGGGGTAAACCGGACGACAGGACCCGTGGGAATGAAATTATGCATTTTTCTTGCTATTTGACTTGCAAAATAAATCAAAAGGCTTATACTTTAAATATCACAGAGGTGAAAACAAAAATGGTAAAAAATACGGCATTATATAGCACATAAAGTGTATATAATCAGGGTAAGAATAAGAGTAATAGGGGAAACAAACAGTGTCTAAAGCATTGTACCGAAAATATCGTAGCAAGTCGCTTGATGAGGTAATTGGGCAAAAGCACATAACTGATATTTTGTCGCGCGCTATTTCTGAGGGTCACGTCTCTCATGCCTATCTACTAACTGGCCCCCGAGGAGTCGGAAAAACTTCGGTTGCCCGCATCTTGGCACATGAAATTAATGGCTTGCCATATGATGAAGAAAATACTAATCTAGATATTATTGAAATTGATGCTGCCAGTAACAACGGAGTCGAAGATGTTCGCGACCTTCGTGAAAAAGTTCAAATCGCACCATTTGCTGCTAAGAAGAAAGTATATATCATCGATGAAGTGCACATGCTATCTAAAGCCGCCTTTAATGCACTCCTTAAAACTATCGAAGAGCCACCAGAACATGTGGTATTTATACTAGCTACGACGAATGCTGAAAGATTACCGGCTACAATCATCAGTCGCGTCCAACGGTTCAGTTTCCGACCCATAGGTGTTGACGACGCCGTTAAACATTTAGCTAATATTGCCAAAAAAGAGAAGATTGAGATAACAGATGACGCGCTAAAACTAATTGCACAGAGGAGTGATGGTAGTTTCCGCGATAGCATTAGCCTATTGGATCAATTATCAAACTTGACGAATACCAGTACTCAGAAAATAACAGTAAAACTAATTGAAGATATGCTTGGACTGGCTGCTAATGAAGTCATAGATCAATTATTGAATGCCGTAGAAACTCGAAATATTAGTAAGTTAGTCGAGCTTTTGGATCGTACGTGGAACGAGGGTATAAATAGCACCGTACTAGTCACCCAGTTGACGACAGCTATTCGTGATCAAATTGCCGAAAAACCACAATTACTACCACTTCTTGATGCGTTAATCGATGTGACTAAAAGTCCTCAACCTCAATTAAAACTCCTAAGTGTATTAGGACTAGCATCACTACCAAAAACACCTGTCAAATCAGCCGCATTACTCGCACCAGCACTAGAGTTTAGCGCCTCAATTGCCGAACTCGAAAAACAAGCCGGTTTAGAACAACCGGGTCAGGTGAAGGGGATTGGGGAGTTGGAAATAGGAAATGGGAAATCGCAAACGAGCCGTTCGGCTATTGTTTCGAGTGACACCCTGGAACCTGAGTCAACCAAATCACGGGTGACGGTTGGCGGGGCAGCACCCGATTTTACGGACACTGGAAGCGTCCTAAAATCAGGGGCGGACCAACCGGCAGGACCCGCAAAAAATGAAAAGAAACCATTTGATTGGGCTAAACTCGTTGAATACACTCGTCAAAATTACATCGCACTCTTTAGTGTATTGTCAAAATGTGGCCACCAACTAGATGGAGACACGTTAACACTTTATACAAATAACAAATTTTACAAAAATAAACTTGATGACACTAGATACACTGCTTTACTTAGCAAGTGTTTGCAAGAAACGGGTGTTTTTGGACTAGATGTCCACACGATTCCCACATCTCTTCCACCGAGTGATAGTCAAGCCGCGGCGGTTGCTGTTATTATGGGTGGAGGAGAAGAGGTCTCAATAGAGTCCGTTTAGTTCAAAATGGCAAACAAGGAAGTTACAGTAGGGAAAGTTCCACCTCAAAATATAGACGCCGAGAAAAGTTTGCTTGGCGCTGTTTTAATTGACGAAGAAACGCTGTCCGATATATCTGAACACGTTACAACCAAAGATTTTTACGAAAAAAGACATGCACTTATTTATGACGGCATGATGAGGCTTTACGAAAAACATAGTCCTGTCGATTTATTGACATTAACAGATGAATTAAAACGCAAAAAAGAATTAGACACCGTTGGTGGCTCAGCATATCTAACAGAATTAACTAATTACGTTCCAACCTCGGCCCATGCCGAAGCTTATGCTGAATTAGTGGCACAAAAGGCTGTCCGCAGACGACTTATTAAAGCTAGCGGCGAAATATCTGAACTTGGCTACAACGAAGACACAACTACACAAGAATTACTCGAAAAAGCTGAGGCAGAGCTATTCTCTGTCAGTGATCAATCATTAAAACAAGATATTGTTAGCATCGAAAGCATTCTAACCGAAAGCTTTGACCGCATGGAAGAATTGCACCGCAATAAGGGCGCGCTGCGTGGCGTGCGAACTGGATATCATGATTTAGACAATATGACCGCTGGCCT
>Ga0209124_10000790_pt1 | contig 14439 bp, 14 predicted proteins | sample BarGraIncu01122A_FD_184502 | JGI IMG/M metagenome (GOLD analysis project Ga0209124, IMG submission 184502) | Arctic peat soil microbial communities from Barrow, Alaska - Barrow Graham LP Incubations 011-22A (SPAdes) (version 2) | ecosystem: Environmental > Terrestrial > Soil > Wetlands > Peat...
ATTATCAGTACCAATATTTCCAGAGTTCTTAAAAATTGATATTAGTGATTTGCCAGCACTTCTAGGGTCTTTTGCATTAGGACCAATAGCAGGAGTAATTATTGAACTTTTTAAAAATATATTACATGGAATGTTTGCAAGTAAAACAGCATTAGTAGGAGAACTAGCAAATTTTCTAGTAGGTGGATGTTTAGTATTTGTATCTGGATATATATATAAGGTACGTAAAAGTAAAGGTGGAGCTATTGCTGGTTTATTAATAGGAGTAGTGTCTATGTCAGTTTTTGCAGCCATATTAAATTATTTTGTTGTATTACCGTTATATGAGTCGGTATTAAAATTTCCAATAACTGCCATAGTAGCAGTGGGATCAAAATTAAATCATAATATTACAGATTTAAATTCTTTCATTATTTGGATGATAATTCCTTTTAACTTATTTAAAGGAATAGTAATATCAGTAATGACTTTAGCTTTATATAAGAGGGTGTCGCCTATACTTCATAAAGAAAATATAGAGAGTGAATTTAAAAATAGAAACAAAATAACTAAAAAAATATAAAAATAAAAACTAGCATTTATTTGCTAGTTTTTTTGTATGTTATAGGTGACGATTCCACATAATTACCGCGGCTTCTCCGTTATCTTCATAATAATGAGGTCTAAGGCCTTCCTTTTCAAATCCATATTTTTCATATAAGTTTATAGCGGTAAAATTTGAACTTCTAACCTCTAAAGTTATTGCAGTAACCTTTTGTTTCCTGCAAATTCTAAATAAAGCTTCTACGATAATATCTCCGCCACCATGACCGCGGGCATCTGGGTGAATTGCAATATTAGTAATATGAGCTTCATCTATAATAATCCACATGCCTCCATAACCTACTATAGAATTACCCTTTTTTAATACAACATATTTAGCGAATTTATTATCAAGTTCACTTTGGAGCGATTCTAAGCTCCAGGAAATGGGAAAGCTCAATTCACTAATATTGAGTATAGATTTAATAGATGATGCGTCCATTGGGCAAATATTGAAATCGTTATTCATTTTTCTTTTGCCTCATTTTTTCTTCGTACTCCCGCTCGGCTTGGGGTTTTCGTAGGTAAATAGGCACTGAGGCATATAGATCGTCAAATGTCCCATTAGACAAAAGCTTAAGTCCTAATTCTCCAAGGGAAGTCGCTCTAGCTAGATTTAAATGCGCGGGTGCGAAAATTACATTAGGTAAATTTGCTATGAGCTTTTCTTTGAATTTTAAAACCCCATCTCCCACAAATGAAATATTACAATTTTTATGGGCAAGCGTATTTATTAGATCATCTATTGAGATATTAACATAGTCACTAATGCGGTCAAGCTCACAATTCTTAAAAGTATATAAGGCCGTATAAACATTATCTCTTAAAGCATCTAGTATTGGGCATATTACGCCGCCTGTATAGGCTAAGTTATAAGCTAAAGAATCCAAGGTAGAGACAGTTACAAAAGGTTTTTTTGTACCTTGGCTTAAGCCCTTAATAGTAGCCATTCCTATTCTAAGACCTGTGAAGGAACCAGGTCCTTTTGAAGCTACGAAGGCATCAATATCACTTATGTTCATGCCTGTATTATTAAATAATTCATCAATTATAGGCATAAGTATTTGTGAATGTTGTTTTTTATAATTAAAAGTTATTTCACCTAGAACTTTATTATCGTCAAGTATGGCACAAGTTGCAGATTCTGTAGCAGAATCTATACTCAAAATTTTCATAGTTTTATCCCCTTTATATAATCGTATCTTTTATCAGAATATTCGATGCTGATTTTTCTATAATTATCTCCGATTTGTAGATCTTTTTCTATTGTGATAGTTAAATTATTAGGTGGAATCAATTCTTCAATATAATTAGCCCATTCAATAACACTAACCCCATCACTAAATATATACTCATCAAAGCCTATAGCTTCTATTTCGTTAGGGTCATTTACCCTGTACACATCAAAATGATATAATCTTAAACGACCTGTGTATTCATTTACAATTGTAAAAGTAGGACTTGTAATATTGTCTTCTATACCTAAACCTCTTGCAATTCCCTTTGTTAAATGGGTTTTGCCAGTGCCTAAGTCGCCTATTAAGCAAATTATATCTCCAGAATTTACAAGCGAGCCTATTTGCTCTCCTATATTATAAGTTTCATCTACCGTAGTTACTAAAAATTCCATAAGTTTCACCTCACTAAATATTTTATCCTAAAACATAAAAAAAGAAAAGGTAATATAGGATATTACCCTTAATATGTAGGTTTATTTTGATTCCATTATTGAAAAGGTACACTAAATATTTATTATGTATTTTTCAATAAATTGAAAACATAAAAAAATCTTGCGTTTTCTTGAAACACATGATATAATATGGATGTATTTTAGGGGTATAGCTCAGTTGGTAGAGTAGTGGTCTCCAAAACCATTGGTTGTAGGTTCGAGCCCTACTACCCCTGCCATTTTTATATTTTTATGTTTTAAAAGTTAATAAAGGGGTATGGCTCAATTGGTAGAGTAGTGGTCTCCAAAACCATTGGTTGTAGGTTCGAGTCCTACTACCCCTGCCAAGTAAAACCTGTGAAATTAATTTCACAGGTTTTACGTTTTTTTAATGAATTTAATATTAGGCATCTAAAGAAGTTGAAGGTGCCTCGCAACTGGAGGGTTTGTAATGCATCAATATGACATAGTTGTAATTGGCGGAGGGCCAGCGGGCCTTTCAGCTGCTATTTCAGCTAAAAAACACTATAAAGGTGAAATCCTAATTTTAGAAAGAGAAAATCAATTAGGAGGGGCCTTAAATCAGTGTATTCATAATGGATTTGGTAAGAATATTTTTAAAGAAGACTTGACAGGACCGGAATTTGTACAAAAATATATAGATAAAGTTAATAAACTTAATATTTCATATAAATTAAATACTACAGTTTTTAATATAAGTAATAATAAAGAAATTAGTGCAGTGAATGAGCGCAATGGCGCCTTTAAGATTGGGGCTAAAGCTATAATAATTGCCACTGGATGTAGAGAGAGACCAAGAGGATTTTCAAATCTACCAGGTAGTAGATGTGCGGGTATTTATACTGTGGGGTGTGCACAAAAGTTTATAAATATAGAAGGATATATGCCTGGTAAAGAAATAGTTATATTAGGTACAGGAGATATTGCATTAATAGTAGCAAGAAGATTGGCAATTGAAGGAGCAAACGTTAAAGCGGTAGTCGAAAGTAAAGATTTTATTGATGCAGTTGATAAAAAACTTAGTATAACACTAAAGGATTTTAACATACCGCTCAGACTAATGTATAAGGTGATTTCTATCCAAGGAAAAGGTAGAATCAAGGGAATTACTCTTGTAAGATTAAATAGCGACAATGAAGTTATTAAGGGCAGTGAGGAATATATTTCTTGTGATGCACTATTGTTATCTGTGGACTTATACCCAGACAATGAATTAGCAAAACAAGCAAAAATATTAGTTAGTCCATTAAATGGACAAATTGAATTAAATCAAAATTCACAAACTAATATAAGTGGTGTTTTTGCCTGTGGAGCTGTAGCTCATGGGTATGGTTTTCCTGAAAATGCAGTAAACCAAAGCTATAATATAGGTATTAGTATTGCGAAATACATAAAAGATTGAGACTTATTCGATTGAATTTTATAATTTGTAACATTTAGTGCCTAAAATATCATATAGAAAAACAAATAAAATACTATTGACATATTTTTATATTAAGAATATAATAAAGAAAAGTAATTCATACTGAAATACTAGGAAATACTATGAAAAAGGAAAGTAATTTAAGCGGAATTTACAGAGAGAGAGTCTAAAGCTGAGAAGATTCTTATGGTCAACTTTTATGAAGTGCCCTTTGGAGTTATGCACCGAATTAGACACGCGTTAAAGGCTTTTGTAGGCTGCATCGGAATTCACCCGTTATAGTGATAGAGCATAGTTATGTGCTTGAAATAGTGGATTTATAATCAATTTAGTGATTATAACTTAGAGTGGGACCACGAAGTAAAACTTCGTTTCTAATAATAGAGGGAGTTTTTTTTGTACCCAAAAACTTGTTGAATAATACACTAATAACTATAGGCACCTAAATTTTTTAATATTGAAAAATTTAGGAAGGTAAAAATATTAATAGCTTTTTTAAAAATTACTTATTTTAAAATTGGAGGGATATTATTATGATGTATAACAATGCTTTAGATATGATAGGTGGTACGCCGGTTCTAAAATTAAATAAATTAGTAAAGGGTGATATGGCTGACATTTTTGTGAAACTCGAAAAATACAATCCAGCTGGAAGCATAAAAGATAGGGCAGCTCTCGGAATGATAGAGAAGGCTGAGGAATTAGGAATATTAAAACAAGGATTTACTGTAGTTGAGCCAACCAGTGGAAATATGGGAATAGCTTTGGCTATGATTGGAAAAATTAAGGGATATGAAGTAATCATTGTCATGCCAGACAGCATGAGTGTTGAAAGACGAAACCTAATTAAAGCATATGGAGCACAACTTGTTCTTACAGATGGTTCAAAAGGAATGAAGGGTGCTATAAATAAAGCCAAGGAAATAGCAGAGGGCAAGCCTGAATTTTTTATACCACAGCAATTTATAAATTTAGCAAATCCAGAAAAACATTATGCTACTACTGCGGAAGAAATTATTAGTGATGTAAAAGATATAGATATTTTTGTAGCGGGAGTAGGAACTGGAGGAACAATTACTGGGGTAGGAAAGAGATTAAAAGAAATTAGGAGTGATATTAAAGTAGTCGCTGTTGAACCAGAAAGATCACCTGTATTATCAGGGGGAGAACCTGGACCACATAAAATACAAGGAATAGGAGCAGGTTTTACACCAGATATTTATGATAGTAGTGTAATTGATGAAATAATAAAAGTATCTGATGAAGAGGCTTTTGACATAGCAAAAAGAATGGCTAAAGAAGAAGGCATATTAGTAGGGATTTCAACAGGAGCTAATATCTCAGCAGCTATAAAAATTGCTAAAAAAGTAGGAAAGGGTAAAAAGATTGTTACTGTTGCACCTGACGGAGGAGAAAAGTATATTTCAATGGGTATCTATGACTAATTTATTAATAAGGGGAAAACATTTATTTCTACTCTATAGATAAGCAGGGCACATGAAAATAGGCTAGGATACTGACTTTTTATTTGTGCCTACTATGAGGGTTTAAGAATATATAAATTTATATATAAATACATAGATTTGTATATTTACAAACTACAATTCTATAGGAGGGAATAATCATATGTTTAAAATGTTAAAATATGAAATTAATAATATATTAGAAAAGGATCCAGCAGCTAAAAATTGGGTTGAGGTAATATTATTATATCCATGTATTCATGCTGTTATAATTTATAAAATAGCTCATTTTCTCTATAATCATAAATTATTTTTTATAGCTAGATCAATATCTCAATCAGCTAGGTTTTTTACTGGAATAGAAATCCATCCTGGGGCTAAAATAGGGAAAGGATTATTTATTGATCATGGAACAGGAGTAGTCATTGGAGAAACCACAGAAATTGGAGATAATGTAACTTTGTATCAAGGAGTTACATTAGGTGGAACAGGTAAGGATACAGGTAAAAGGCATCCTACTTTAGAAAATGATGTTATAGTGGGTGCTGGTGCAAAGATTTTAGGCCCAATTAAAATAGGATCAGGTAGTAAAATTGGTGCTAATGCCGTGGTTTTAAAAGATGTGTTAGCTAAAGCTACTGCTGTAGGTATACCCGCTAGAGTGATTTATGTAAACGAGCTGACAATAATTGAAATTAAGGACTATGCGGGGAAAACTAAAAGAATATACAATGATATGATAATATAAAAAGGGAATGACTATATGAGTATTAAGGAGAAAATAATTGAATTTTGTAAAAAAAATAACTTAGACATAATAGGGTTTAGCGAATGTAGGATTTATCATGAGCTAAATCCTTATTTTATGAGGAGAAAAAAACTGGGCATTGAAAATGAATTCGAGGAGCAAGATGTGGATAAGAGGATAAATCCATTTCTGTATATGCCTGGCGGCAAAACTATAATTTCTATTGCATTTCCATATCTATATAATTTAGATTTAGAAAAAGGAACATATTTTTCAAAGTATACTTTAGGAAGAGATTATCATATTGTTACAACTGAGTATATGGAGAAAATTTGTAAGTTTATTAGGGATATGGGCGCAAAAGCTATTTGCCTTGTAGATGGCAATGCACTCCCAGAGAGATATATCGCATGGCAAAGTGGAGTGGGGTTCATAGGAAAAAACAATACTTTGATAACAGAGAAGTATGGATCATATGTTTTTTTAGGAGAAATTATAACTGATTTAATAATAGAGCTGGACAAACCACTTAAGCAAAAATGTGACAATTGCGAAATGTGTTTAGAAGCGTGTCCTACAAATTCAATATTAAATAGTGAATTGGGAATGGATAACAATGCAAATATATGTTTATCCTATATAACACAGAAAAAAAATATAGAGGATTTTTGGTTTGAGAAATTAAATGGTAGGCTATTTGGATGTGATACCTGTCAGATAGTATGTCCATACAATAAAAAAATTCAATTTAGTGATATTAAGGAATTTAAGCCTTATAAACACATGAAGAATATTGATTTGCAAAGCCTAATCAATATTGATAATCAGTTATTTAAGGATAAGTACAAAATAACTTCCTGTGGGTGGAGAGGTAAAAATATTATTAAAAGGAATGCGATTATAAATGCATTCTCTATTGGAAAAGGTAAAATTATAACTGCATATAAGGATACATCACCTTATATAAGAGATTATTATTATAGACTTTTAAAGGTTTTCAAATTATAATAATTGTATGAGTGTTTTTTTATGAAAGGTGGAATTCAGATGCTTCCTAAAACGGTGTTAAGAATAATAGACATTTTGCCAGATAGAGTTGTAACATATATAGCAAAAAGACTATTAGACTCATATATTAACAAATATGCAAACATTAAAACTAATGGAATGGAGAAAATCAAGGATATAAAGTCCCCTATAATTTTCATATGCAATCATTTAAGCAATGCGGATGGTATAATTATGAATAAGCTATTAAAGGACAACAATGTAACTTTTGTTGCAGGGGTAAAGCTAACAGACAATAAGCTTACTAAACTAGGGTTCCATGTAGCGAAGACTATACAATTAAAACCAAATTCAGTAGATAAGGAAGCTATATCTAAAATTGTTAGTACGCTAAAACAAGGTAATAACATTATGATTTTTCCAGAAGGTACAAGAAGTAGAAATGGAAAAATGATAGAGGGCAAACGGGGTCTTATATTAATGGCTAAATTATCAAAGGCTAGAATTGTTCCAATGGGTATTTGGGGAACGGAAAAACTATTACCAATTGATGACAAAAATATGGCTTCAGAAAAATTTAACTATGCGGATGTACATATTAATATTGGGGATCCCATTACGCTTGTGAGTAAAAATAAAGATGAGGATAGGAATGAGTATTATGATAGGGTTATGCATGAAATAATGTCAAGTATAGCCACAATGATTCCGGAGCAGTATAGGGGTGTGTACTCCAATTGTAAGTGATTTTAAAATACGTTGTTGACTCATAGATGAGGTTAACAGCGTATTTTTATTAAATAATTTGATTAGTAAAAAGTAGGTGATTTATATGAATAAAAAAACAATCATGGCTGTGCTTGAAATTCTCAATGAAACATATGCAGGGGCAAAGTGTGGTTTGGATTTCACAACGCATTATGAGCTTTTAGTATCAACTATACTATCAGCACAATGCACAGATGCACGCGTAAATATTGTTACAAAGCAGTTATACAAGGAATATAACACGCCAAGATCTATGATTACTTTATCACACTCAGAACTAGGAGAAAAAATTAAAAGTTGTGGATTTTATAACAATAAAAGCAAAAATATTTTAGGCGCTACAAAACTTATATTAGAAAAATACAAGGGGGAAGTACCAAACACTATGGAGGAATTAATAGAGCTTCCAGGTGTTGGAAGAAAAACTGCTAATGTGGTTTTATCTAATGCTTTTGGTATTCCAGCTATTGCTGTAGATACTCATGTTTTTAGAGTATCAAACAGAATTGGGATTGCAAAAGGGAAAAATGTTGTACTGGTAGAACAACAACTTATGAAAAATATACCTAAAAAGATGTGGAGTGATGCTCACCATTATATTATATGGCATGGTCGAAAAATTTGTAAAGCTAGAAAGCCCGATTGTGAGTTGTGTCCTATAGCGCCTTACTGTGAATTTTTAAATGGAAGATAAAAGATGTAATTATAGATTATGCACAATCTATACTATATAATAGAGATGGGGTGGAATGAGTGAATTATAATATAGAAACTTTAAATAAATTAGTTGAGGAGATTATAGGATCAAAAGATATAAGTATAATGGAAATACCATGCGTGGATTTATATATGGATCAAGTTACGACTTTTTTTAATGAGAAGCTTGGAAGTCTTAAAAGAAATGAAGAAGATAAAATCCTTACAAAAACTATGATTAATAACTATACTAAAGGCAAAGTTTTGATGCCGGCAAAAAACAAGAAATATACTAATGAACATATTATTCTCCTAACTCTTATATATAATTTGAAACAAACTATATCAATTAGTGATATTAATACCATATTGGACCCTATTATTGATGTGAAAGCTCCCAAAAGTATAACTATTCAATTGGAAGATTTATATAATAATTTTTTAGATATTAAAGAAGTTCAAAATAAAGAGTTTGCACGTGATATAAATAAAGATAGTGAATTTATAAAAGAAAAAATTAAAGAAATGGGAAAAGAGAATGGAGAGTTAATTGAATTAATACTTATGGTTCTGTTACTTATTAATAAAGCTAATATGCAAAAGAGAATGGCAGAAAAATTAATTGATAATTTTTTAAAGAAAGAATAATAAGTTATTACTTAAAGAACAAGGAGATGAATTTATGTCAAAAGTCGTAGAAAAATTTTTGAAATATATAAGCTATGATACTAAATCTGACGATGAGTCACCTACAGTTCCAAGCACAACTGGGCAAATGATACTTGCCAGAGAATTAGTTAATGAATTAAAGGTAATGGGGTTAAAACAAGTAAGTGTAGATGATAATGGATATGTAATGGCCACGATTCCGTCAAATGTTGCAAAAATTGTACCAACTATAGGATTTATAGCGCATATGGATACTGCTCCAGATATGCCAGGCATTAATATTAATCCTAAATTTGTTTACAACTATGATGGAGAAGATATAATTTTAAACAAAGATAATAACGTAATACTATCACCAAAGGATTTTCCAGAATTAAAGAATTACTTAGGAAAGACTCTTATAACTACAGATGGAACCACGCTACTTGGAGCAGATGATAAAGCTGGAGTCTCAGAGATAATGGCTGCCGTAGAATATCTAACTCAAAACCCACGTGTTCCACATGGCATCATTCGTATAGGATTTACACCAGATGAAGAAGTAGGTCGTGGTGCGGATATTTTTGACGTGAAAAAATTTGATGCGGATTTTGCATACACTATAGATGGCGGAACTATTGGAGAACTAGAGTATGAGAATTTTAATGCTGCAGGAGTAAAAATATATATTCATGGAAGAAACGTTCATCCCGGTTCAGCAAAAGGAAAAATGATCCACGCGACGCTTATAGCAAATGAATTTGTAAACTCAATGCCACCAAATGAGACACCGGCGACTACTGAGGGTTATGAAGGGTTTTATCATTTGATTAGTCTAAGTGGTGAAGTTGAAGAAGCGAAACTTCAATATATTATAAGGGATTTTGACAGTAAAAACTTCGAAAATAGGAAGAGATTCATTATAAATGTAGCAGATAAGCTAAATGATAAATATGGCGATGGTACAGTTGAAATAGAAGTTAAGGATCAATATTTTAATATGAAAGAAAAAATTGAACCAGTTAAGCATATTGTAGATACAGCATTTTTGGCTATGAAGGAAGTAGGGATAAATCCTATAATGGTTCCAATTCGCGGCGGTACAGATGGTGCAAGGCTTTCATTTATGGGGCTTCCAACGCCTAATATATTCGCAGGTGGCCATAATTTTCATGGTAAATATGAATTTATACCTACATTTGCAATGGAAAAATCAGTAGACGTAATACTTAAAATAGTTGAGTTATACGCTACTAAATAATATGAAGTGCATATATGAAAAAGCAATAAATATATAAAATTGATAATTACCTTTTCTAAAATATATAGGAGGGGTAGTTTTTTATTTATTAGGAAATAATAATTAATTAAAGGATTGTTAACAAATTTGTCACCAGATTGTAACACGAAAGTCTTAAAATATTATAAAAGATAAAAATAAGCTGAAATATAAGAGAGTATATAAAATCATATTTTATTATGATTTTTACTAAATAACAGTTGGTATCTACCTGCATAGATAAACAAGGAGGAAAATAGTATGTACGAAAATAATAATGAAGAAAATGAACAGAATGAAATAAATGAAACAAATAATAATTACATTGACATAAATGATAAAAAAGTGAAAAAAAACAAAGGTGGTATGAGAAAGAGAGTAGTAACATACATAATAATAGGTGTAATATGTTCTACGCTTGGAGGTGTAGGTTCTGCTATTGTTACGATGAATATGATGAAGAATACAAGTGCTGTGGTTACACCTAAAACAACTAATGCAACTAATACAAAGGTTTCTAGCAATTCAAACGCAAAGCTTATTACAGCTAATAGTACAGAAAATTTAACTGTACCTGAAATTGTAAAAAAGGTAAGTTCTTCAGTAGTTGCAATTTCTACCAATAGCTCTAGTGCGAATAGCTCTAGTGCGAATAGCGATTCTAGTGGGAAGAGCTCTCAGCAAGAGGGTGTTGGGAGCGGAATAATATTTAATGAAAGTGGATATATTTTGACAAATTATCATGTTATAAGTGGAGCAACTAATATTAAAGTTATGCTAAGCGATGGAAAGGAGGTTTCTGCAAAGGTTGTAAATTATGATTCTGCGGCAGATGTAGCTGTAATAAAATTAGCGGCCAATACTAAAGTTCCAGGTGTAGCCGAATTTGGAGATTCAGATATGCTTCAAGTAGGAGAGTCAGTAGTGGCAATAGGAAATCCGTTAGGGAAAGAATTTATTGGATCTGTTACTACGGGGATTGTAAGTGCAGTAAATAGGCAAGTAAGTATTGAAAATAAAGATTTGAAGTTTATTCAAACAGATGCAGCTATTAATCCAGGTAATAGTGGTGGACCACTTGTAAATTCCAAGGGTCAAGTTATAGGAATAAATACGGCTAAAATAGGACAAGAAGGGGTAGAGGGATTAGGATTTGCAATACCAATTAATACAGTAAACCCTAAAATGGAGAAATTAATCAAACCGATTCTTAATATAGGAATTTCTTGCAGAGATATTACTCAAGCAATTTCGAAGGAATACAATATTCCAGTTGGAGTATATATATCACAAATTAAAGAGTTTAGTGCGGCAGAAAAAGCTGGTATATTAGCTGAGGACATAATTACAAAGTTTGATGGACAAAATATTAAAACCGTGGCAGAAATAAATAAAATTAAAGGTACTCATAAGGCCGGTGATGTAGTTAAAATAGAATTGGTCAGAAATAAAAAGACGGTAAAAATAAATTTAAAACTTTCTGAATAATTTAATATATTAGAAAATAAAAGAAATTGGGAATTATATAATTCTCGATTTCTTTTTAATTATTATGAAATTACAAAATTTTATATACATAAAAAAATATATTTTGTGGGAAAATACTACTGAAGGAGTGATAAATATGGAAATGAATACTAGGGACACAATTATGAAGAAATTATTAGATGCGCAAGAAAATACTAGAGACTATCAATCATTTGCAAGAGAGGTATCAGAAGAAGAAGTAAGTAATACATTTAGGGAATTTGCAGAACAATCTGCAATGCAAGCTCAGAAATTACAGCAATTGTTAAGTGTAGAAGATGGAAAATAACAATACTCGCTGCGATAATTAAATCACTCAAAAAACATATTAGGTTGTAGAGTGTATTCTAATAAGTTTAAAGCCACTTGGCTCATTGAGCATCAAGTGGCTTTAAATCATAAATTTTATAAGTCGCTTTAGATATTACCTTTGTTCCTTAATAAGTCCTTTTCTATATGCTGTAAGAAGTAGTTCCAAATCTTTAATTTGCTCCTTTATCTCAAGGCCCACATCAGTATCTATTACGCGTATACGGTTTGTGGATTTTTCGAGTACTATAGTGGAAGAAAGAATATCTTTACCTTCATCAATAGCTTTTTGCGTAGATTCGAAAGGTGCATGGGATGCCAAAAGCAATCCATAGGAATTATAAATAAGAGTAAATCCTGCTATGCCTGTCTCAGGTTGATAAGCTTTAGAGAAACCACCATCAATTACTAAAAGTTTACCGTTAGCTTTTATAGGGCTTTCACCTTCTTTAGTTTTTACAGGAACATGACCATTTATAATATGTGAATCGTTGGTGCTTAATCCAAATTCAATCAATATGTTATTACATACTGTTTCATCATCCCTAAATTTATAGTAAGGATTTTTAATTTCTGTATGAGAAGATTTGTCATTTATAAAGTATCGCTCAAAAGTAGCCATTTTGTCCTTCCCAAATAGAGGAGAATTAGCTCCACACCATAAATACCAGATGTTATCCAATGCATAAAGTTTAGATACTGAATCTGCTTTTCCAAAATAGGCCTCTCTTGCTAAGCGCTCAGTTCTATCGATATAGGATTTTCCACTGTAGGTTATGTTATCTATATTCATCTTTTTAAAACTACCATCATCACTTAGTGAAATACAACCATGATAAAGTAAATTAGAATTATATTTTGAGTACATGCTACCTTTAGTATATAAAAAGCGGATGTGTTCTTGAAGTTTTTCACTATTTAGAAAAGAAGACTTAAGCCTATCCATAAGCTCTCTTTCATCTTGGTTTAATTTATAAGGGTCGCTAGGGTCTATTGTTGGAAAATTAGTATCGTTTAGTTTATAATCTTTTCCATCGACGCTGATGGTACCGTTTTCAAAATCAATTTTATTAAGAAGCAATCTGGATTGCATTTCATAATGTGGACGCCTTTTTATTATTGCTCCTTCAAGTTTAAATTGAATTATAGTAATAGCTTTATGCATTCTTGACATTAGTTTAAGGTCTTTTTCTCTATAATTATTTTCAGGAAGAACTTTAGGCTTAAATGATTTACATGGGTCATCGTTATAAAAATCTATTGCAAATGTTGCAAGAGGCAATAAGTTAATACCATAACCCTCTTCAATAGTATCCAAATTTGCGTACCTTGTTGAAATACGAATAACATTAGCGATGGAACTTTCACAACCTGCAGCTGCTCCCATCCAAAGTATATCATGGTTTCCCCACTGTATATCAATAGAATGATAGTTCATTAGAGTATCTAAGATTATATGAGCTCCAGGACCTCTATCGTAAATATCACCTAGAATATGAAGCCTGTCTATAGTAAGTCTTTGAATTAGGTTCGAAATGGCAATTATAAATTCTTTAGCTCTACCAATTTTAATTATGGTCTCAATAATTCCATTGTAATATTCTTGCTTGTTAAAGGTGCTTTGTTGTTCATGAAGTAACTCTTCAATAATATACGAAAAATCAGGGGGCAGTGCTTTTCTGACTTTAGATCTAGTATATTTAGAGGAAACGGTTCTACAGAATTCAATAAGTTTATAAAGAGTGATTTTGTACCAATCTTCTATATCCTCTTCAGATTTAAGGGATAATTCTAATTTTTGCTCAGGATAATAAATAATAGTTGCCAGTTCTTTCTTTTCACAATCTCTGAGTGAATTACCAAAAATATCATTAATCTTTCTTTTGATTACGCCTGAAGCGTTCCTAAGAACATGGGTGAAGGATTCATATTCACCGTGAATATCTGAAAGAAAATGTTCAGTTCCTTTAGGTAAATTTAAGATAGCCTGTAAATTTATGATTTCCGTACAAGCATCTGGAATTGTAGGATACTTGCTGGCCAATAATCTGAGATATCTCAAATCTTCTTCTAAAGTATCGATGGATGTATCGCTAGAAAATATCATTTTTGACTCTCCTTTGTAGTTGCAATAATTTTACTTATATAACTCACTTATAAAATGGTTACACGTAACATTATAATACATTATTATACGCTATTGTGATATTAAAAAAAATATTTTTTTAACATACATATAAATCAAAATCATTTTATTGATTTGGAATAATATCTTTGATACAATATTTAATGATATAA
>Ga0209124_10000791_pt1 | contig 14416 bp, 14 predicted proteins | sample BarGraIncu01122A_FD_184502 | JGI IMG/M metagenome (GOLD analysis project Ga0209124, IMG submission 184502) | Arctic peat soil microbial communities from Barrow, Alaska - Barrow Graham LP Incubations 011-22A (SPAdes) (version 2) | ecosystem: Environmental > Terrestrial > Soil > Wetlands > Peat...
TTGTACTTTAATGTGTATTGAGTTAATCCGCCTACATAAGCAAAACTATCTGGATTAGGACTATCTACGCAAGAAATTGAATTTGTACCTTTTGTACCAGTTGGAGAAGTTAAAACATCTGGATCTAATCCTTTTAGAGTCGTAGACGTAACCGTATCTGGCGATGCCGTCATTGCAGCGCAACTAGGATATTCACCATTCTTGTCATAATATTTCTCTAATGCTTCGGACAGAATAGTGACTTTCGAAGACCTTTGAGTATTTCTGGCATTTGATTGGATACTCGAAAAAGAAACGACGCCAATAGTCGACAAAACACCTATAATAGCGATCACAACTAATAGTTCAACTATAGTGAAGCCATTTGTGATATTTGTAATTAATATATTATGGCTTCTACTTTTCAAATTAATCATTGCAGCTACATCTTTCTATGGTAAGTGCTTTACGTTCGTTATTTTCGAGGTAATTTATTTTGCAGTTTCAGCTTGTTTTAATAAGAATAGTTGAGCCTCGATGTCAACCGAAGTGTTTGTCGTTTCATCAGATTTTGGAAGTTCTTTGACCTGTTGTTGTGCTTCTAGAAGTAAAGTTTTTGCCTCGGCGGTATCATTTTTTTTGCGGGCTGCTTCAGCCTTAGCCCTTAGGTCATCGGTTGTTTTTTTTGTTACTACATTTGCTTTTACAGTGTTCTGCTTGTTTACTGAATTTAATACCAAGACTGTTCCTGTTATTGCAACGGCTAACAGAACTACCGCGATAGCTATGTACATTATTGCTTTTTTATTCATTTTCATATCCCTTTAACTCCTATTCACTAGATATAACCACTTGTGATTTATATTATGAGTTAATTGTATCAAACATAAGCATAAAAATACAATATAACGGCCGATAGTTACTTTTTTAAATCAAGTACGACCAAGTTTTCGATATGTGGGGTTCGAGGGAAAAAGTTATAACCCCTGTGGTATCGAATACCATATTTTTCTGCTAGCAGTGCAACATCTCGGGCTTGTGTCACTGGATTACACGACAAATAAATGATTCTTTCAGGAGTTGTTTCTAGCAGTTTCGTAATAACATTTTCGTGTAGTCCGGCACGTGGCGGGTCAACGATTATTGTCGAGTCTTTTTTAATGTATTCAAGCGCACTTTCGCTTGGCGCCAAAATTGCTTTAACGGCTTTTTCGCGATCAAGCGCGGTAATATTACGTTTCATTTCGCGAACGGCATGCTCGTTAATTTCTACCAACGTCACATTTTCGCCACCGATAGTTAGGCCGATTGTACCAACACCACTATATAGATCAACAGTTGGCTTATCGGTGCTCACCCATTGTTGCATGTCGCGCAAGGCTTGTTCGTAAACGGGAATGTTGATTTGGAAAAAACCTTCAACTGCGTAGGTAAACGGAATATCTAGAACCGTGTCTGTAAGGTTGGTTTCACCCCACGATTGCAAACGTTCGGTGATTACACTAGCTGGGCTTTGTGGATTTGAAAAGATTAATTCAAAGCCAACAATGCCACCAGTTTCCTTTAGAGATTCAAGTTCGGTCCCGGTTAGCTGTGCGAAGGACTGTTCTTTGACATATAATTGCATAGCAACTTTTCCAGCTGCATCACACCTGATAAGTACAGTTTTCAGCATAAATGCCCGTAAATCTGGCTTGGTTCGCAGTAAATCACGTAGTGCAATAGCTGCACGGTTAATACTTGGATGAGCTAGGCTTGTACCGCTAACTGGAATTTTTCCATGAGTTCCCCGTCTGAAAAAGGCTAAATCTAATTGTTCAGTTCCCTTGTCCCACCACCAACTAAATTCAATTTTGTTACGGTACTCATATTGTTTATCGTCGGTATAAATTTCAATTGGTTCGGGCAAGACTATGTCGTGGAGTTCAAATGCCTCTTCGATTAGCGCCGCTTTGTAATGTTGTTCGGCTGCAAAATTCATTATTTGCCAAGGACTAGTCGATAGATAGCTCTCTTCGTCGCGGGGTTGAACACGCTCAGTACTTGGTTCGATTACCTCGATGACCACACCTTCGGACAGTTTAGACTTCTTTTTAGTGATTTGGACTTCGACTGTTTCACTGGGTAATCCGCCCCAAACAAACAATTTACGCCCACTTTCAAGCGTAGTTAGTGTTTGGCCGCCTCCAACAATCTTGTCGAGCTGGGCATTTACTATTGGAAGAGGTTTTTTTGTCATCTGTTTAGTATACCTTAACAGATTACTATTTCAGAGATTTAAGTTTTTTCTTTAAAATGCGTTTAATGTCCGCACTGTGCCATCTTTTATGTTTAGCCATATATGTAATCCAATCTTTTATATCTATACAATCATAACACGATAAACACTTTGACTACCAAAGATCTTGCCTTTTGGTTGATAATATAACGGCCAGAATATATTGAAATGCAAAAAATACAATACTGGCGCAAGCCAACCAAAGGCTTACATACATAGCTATATAAAAATCAAACATTTGTTTATCTACGAATTTAGACGTAAAAGATAATATTAACGGAGTAATTATTAATATAATTTTTAAAATCAAAACTAAGCGTGGCGTTAAGATTATATGATTTTTTTTGGTGTCTTTTTTGTGTTGAATCCGCAGGACTAAGGGTGCGACATTTTCGGCAGTATTATGCAAAGCCTTTTTAGTGGTTTTCACTATCGTCGATGGTATTTTGACAATAATATACATAGTAATCAGTGCCATGATGATAGTGACTGCTATTGATATTATTATAACCAATGGATTCGAGCCAAAACCGAGAGATTCAGTAGATTTAACGATATGATTACTAGGATTGGGGCTGATAAATGATACAAACGCCATAATCAAACTAAAATTAAGCGCAGTAGCCCAAAGCCACTGCAAAGAACAAAATATATATCCAAAAGCTCCAAAGAAGTTTACTACGTTCCTTTTGAAATTATATTTTATTTTTATATTCATAAACTAACAATACTAAACCGTGTAGTTATAGACAACTACGACCAGGAGGAATCCAGTGCCTTGCCCTCAACAAAACCGGCATTGGACTGTACGCCGATAATAGCTTTTTTGTGGAATTCGCTGATACTTCGAGCACCCGCGTAGGTCATTGAACTTCTGAGGCCTACGGCAATCTGGTCAATTATATCTTCTACTCCTGGATGTTCGGGGTCAATGTACATACGAGATTCGCTAATACCTTCTTGAAATAGCTCTTTTTGGGCAATAATAAACTTATCTTGATTGCTGGTTCTGTTGTTAACGGCGCGCTTGCTGGCCATACCAAAATTTACTTTATACAAGCGTCCATTTTCGTCGGTGAATGTGTCACTTACGCTCTCGTGCGTTCCTGCAAGCCAGCTGCCAATTATCACACTAGCCGAGCCAGCCGCCAACGCCAAAGCAACATCACGAGGGTAACGCACGCCACCGTCGGACCAAATTTGTTTACCGGCTTTGTGTGCCACTTCTGCACACTCTAGCAAGGCGGAAAACTGTGGTCTACCCACGCCTGTCATCATACGGGTGGTACACATAGCGCCTGGTCCAATGCCAACTTTTAAGATATCCGCCCCTGCATCTAATAGGTCTTTAGCAGCCTTGGCGGTAACAATATTTCCAGCCACGATTGGGACTTTGGGGTTTATAGCTTTAACGGCTTTAATCGCTTGGATCATTTTTTTCTGATGTCCATGGGCTGTATCAACTACTAATACATCCACACCAAGTTCCAAGGCACGTTCGGCCTTGGCTGTTACGTCGCCATTGATACCAATGGCTGCGCCAATCATTAGACGACCTTTTGCATCAAGCGCTGGAGTAAACATCTTGGATCTAACAGTACCCTTTTTAGTAATAGCACCAATGAGAACGCCCTGTTTATCAACAATAGGAGCAAACCGAAGGTTTCTTTCACTTAGTTCGTTATGCATTTCACTAAGGCTAGTACCTTCAATAAATGAAAAGACTGACGGAGTCATAGCATCAGTAATTTGAGCAAATCGGTCTTTATTGACAGCGTCTTTTTCGGTAAATATACCTATTGGCCTCTTTTGCGCATCAACGATAACAATTGCGCCATGAGCTCGTTTGTGAATAATATTTAGTGCGTCTTGTAGGCGGTCTTTGGTAGTTAGGGTCAAGGGAGTTTCATAAATTTTGTGCCTAGATTTAACATAATCAATCGTCTTTTTTAACTCATTATCTGGCATATCCTGCGGTAAAATAGCAATTCCACCACGTCTAGCGACAGATTCAGCCATACGTTTACCGGAAACTGCATTCATGTTTGAGACGACTACTGGAAATGTCGTACCAACCCCATCTGGTGGAGTGAGGTCAACGTCCATACGTGATTCAATATCACTGAGCGACGGCACCATAAACACATCACTAAATGTCAGGTCGTGCTGCGGTTGTACGTTATTTAAAAACTTCACAAAAAGTAACTCATATTATGTATTGAGTATACATTATATTTAACTACTTCATCCCAATCCTAGCAAAACCAAAGAATATTGATCCGAAAACTAAAATCATTATTATCGGTACTAGAATTGATATCCAGTTACGTTTGCCGGGTCTAAAATACTTTAATGTTAACGAGTTTGTTACAACCGAGACTGAACTTAGTGCCATAGCAAGTCCAGCGAGTTCTGGTTTTAGGACAAGTCCGATTCCAGCAAAAACCCTCGCGGCAATTGGTATACCGACTATGTTATATATCAAAGCAAAAAATAGATTTTGTTTTATCTTGGCAACAGTTTCTCTGGAAAGTTGTATAGCAGTTACAACATCAGCCAGATCGTTCTTAATTAGAATAATGCCACTTGTTTCCATGGCTATATCAGTGCCGTTACCCATTGCTATACCCAGATCGGCCTGAGCCAAAGCCGGTGCGTCATTAATACCATCGCCGACCATGGCGACATTTAGGCCACTTACCTGCAGTTCTTTTATTTTTGCAGCTTTGTCTTGTGGCAGGACTTCAGCTAGCACGTTCTTGATTCCTAGTTGTTTAGCAATTGCCATTGCGGTACGCTTATTGTCACCAGTTATCATATAAACGGATAGTCCCATTTTAGACAAAACTCTTACAATTTCTTTTGAGTTTGGCTTAAGAGTATCTGCCACCGCAATAATACCCAATATACTTTTGCCGTCAGTTAGTAGCATGGCGGTTTTACCTTGATCTTCAAGTGTTTCGAGTTGGCTGCTGACTTTAACCAAAGACTTTTCACTTAATTTTTCAGATAGCAGTAACTTATTGCCGAAGTAGTATTGCTGACCCTTAATAAAACCTGTTATTCCTTTGCCGGATATTGACTGAAAGCCGTTAACTTCTAGTTTCTCCAGTTTTTGCTCATCTGCTGCGGATACTATAGCTTTTGCTAGTGGATGCTCGCTATCACGCTCCAAGGACGCTATGATCTGCAATAATACCCTGTCCTTTTGGCCGTTCAAACTAATAATATCAGTGATAACTGGTCTACCGTGAGTCAAGGTACCAGTCTTGTCGAATACGATAGTATTCACACGTCGAGTGGCTTCTAGCGGTTCGCCACCTTTTACTAGTACCCCAGCCGACGCTCCCTTGCCAGTTCCAACCATAATCGCCGTTGGTGTTGCCAAACCAAGTGCACACGGGCAAGCAATAACTAGTACTGCTGTAAACGCCATTAGCGCGAAAGAGAAACTACTACCTAGTACAAAAAACCAAACTATAAATGTTAAAATTGCTATAACAATTACGGCAGGTACAAACCAATTTGATATTTTGTCAGCCAAGGCCTGAATCGGCGCTTTTGAATTCTGAGCTTCATCAACCATCCTAATAATTTGCGACAACATAGTCTCTTTGCCAACATGCGTCACCGAGAATTCCAAACTCCCTGTTTGATTAATAGTGGCGCCAATAACGGTGTCGCCTTTTTGCTTTGAGACTGGCATGCTTTCTCCAGTTACCATCGACTCATCAATATGGGAACTACCTTTTGTAATTTGACCGTCAAGTGGCACTGTTTCGCCAGGACGAACTAGCAAAATGTCACCGTGTTTTATATCTTCAATTGGTTTTTCGATAATTTTGTCGCCAACAATCAAATGAGCAAATTTGACCTGCAGGTTCATTAATTTGCGAATTGCCTCATTCGATGAACTCTTGGCCCTAGCCTCTAGCCATTTACCCAGTAAAACAAAGGTTATCAAAAAAGCTGATGTTTCAAAATAAAGTTCAGGTATTTTTTCACCATTCAACCCTATTAGACTACTGTTCTGTATTACATATGCGATATAGAATACGACGCTATAGAAATACGCTGCCGATGTACCGATGGCTACCAAGCTGTCCATATTGAAACTTTTCATCCGCAAGCTAGACCAGGCGCCCTTATAAAAACCTGCACCTAAATAAAATTGGACTATGGTTGCCAAAATAAATGAAATTATTCCCGTAAGTGGCATCAAAAATTCAGATCCTGGAAGCCATTTCAAGAAATCTAAAGCCATGAAATACACCAGCGGTAAACTAAGGAATAATCCAATCAAGAATTTTCGTTTGTATTTTTTATCAGAATCGCCATGATTCATGTGATTATGCGGATTATCATCGTCTAACAACGTTGCCGAGTAACCTGCTTTTTTGACAGCAGCAATTAGTTCGTCTACGTGCACTCCCTCATCGTCATGCGTGATGTTGGCTTTTTCGCTAGCAAAATTGACCGTTACTTCACTAACGCCTGGGACTTTTTTAATTTCTCGTTGAATGATATTGGCACAAGAACTGCAATGCATCCCGTGAATTACTAGTTTGGTTTTAGTCATTACTTTGTACCTCCATCAGTTGCTATTATAGATCCTCTAACGATTCCCATGGCGCAAGTTATATTATAAGATCCGGCTTTATCTATCTTGAATGGCAGCGTCAACATCCCCTTTGTGATTAGCATTGGAGTGTCGTAAACTCCTGGAATCATTATTGTGCTCATACAGCCCTGTCCATCACCCTTAGCCTCAATTGATAGTATATAAGATTTTCCAACCTCAACATTAAATGTATTTGGAGATATATCCTGTGTGCCTCCCGATGGAGTAAATATCGTTTTTAATATAATGGCGTTTTTATCTATCGGTGCAGAAACAGATCCACTAGACTGACTGCTACCAAGCGAAAATTTATAGCCTGTCAGGTTGAGGCCATTGCTAATATTATAAATGGACAGCAGAACCACCAAGGCACCTGCAAATCTAAAGAACACTTTTGCAAACTTACCTTTCACAACTGACGTCAATCCTCCAACTCCGAGTAGACCAGGAGCTGTGCCGATTGCGAATAGACCCATCACAATCGAACCAGTCACAAAGCTCCCACTACCTATTGCGACTAATTGCATGGCCTGTGTGAAACCACATGGCAAAAAGAACGTCAAACCTCCAAGTACCATAGTGTTTTTATGACTATATTCTTTATCCTTTTTCTGGTTAATGCCAATAAATTTAGCTAAACCGGCTGGTAAAGTTAAGCCTTTGTTTGACAGCCTAGGGAATATTTCGGTCAGTTGGGCTCCTAATATTAACATTACAAAACCAATACCGATGGTTAATAATCCAGTTATTGAACTGTTGAGTCTAAAAAACGATCCGAATAATCCAACTATTCCGCCAAGAATAAAAAAAGTCACGATGCGTCCAAGGTTGAAAAATAAATGCGGTCTGAATCTCTGCGATACAGTCGCTGATTGGTGTTTTTCAGCATATCGAGCCGACAGGCCTAATATCAATCCTCCAACAAGGGCCATACAGGTCGAAAAACCGGCTGTTACGCCAACAACTAATGCCATTAAGCCTTTGTTATCACCTAGTCCCGAAAAATTAATTCCAGAAAAACCTAAAATTCTTAGTACTAGGAAAATAATTGCGATCCAAGCTAGGCTGAGTAAAAATTGACCGTACGTTGACTTATCTTTACTGAATATTGGCTTTTCGTCATGTCCAACAATATACCCTGCCCTATCAATTGCTTGATCTATCTGGAGTTCCGTTGGTTCATCGGTAAACCTGATAGTTGCAGAATTGGTCTTCAAACTAACACTGGCGTGTTTTACTCCAGGAATTTTATTTAGTTCGTCGGCGACAATAAGGGTACAAGATTTACAGTGCATCCCTTTGATTGGTATAATTTTGCTTTCAATTCTCATTTAAATTTATTCGCCTTACCTATTTAATAATTTCATTACAGTTAATATTTCCTCAGTCATTTTAGATTTAATTTGATTATCGTTGGACTTCATCGCAGATTCAAAACAAGCGCGCAGATGATCTTCCATTAGCATCTGGTGAGCTGATTTAAGTAGTCCAATGACTGCTAAATTCTGTTGCATTATATCTACACAATATTCGTCGTCTTCTAGCATTTTTTGGATTCTGGCTAGATGTGTTTGAGCCTTCTTTAGATTAATTACAGTCTTTTCTCTGTTGATATGATGCGAGTGATTATGTTTCATAAATTTCTCCCTATTCATTATTAATGCTAATTATACCTATACCTATGGTACAGGTCAAGCGTAAAAGCGTAAGTACTATTGTCCGGCCAAAAAAATAGAGACCTCTGTTCGAGGTCTTTATGAATGAGCAGTTTGGCCTGGGGTTGTGGATGCATTTCTGGAAGTTTTTAGTTGCTTGGTAATATCGCCAATTTCATCGTATCTTAATATTGAGGTCGCGATGCCATTATAGAAATCTTTATATTCAACACCATTTTTTACAATTACATATATAGGTTTATTCAATGAATATGCCATTCCAACTTCAACTAAACGACCTCCGCCCGGCGAATTGCTGATATCTATCAAAAGAGCATCACATTCGATTAAATGTTTTAGCGCAGCAGACCAAAGATCTTTTTGATTATTGAAAAAAGTGGGCTGATAATGTTCTATATCACGAATAAAGTGGAAATCTTCCATTCCAGCATCTCTTACGGCAGAACAAAGTTTTTCAATTTCGGCTTTATTTTCAGACGAGCCTTTAAATCGAGAGGTTATATAAATCTTCATATAGGTATTGTAACAAAAATACCTCTGAAATTCAGAGGTATTTAAACATAAGCAACCTAGTTGGGGCTAGTGGATGTGTTTCCGGAAGAGACATTATAGTTTACATACCGAACATTGAATACTAAAATAATAGCTACCGTAGGTATAACGAAATACATAAATAAACAATGCGCGGTATTGTTTAGGATAATTATTACATGCTAGATAGAAGTAGATTGAACGAACTATACCCAAAACCAAGAACAAGAATAGATAGCGTTAGTGACAAGTCTAGTATTGTGGGGTTAAAGGAAGTCATCATTTCTGGGCTTTTGATTGCCACTCAGCTTTCATTGGTCGTATCTATGTTTATGGTGATGATTAATTACTTCATGCAGATTATTAATCCAAGTAGTATTATAAGTTTGCTACCCATGATTGTAATCTTGCTTATGGCATGGATGGGGTTTGTTTTTATGATCTTAGGTAATATATCTAAAAGACTATACAAAATAAATGTAGCAAACGTAATTTTTTTGTTGTTTTATGGTTTATCTGCACTTCCGGTCGCGCAATTAATATTTATTACGTACCGTCATTTTAATGGTGGAGCTGTCGATATCTTGCCATTTATTGGGATGTTATTTGTCGAGAATATAATATTCGTACTGGTTACATTGTTACTGGCTAGCAGTGAAAAGATATCAGATAAATCAAAAATTTTATGGTTAATTTTGCTGATAATATTTTTTATCTTAGTTACATGTATTAATAGTATTTACCAATAATGTAACAGTAGGTTGTTATGGGACAGTACTCCATAGTAGATGCGAGAGATGCGAGGATAAACCTCGTAAAGTGTGAATATAGTATGTTATATGTATTTTATGAAATGGGGTGGAGGGGTATCGCTCCACTTTATTCCACTCCTCCGCTCAATCGACGAAAAAATATAAACACTTTTTCGATTCAATCGTTACGCCGAACCCCGCGATGTTTTGCTTTGCAAAACTGGGGCTTCGGATCCCAACAGCCTAGTTATGAAAATAGCCAGACCAAAAGGTCTGACTAATTTCATGGCTGGAGATGGGTTTCGCGCTGGGAACCCCTTTTGGAGGATTTGTTTACCTTAGCAAGTAAGCTCGAGAAGTTGGGATTTAGATATTTCAAAGGTAAAGTCAGCCTAATCAATCCTGAGGATTTACTATGAACCAGCAAGTCAATGGCAGCCTCTATAATCAAGATAGTTTTTATAACACTTTCATAAAAGATCTTAAAAAAACAAAGACCAGAGTTATTATTGAAAGTCCTTTTATCACTATGCGTCGAGTTGACCAATTAGTTCCGATTCTAGAAAAACTGATAAGACGAGGTGTATTGGTAATCATTAATACCAAACCGTTTGGAGAGCATAATCTACTGCTTTATGATCAAGTTATAAACGCCGTAGGTAAAATGCAAGACATAGGCATAGAAATATATATGACTGTCGGTCATCATAGAAAGTTGGCGATTATTGATGATAGTATATTATGGGAAGGCAGTTTAAATATTTTATCTCAAAACGATAGTTGTGAAATAATGAGAAGAATTGAATCACCGGAGGCTACTAAACAGCTTTTGAAATTTGTTAATTTAGGCAAAATATATGAACGGTAGTAAACTAAGGAGGACTATGAACGAAGAATATAAATACACCAAAGAAGACGTTGAGGCAGCTCTTCATTTCTTAAGCACTAATTTTCCAAAACTAGCTACTCCTGAAAATGCCGTAAAAACTTTAGTGTATTTGTATGAAAGAACGATAGCGATCGAAGATCTATCAGGTGATGAACTCGAATCGCTTTTGCAGAATCTTGAAAAAAACTAGGACTTCTGATCCGGTAATCCTCCCTTATTTTTGATGCTAGTTTTTTTGTCAATTGATTCATTACTTGTTGAATTGATTGTTTTGTTGGGTTTCGTTTTTGATTCTATTTTTTCTTTGCGTGTATATTGTTCGCGCGATGCTTTTATAGCTAATTCTGCAATCACTTGATCGCCATCATTTTCAAGCAATAGAGTTTCGCCAGATAACGGTTCCTGTGCTGTAATTGCCGAAATGCGTATATAGTAATTGAAAGCATTAAGATTGGATATCTCACCTTGTTTAATATACGGCGAAAACAATGGAAGCAACAACTTTTCATCTTCCGGGTTTCCAGTCCTAAAACAAACAACAGTACCGACATTAGCAAGAATTACGCTGACCATTTTTTGATCATCTTGCTGTGAAGTGGACTGCTCGGCCATAATCATGAATACCTTATACTTACGTGCTTCGGATAACATTTGGACAAAAGAGGTCGTGGCAAAATTCTGGAATTCGTCCACGTATATATAGAACGGCCGTCTTTCATTCTGTGGAATGTGAGCACGCTTTAAACTGGCAAGTTGGAGTTTTGCTAAAACGGTAATACCAAATAATTCAGAAGTGTCTTCTCCGATTGCGCCTTTGGAGAAATTACATATAAATATCTTGTCGGAATTAATAATATCGTCAAAGTTTATAGTAGACTTTGGTTGTTCAAGTATCTGTTTAGCTGACGCTGAAAATAGGAAACGACCAATCTTAGCTGTGATGCCGGCAGCCATTTTTACGCGCTGCATAGCACCCGCCTTACCCAGCTCATTATTCCAGAAACTTTTTAAATTTTGGTCTTCAAGCGTCTTAACGATGCTAGTACGGTAAGTCGGGTCTTCAAGCAGACGAAATACAGTGAATAAATTTGCGTTTTCAACCGTAAGTGCTGTTTGTACGGCATTTCTAAGTACATATTCCACACGATGTCCCCCACTATCTTCGTCTGAGAATATTTTTCTAAATATTGATATAACCGACTCGGTTATCATATCCTTTTCGCGAAGCAGATCATTACCGCTCAAACCTTCGGTTAATTCAAGCAGATTTAGGCCTATCGGATAATCTAGATCATCGGGATTGAAATATACTACATCTTTAATGCGTTCTTTAGGGACATATTTTAGCAATGTTTCGGCCATATCTCCGTGAGGATCGATGACACATATACCTTTTCCGGATTGCATGTCTTGCACGATCTGATACTGCAACATAGTAGTCTTGCCATTTCCAGTACCACCAATAATATATAAGTGTCGCTGACGTTCAAGTTCGGTTAGCCCAATTGGAGTTGTTATGCCATGATGTATATTCTCGCCAATTACTACATCAAGCTTAGAATTATTCTTGAGTGATACAGGGGCAGGCAGTGTCCGGCTTAGTGACGTGATTAAATTATCCGTTCGACTAATCCGACTCGATGGAAAATGATACAAACTAGCCGCCTCATTAGTCGAAAGAATCATTGAACTTCGTCTGGTCATTGCCGGTAAGCGTTTATTTGCCAGACTTTTGCGGTATTGCTGAATAAGCGGCAACCGCATTTTAGCTTTTAGTGCTTGGTACAGTGGCACGCTATAGCCGTCAAGCGCTGAGCGCAGACTGGCCATATGTTCTTTTGAATTACTACCGCTGATTAATATTCTCAAACTTGCTTGAAATAAAGGCTGTATTACTTTTTGATGCATCGATTCCATCAGCTCTTGCTCAAAAGCGCTCAATGTTCTGGCTGGGCGTTGTTTTTTAGCAACTTGAGCCTTAAATTGAGCGTCTTTATCATTGACGCGGGTCGTGTAATTGCTTGAAGTTGTGGTGCGATAAACTTCGCTGGTCGTGTCAACGACATTCCACAGTACACTGTTTATTAGATTAGAAAATCGCTCTAACCAAATAATATAGCCATTTTTAGAACTAGTTAATATATCTTCATTACTTAAGATTCTTCTAGCTAATTTTTTTGTGCCAGCTAGTTTTACTGGAGTAAGTATTAGTTGCATCGTGATTTGTTCTGACTCGTCCAGTTTTGTCATGGCATTAGTTATATAACCAAGCGGATCGTGCTGATCAATTGCCGAAGATACGGTTAGAGGAAATATGTAATGAGCCATCTCTTTAAACTCAATCACACCATCTATCGTTTGGCCTACTACGTTAACTTGTTTTACTTTGGCATCAGACACATAGGCAGAGATTGTTTTTTGAAGACTCTGGCTCAAAGATTTTTCAACTTGGATAAGATAACGAATGCCGTCTTGTTTGGTTGAAACAATCTCAAAACTAAAGACTGGCTTTCGGCCAAGTAATTTGTCCTTAAAGCGCCTTGCGGCATACAGACCGTGAATTACCGAGAATAATTGCTCAGTGGCCTCTGGCGTCCTAGTAATTGATGCTGGTGGGGTTAATTCAAGCCATACCATTTCTCGGTGCTTTAGATACCAACGATTAAATAGGTGGATTATGAAAATTACTAAAATGATTAAGATTGTTAGACAAATAATAACTATCCCTAGCCTATAATAGTTATCGGTGATAAATTTTAAGAACTGTAAGGCTTGTTGGATTTGACCATCGTTCATGGCGTTACTCCAAGCCGATCATGGATGAAGTTATAAGACATAGCCGAGGCTTTATTAAAGGTCCGCGTGCTAATGACATTGAGATGAGGCGCATTCATTTCAGATATCGTCCACTGCCCAGTTTCGCTATTAACATTGGTGACATAGGCTACGTGCCCCAGGTTGCCTTCGCCGGTTTGCATTACTGCCCCAACTTCTGGGATATGGTCTACTTTATAACCATCAAGAATTGCGTTATCATCCCATGTATTAGCGTTTCCCCAACTCGTCGGAATGGGTTTGCCATTCCAGAGCCTATTTGCAAATGCCCAGTAGGTGCAATTTCCCCAAGCATAGGTATCACCATTAACAGGGCCACCCAAATAAAATCCCTGTTCTTCCGCAGAAACAGCACTTGCTGTGCCACTTAAGAAGTTAACAACATCACCACCCATCGAAAAAACTGCCATTACTGGCAGTGCGATAACAAAGGCAAGTGTCGCTAAAGTCACGGCAAAGTATTTTTTTAGACCTCCGCCAATGAGATTGATAGCGACATATGAGTTCATCAGGTATAGATCTCCGCCGGATTAGTCGTAATCAGTGGATGTTCTTTTTCACTAGCCACAACTTTTATGGCAACATGGTTTTGATCAGATATAATTAGCGCATCACCACGTTCGCAGGTCAACAGAAAACTCTCCTCATATTCAGATAGGTTAAACTCGTCTGCTACATTTTTAATTGTTGTTGTATCTTGCCGCATAAGTATGCGAAGCGCACTCTGAGAGGCGATAGCACGGCCGTAGTCACTTCTCAAGAAGTCGTTGGCTTGTTGAGAGATAATTGACACACCTAAGTAATATTTACGGGCTCGACGTACCAGACCAGCTACAAATCGAGCGCTCTCTTCAT
>Ga0209124_10000792_pt1 | contig 14406 bp, 10 predicted proteins | sample BarGraIncu01122A_FD_184502 | JGI IMG/M metagenome (GOLD analysis project Ga0209124, IMG submission 184502) | Arctic peat soil microbial communities from Barrow, Alaska - Barrow Graham LP Incubations 011-22A (SPAdes) (version 2) | ecosystem: Environmental > Terrestrial > Soil > Wetlands > Peat...
GGGTCTCAATTAATAACAATATCTCATTTTTTGCTATTCAAAAAATTGACGACACTACTTTATATGCTCTTGCTTTTAGTGGTTCTAATATGATATCTCGAACTTTTAATAGGGGAATTACCTGGGATAGTGTTTCCGCCGGACAGTTTAATACTTGTAACGATTTATCATTTGTTAACAAAGATACAGGTTGGATTAGTGGGTCAAACAATATACCTTCCCCGTGCATTTATCGAACAACAAACGGTGGTGTTAATGTGATTCAACAAACGGATATTACAGGATTAGGACAAATATTTTTTCTGAAATATAAAGTAAACGGAGAATATACAGGCTGGCATTATAGCAACAGCGGAGATAATAAATTCTGGAAAACAACGAATAGCGGGAATAATTGGTTTCAGATAACAAGACCACCCGCACAGTATTTAGGATATTTTTCCTTTATCGACGAAAATATTGGGTGGATTACAGGTTCAAGCACAGGGGGGGGTATTTATAAAACAACAAATGGAGGATTAAATTGGTTACTACAAACTCTACCTTCTGGAAATAATATATATCACGAAATTTATAAATTTAAAATTATCAATTATGATACAATTTATGCTGTAGGAGGATACAAAGATTTAGGTTTTAGGATAATTGGATTAATTTGGAAAACAACTAATAGCGGAATGAATTGGGGCTATCAGGAACCAGATACATCTATTCAAAATGGTCAATATTATGCTTTAGATTTCATAAATGCTAATACAGGTTGGGCTTATAGTGGTAATGGAATTCATACTACAAATGGAGGTGGTCCTATAATAATATCAAGTATAAATATTAATAATGAAAATATTGTAAAGAGTTATATATTAGAACAAAATTATCCTAACCCGTTTAACCCCACTACAGTTATTAGTTTTCAGTTGTCGGTTGCCGGGCAGGTGGTGTTGAAAGTGTATGATGTTATGGGTCGTGAAGTTCAAACTCTCGTAAACGAATCACTCAAGCCCGGAACATATCAAGCATCATTCGATGCTTCAGCTCTCTCGAGTGGAATATATTTTTACACACTATCCGCAGGAGAATTTTCTGAAACGAAGAAAATGCTGATGGTTAAATAGCAATAGCTTTTTAATCAGAAGTCCGCCGTCTTTGTGGTGGACTTATGATAAAATAATTTTAAACTCGTTACACGCACGCCTCGGCGCATCGTCGACAAAAACGTGGAATGGAAATTTTAAAGAAACAAAATTAAAAATATAATAAATATGAAAAAAATAATATTTACTATTATATTTACTTTTTATTCTCTAACATTTGCAAAGGCTCAATGGATTGCTCAAGATTCAGGATCTGCAATGGCACCTCCTTTGCTGAATGTTAAATTTATTAATAGAAATACTGGTTGGGTTTGCGGAGATAATGGAATAATACGTGGTACTAAAGATGGCGGAACTAATTGGGTATATCAAAATAGTGGAGTAAACAATAAATCCCTCTATGGTCTATGTCCTATTAATGCTAATGTAATTTATTGCGTTGGTTGGTTTGAAACTATTTTAAAATCAACAAATGGAGGGGATAATTGGATAATAATAAAAAACGGATTATTTGGAGGAGGTCACAGCTTTTTTGGCACTTATTTTATAAACGAAAATACCGGGTGGGTTTGCGGAACCGGGCTTATTATTTTTAAAACTACAAATGGCGGATTATCATTTGATTCAACTTTCATGCCAATTGCTCATGCTCGAGATATATATTTTAGAAATCCACTTGAAGGTTTGGTTTGCGGTGAAGGAGCAGGTATGTGCAGAACGACTGACGGCGGTATTAATTGGACTGAAGTTATAATGCCAATTGGTACGGAGGCGGCAGATTTTAATAATATAAATTTTATTGATAGTGTTAATGGATATACTCAAGGTGTTGGAAATAATAAGTTATATAAAACGACGGATTTTGGTATTAGCTGGGATAGTGTTGCAAGAGTTCCAGGAGCTGATTTAAGCTATTGTTTTTACTTTCCAAGTTTATATACCGGATATTGCGGTGGATCTTACGGAAGGTTATTTAAAACTACAAATGGAGGTTATAATTGGACGCAACAACTTGTTCCGAGACCTGGATATAAATATCGTTTATATTTTATTAATGATACAGTCGGTTGGTGTGTCGGTGCATCCGGACAAATTCTCTTTACAGAAACAGGCGGACAAAATCTTGTTCAAATATTAAGTAACACAGAGCAAATACCGGATAAATTTGAACTCCATCAAAATTATCCGAATCCGTTTAACAATCAAACAACCATAGAGTTTGCAATAAACAAGAATGCATTTTATAAAATTGAAATATTCGATGTACTCGGAAGAAAAGCAGATATATTGTTTGAAAAATATTTAGCAACTGGAATTTATAAATATAATTATAATACAAATGGGCTTTCTTCGGGAGTCTATTTTTATATACTTTCTTCCGATAAAATTAAATTAACTAAAACTTTTTTATTAATTAAATAAAATAGATATAAAATAATTAATATGAAAAAAATAATTTTTACATTACTCATCATTCAGTTCACAATGCTCATTGCAAATGCTCAATGGATACAGCAAGATTCGTTAACTAATCAGGCATTGCTTGATGTAAGTTTCATCAATCGGAATACCGGGTGGACAAGTGGAAGAAATGGGACTATACTTAAAACGACAAACGGAGGAAATAATTGGATAAATCAAAATAGTGGGGCAAGCAATAAATCACTTTATGGATTATCATCTGTTAATTCTAATGTAATTTATTGCGTTGGGTGGTTTGAAACAATTTTAAAATCAACTAATGGTGGAGATAACTGGATTATAATAAAAAATGGATTAGTTGGAGGAGGACATAGTTATTGGGGGGTTTATTTTATAAACGAAAATACGGGTTGGATATGTGGAAGTGGTCTGATAATTTTTAAGACTACAAATGGTGGATTATCTTTTGATTCAACTTTCATGCCTATTGCACATGCCCGGGATGTATATTTTAGAAATCCCATCGAAGGATTAGTTTGTGGAGAAGGGGCGGGTATGTGTAGGACTACAGATGGGGGTACAAGCTGGACTCAAATCGTAATGCCAGTCGGAAATGAGGCGGCTGATTTTTATAAAATGACTTTTATAGATAATAATATTGGTTTTACACAAGGAGTTGGAAATAACAAAGTTTATAAAACAACTACTTTTGGTATTAGCTGGGATAGTATTGCAAGAGTCCCTGGAGCCGATGAATCTTATTGCATATTCTTCTCAAGTTTAAATACAGGATATTGTGCGGGCACTTACGGAAGAATGTTCAAGACCACAAATGGCGGATATAACTGGAGGCAAGAAAATCTCTTAAAATTCAATACTGCCTTTATCAATTCTTTATATTTTTATAATGATTCAATTGGTTGGGCTGTCGGGGGTGCAGGAAAAATATTATTTACATCAAATGGTGGACAACAACTTGTTCAAATTTCAAATAATAATGAACAAATACCGGATAAATTCCAACTTTTTCAGAATTACCCAAATCCGTTTAATCCGACAACGAAGATAGAATTTAATATCGCAAAATTAAGTGATGTAAAAATTATTGTTTATGATATGATGGGCAGGGAAGTTCAAACTCTCGTAAACGAATCACTCAAGCCCGGAACTTATGAAACATCATTCGACGCCTCGCAATTACCTAGCGGAGTGTATTTTTATAGATTAACTACGGAGAACTACAGCGAAACGAAGAAGATGATTTTGATGAAGTAAAAATTCGTTACAACTTAAATTTGAAAGCCGGGGGTTTTACTTCCGGCTTTTTTTATTTCAATCTAATATGCATAACTTTAGTCAGTACGAAAAAGTAATTACGACTTTGCAGTCGTGATTATCTTGTCATGTTGTGTCAGAAAATGCAATTTCTACCCTTCAATATTTATTTGTATATTTAAGTTTATAAACTTAAATCATAAAAAAATGTTAAATCAAATCTTAGAAAAACTGGAAAAAATCGAATCTATGCTGAATGAACAGTCAGTAAAGATAATGTCTTTAGATGAACTTAGTAAATATCTTAACTTTTCAAAATCGCATATTTATAAACTGACATCCAGAAATGAAATTCCATTTTATAAGCCAAATGGAAAAAAGATATACTTCAATAAGTCAGAAATTCACCTCTGGATTTTAAAATATCGAATAAAGACAAAAGAAGAGATCAAGGAAATTGCAACTGAGTATGTTATGAAACATCCGACGAAATATTGAATATAAATCCGTTAGGAATTCCGTTAGCACTTTTATCAAAAATGAGGTGAAAAAGTGTAAGTCTGGAAAAGCAATCACGCTGAAAACCTAAGTATTTATTCATATTTTCAATATTGGACTATTTTTCGATGTTAAAATTTCCTAAGTATTCTGGAAATATGTCTTGGTAGTGCTACTCATGAACACTGTATCTAAATTAATTACTTGTTTTTTGCTTTTTAAAATCTCTCGGTTTCTCAGCTTTTTGTAACCACTGAATTTGATTTATTTTAATCTTTTTATTGAAAATTACAAAATTCTTCCTTTGTTATATTCCAAAAACTCACTACTTTTCACTAAACTCAAATAATCTACTATTCTACACTGTGATTATTTCGTTTATTTCTCAAAATTAACGGAATTAAAAAAACAATAATTATGAAAAAAACTTTTTTACTTTTATTAATCTTATCCACATTTTTATTTCCGTTGTTTCTAGTAGTTACTAATGTATTATTCGCGCAAAGTGTGAAAGAAGAATGGGGGGTAAGGTATAATGGAATAGGAAATGGTGATGATTATGGTAGATCAATTGCAGTTGATATTCAAGGAAACATATATGTTGTAGGATCAAGCATTGGCAATGGAAGTTATTTTGATATTGTAACAATAAAATACAACTCATTAGGTGAAGAACAATGGATACAGAGATATAATGGTACAGGAAATGATACGGACTATGTTTCAGGTATGGTTATAAATGATAATGGAGATATATTCGTTATAGGAAGCAGTAAAGGGAAGAGAGCAGGTAGAGATATTGTTACTATTAAATATAATTCGGATGGAGAAGAAAAATGGGTTCAGAGGTATAATGGTTCTGGAAACGGTTCAAATTATCCTAAATCAATAGTTATTGATAAAAACAATAATGTTTATGTTGTAGGGTCAAGCGAAGGATTAGGAACAGAATACGATATTGTAACAATCAAATATAATTCAAATGGCGATCAGTTATGGGTAAGCAGATATGAGGGAAGTGGAAGAGATATGGGGGAATCTATTCTAATTGATAAAAAAGGTGCTATTTACGTAACGGGTTCTTGTAAATTTATTCCAGAAGAAAATACTTCCAATAATATATCACAATGGGACGACTTGATATTGATAAAATATGATTCTTCCGGTACTGAGCAATGGAAAAGACTGTATGATGGACCAATTAATGGTTCAGATTGCGGGACTAATCTTGCTATAGATTTACAAAATAATATTTATGTTACAGGAGTGAGTGAGCAACAAAGATATCGTTCTGAATATATTACAATAAAATATGACTCAGAAGGGACTCAGTTATGGATTCAAATGTATGAGATAAAAGGTACAGTAGTTATATTTGGCGGGAATTTTCCAATGTTATCAGATAATCAAAACAATATTTACATAACAGGGTGGATTTTAAACAAAACTGGGAATGGGAAGGATGAAGATTTTACAACGATAAAGTATAATTCCTCTGGTGTAAAACAATGGCTTCGAAGTTATAATGGTCCTGACAATGATAGAGATGATGCGACTGCTATGACAATTGACAATCAAGGTAATATCTATATTGCGGGAATGAGTATAAGTAGTAATTCGAGTTCTGATTGTATAGTCGTAAAGTATAATTCATCTGGCGAGCGACAATGGATTCAGCAATATGACGGCAATGCCAATGGGTGGGATATTCTGCAAGATATAAAAGTAGATAACGATTACAATGTGTATGTTACTGGTTTAAGTATGAGCATTGGAAGTGATTTTGATGTCGTTACATTAAAATATTCACAAAATATAAAGCCAATAAATGCTTCTATAAAACTTGCCGATGCACAAAAAGCATTTTCAGAAGGAAATTATCTTTTGGTTATTGAATTATTAAAAGATTTTCAATTTGATGACCCTTTATATTCTGAAGCAGTAATGTTAATGAATCAAGCAATTGCAAAACTACCTAATAACAATACACAGAACTTTGTAACGGTTTCCGGAAGTATAAATTGCGGCTGCAGTAAAGCAATTAGCGGATATGTTGTATTCGAGGATATGAATACAAGAGTAAATGTCGGTAGATGCGGAATAACATCAGATGGTTATTATTGTATAGTCCTGCCTTCCGGTAGAACTTATAGTTATTATATTGATTCAAAAGACTTTTACCCTTCATCAAGGATTGTAGATTTCTCTTTGCCTAATCAACTTCCAAATTATAAAGATAATATTACTTTGGTTTCATATGAAGAAATGAAAGAGAAGCAAACTTCTGTTCGTATAAATAATATATTCTTCGATTTCAATGAATCAAAATTAAAATCTGAATCTTTTCTTGAATTAGATAGATTATACAAATTTTTAAGTGAGAATACAGATATATCCGTAGAGATTTCAGGACACACTGATAATGTCGGCTCTGATGAATACAATATTACTCTTTCAAATGCGAGGGCAAATGCCGTAAAAGATTATCTAGTATCTAAGGGAATTAATGCAAATAAAATAACATCAAAGGGTTACGGTAAATCAAAACCGGTTGCTACTAACGATACTGACGAAGGCAGACAGTTAAACAGAAGAGTAGAATTTAAAATATTGAAGAAATAGTTGCCTTTAATTTTTAAGATAAATATTAAATATGAAATTAATAATTGTTATTGCATTTTTATATAAAATAATATGGAATACTTACTTAAATAATTTTACAAATCTCAAAAAAAATTAACAATGAGGAAAATAAAACAGCTTACTGTCATAATATTTTGTTTATTAATACTTTCTGTTTTAGGTTGTAACAAAAAAAACAATCAAAGCGGCTCGGACGATTTAAAGAAGAAAGAACTTGACCTTAAGGAAAAAGAGCTTCAACTAAAGGAAAAAGAGCTGGAGCAGCAAAAACAAGTGGTTAATAAAATAGACAGCGTAGTAAATATTGAAATTAAACCCCCTGTTATATCAGCTTTTTTTATTTCTGAAAATAAACAGGAATCAATGAACCTTGTTGACAATAAGGACTTCAATTTATTTAATGTTATAATAGGGGAGGGATCATATAAAAATAAAAATTTGCCCGCAGGCAACTCTGTTCGCATAAAAGTTGAAATTATCAGCAATGCGGAAGCAAATTATGAGATATCCGTTAAAGAGGAAACAGAAATGAGCGGAAAATCAAAATTCAAAATAAGAAAAAAAATTGCGGATAAGATTAATGCGAATGAAAATAAAAGCAAAACAATTGAATTTGTAATAACTGATATTGGATGCATGCCATTGATTATTTCTGCTGCCGCTTTTTCCGGCAGCATACGCAAAGAAACTGTTAAAAAAATAAACTTCTTCTGCGGTGAATAAAAAAGTAAACCGATGAAATGAAATTTTTATAAATAAATGGAAAATATACATTAAAATTAAACTTCAATTAGTGAGAACAAAATTAATAGTTTTAATTATTATTTCTCTTTTTACTATTTCTTGCAATAAAACCGAGAAACAAAACGACTCGGACGATTTAAAGAAGAAGGAACTGGAGCTGAAAGAAAAAGATCTTCAGCTAAAAGAAAAAGAACTACTTGAAAAAAAGGAAGCAACTCTAAATGAGAAAGAGAAACGGATTGAACAAAACTCACAAGGTAATGACCAAGGATTTTCTTTATCTAAGAAAGAATATGAAAATAATATTAATGCTAATCCACCAGAATCAGCTCCACCACCAAAGATAAGAAAGTATGATTTTGATATTTCCGGGTCTTATTGGGGTTCGATTAAAGACGGCACACGATGGTATGTTTTTATTTCAAATAACAACGGAGGTGATTTTAAAGGGTATGATATAGTTAATTGGAAATCAACCCCCGATGGATTAAAAACTAAATTTACAGGAACATATGACTCGCAATCCGGACAGGTAATTATTTACGAAGATAAAAATGCTAAGGGTTCCGGAAAATTTATTGGAACTGTTTCTGATAACGGTAATAAAATGAACGGAGTTTGGTATAGATATACTGATAAAGGCTTCTTCACCTGGAATCTTGAAAAAACTGATGAAGTGATGCAATAATAAAAAATTAAAAACGGGTAAATAAACAATTAACTATTAAAGTGTAATAAGATTATTTATAAAATATTTTATTGAAAAATCTATTAAATTAATATCATGAAAAATATTATATATTTGTTCACATTTATAACAATATTATTATCAAATATATTGATTGCGCAACCAGTGAATTTGGATTGGTCAATAAAATATGAAAGTTCCTCTAATGATACAAACATGGTATATGGAATGAAAGTTGACCAATCTGGAAATATATTTGTTATTTCTAATATTAAATCAGCGGAAACAAAAAATGATTTTCTTACCGTTAAATATAATTCTTCAGGAATTAAATTATGGGAAAACAGATATAATGGCTTGGCTAACGACGATGATTATGTGTCTAAAATTGCTCTTGATAAAACAGGGAATATTTATGTTACAGCGACTACTATTGAAGAATCGGGTTTAAAATATACAACAACCATAAAATATAATACTGATGGTAATATGATTTGGAATGCAAAGAAACAAGCATCAGGATGGGTTATGGGAATATACATCGATGATAATAATTATATATTTATCTTAACTAGTAACGATTTGATTAAATATAATTCCGAAGGTAAAGAGCAGTCTGTCATCCCATTAAATTCAACTTCACATATTACTGCTGCTGATTTCGCAATTGATAGAAACGAATACATTTATGTTGTAGGTGAAATTAGAGTAGCAGAAAAAAATACAGATTATATGATATGCAAATATGATTCAAAAGGTAATCTGTTATGGAGCAGACAGTATGACGGTAAACCAAATCTTAGTTATAGCTGGGATAGGGCCGAATTTATTAGAATTGACAGCAATTCAAATATTTTTGTTACGGGCCAGAGTATTGGTACCAATACAGGGTGGGATATTGTTTCTTTGAAATATGATTCATTCGGAAATCAACTTTGGTTTGATAGATTTATGGGAACTGATGTTAGTGCTTTATCACAGAATCAAGACTTGCCGCAAAAACTTATCATGGATAAGAATGGTGATGTTTTAATTTGTGGGGAATCGGGTAACAAAAATCCTTCTTATGATTTTACTGTACTAAAATACAGCAGTAGCGGGAAATTGCTCTGGTCCCGAATTATTGATAACGGTTGGGCTTATGATATCACTTCTGATGAAAATAATGATGTCTATGTATCTGGTGATATTAGTTTTGATATTGAAAATCAGAAATTTGAATCAATTATTATTAAGTATAGTTCTAATGGGGAACTTCTATGGCGTGAATTATTTAAAATAAATGATAAAGGTAACTATTGGCATAAAATCTGTCTCGATAATAATAAAAACGTAATTGTTTCCGGAGTATTTAAAAGTGATGATTCTCCTCCGAATTTCTTCATCAGAAAATATTCTCAGGCACTCGATGACAATACTTATAAATCTATTCTCTTGGATGCTCGTAAAGCTTTTGATGGAAATAATTTTCTACGTGTTGTAGAACTTTTAAAAGATTTTCCTATCGAAAATCCTTCTTATCCTCAAGCAGTTGAACTTATGAAAAAAGCTATCGCAAATCTCCCAAATAACAGTACCCAGAACTTTGTAACGGTTTCCGGTAGTATTAATTGTGGTTGCAGTAAAGCGATTAGCGGATATGTTGTATTCGAGGATATGAATACAAGACTAAGTGTCGGCAAATGTAGAATTACTTCAGATGGTTATTATTGTATAGTCCTGCCTTCAGGAAAAATTTATAGTTATTATATAGACTCAAAAGATTTTTATCCGGTATCAAGAGTAATTGATTTTACTACAACAAATCAATCGCCAAATTATAGAGATAATATAAATATTGTAACTTATGAAGATATGAAAGAGAAGCAGACTTCTGTGAGAATAAACAATATTTTCTTCGATTTTAATGAATCGAAATTAAAATCAGAATCCTATCTTGAATTAGACAGGCTTTACAAATTCTTAAACGATAACCCTGCAATAAATATTGAAGTTTCAGGACATACTGATAATGTAGGTTCCGATGAATATAATATTACACTTTCCAATGCAAGGGCAAATGCTGTAAAAGATTATTTGGTTTCTAAAGGCATCAGCACTAACAGAATAATATCCAAAGGTTACGGCAAATCAAAACCTGTAGCCACTAATGACACTGACGAAGGCAGACAGCTTAATAGGAGAGTAGAATTTACGATATTGAAGAAATAATTTTTAAAATTTAATTGTTTTATTATGATTATGAAGTTATTATACTTTCAAATTTTTATCATTCTCTTATTAAGTTGGGGTTGTAAAAAAACAAACAAATCTGATTCATCAGATAATGCGCCTCGAAAAGACTCAATTAATACAATTATATCAGAGAATAATGCAAATGATAAAATTAATATCCCTGTAAGTAAACTTAATCCTGCAGTAGCTTCCACTACTTTAGATTCTATGACATTTGATGGTAAAACTTATATAAATTATTCGCCAAAAAATGTGTTAGATTTTACTGAAAATACAGCTTGGATCGAAGGTTCTGGTAAAGGAGGTGTGGGAGAGTGGATTGCATTATATTTGGGTGAAGGAGGTGCTATAAAAGATATAAGCGAATTAGAGGTAAATATCAAAACAAATTATCAACATAGAAATAAACCTGAAATTGGAGATTGGGTTGAAAGTAAGTTAGATTATTTAAAACCAGTTAAACTCAAATTAGAATTATATGTAGATAGAAATGTTGTTGCTTCCTCTGATACAGTGAATCACGAAGAGATTATTTATCCGATTGGATATTCTTATTTATTGAAATCTAACATTAAGAATCTACTGACCGGTATTATCTGGTTAAAAATAACTATCATTAAAACAGAAATAGGATGGGAAAACTATAATTCTTCAAAAAAGAAAAATAATGTTTGTATTGGAGATGTGATATTAAATTTCAGGAATGACAATCCTCATAATGTTCGGGAATCATTGTCCCGTTTTGCGAAAGGAATTAATGATAGAAACAAAACAATTATTTCAGAATTTACGAATATACCATATAAAAAAGTATTGTCATATTTTACAAATGAAGATGACCCTGATGCAGTCCCGGGATGTAGTACTAAAGATATAAAAATACATTCTGAAAATATTGCTATTCTTTTTGCAGCTGAGGGAGGAGACGGAAGTTTACGTGTTGAATTCGTATATAAAAACAATAAATGGTTTTTTAAAGAAACTCATTATTTTTGGGAATAGTTGTGTTAAAGAGACATTTTATAATTTTAAAAGAAAAATCAATTAAACAAAAGATTCTGATGAAGGTAAATAACAAAACAGACATTTTGAGTTTAAATAATAGAAAAACGAATAAAATTATTAGAGGTAAAACATTGACCTTACTATTAAACCTTAAATAATGATGAGAAAGATAATAATCGTTTTGTTTATATTTCTAACTGCTCTTTTCTCCATTACTTGGGGACAAGAAATAAATGATACTAAAGGACCTATTCAAGGGGGATTTCAGAATTACACTGATCCTCATTTACTTATTGTAGAAAACGACAAAGTAACGGGGGTATTTAAAAGAAGTTACTTGATGAAGGTACAGAGTCATAGCCTTGCGGTAATTGAAGTTTATTCATTTACGGGTAAGTGGATTTGTAAATATATAGTTGATCAGAAAAATGTTCTTCTTACATTTACATTTCCATTTCCTCGTGGAATTTATTTTATTAAAGTGGGAGAAAAAATTAGAGAGGTTTTTCTGTCGGAAGATAATCTTGTATTTATGCTGTCGTAAGCTATTTATAAAATAATGAATATTTATTGGATATAAGGGAATATAGTGAAATTCATCAAAAAGAACAAAATTTATGATATAACGGATAATTTCCAATTTTAAAATAAACTAAAAACGGAAGAAATTAAAATGAAAACCAAAACTATATTATTAAAATTTTTATTCATTGTTTTTTTTATTTGCAATTTTACCGGTTCATTATATTGTCAGGATGATTCAAAAAAAGATTTTGATGCTATTGGTTTTGAGTTAGAACAAAAAGAATTATTGTTCGTATTAAATAGTGCTTCACGGGATTCAGGAGTTATACAACAATTCGGGGAGCCGGAAGAAAAATCGAAATGGATATACTGGGGGGCAGACGATTCCGAACATCAGTCTTGGTACTACAGGTCTCAAGGACTTGAAATAGATTTTGTTAAAGATGATAGCAAAACACAATTTGTTAGTTCGGTTAATATTAGCATTCCCTCAAATCTAAAGACAAGTAAGGGAATAGGAATCGGAAGTACACAAGACGAAGTATTAAATGCATATAGAAACGATATAAACAAAGAAGAGAGCAAAATTGATGAGGGTATGATAGTGGCTGGATCGGTCTATGGAGGACTTATATTTGAAATCAAAAACAGTAAGGTAAGTTCTATTTTTATCGGTGCTTCTGCCGAATGATGTTTTTAAAATGAGTAGATTATGAAAAAAAAGTTTTTGATAGTACCTATATGGATAGTTTCAGAAAGAACAATAAAATTACGAATTTTTAAAAAAAATCAAAATATTATGAATTACAATTGTAGAAAAAAAAGCCAATCGTTAAAATTGATTTTTACGATATTGTTATTAATCATTTCTTCTCTTGCATATTCGCAAAATTTAGATAGTGGTTTAGTTGCTTATTTTCCTTTCGACGGAAATGCAAACGATATTAGTGGATTAAACAATAATGGAACCGAATATATGGGCGGTATAACGTTTCAAGAAGGATTAAAAGGCAAATGCGCAAAGTTTGGTGGTATAAATAATCCTGGACATATTAAAGTAGCGAATAGTACTTCTCTTAACGTAAAATCTACAATATCGATTTCACTTTGGTTTAGAGTTGATAATCCTGATGGTACAGATGGATATGGAAATTATATATCGACGAATGGCGGTCAATGTCTTTTTGCGAAAAGTCATGATGCACATGGTTATTTTGCGAAAATAGGCTGTGATGGTAAGAACAAATTAAATATCGGTTTTGCTAATGCTGTCAGTTGGCTTAATAATGACATTGAATTAAATAATACAATAGAAGACTATAAAATAAGGACATGGAAACATATTGTATTCGTTATAACAAAAACAAAAGCAAAATGTTATATTGATGGAAAACTGAATACTCTTAAAAGTTTAGATAATTATTCGTTTGAATCAGCCAATTCTCAGGATTTATATTTTGGAAAATATTCTGATAAATGGTATCCTTTTAATGGCGCTCTAGACGAGGTAAGGATTTATAGCAGAGCATTGATTGATACAGAAATACAGATGTTATACCAATTACCCACTATCTCTACAACGTTAATATCACCAGCAAATACCATTATAAAGGATGCACAAAAAGCGTACAGTGATGGTAACTATTTACTGGTTCTTGAATTATTAAAAGATTTTCAATTTGATGACCCTTTATATTCTGAAGCAGTAATGTTAATGAATCAAGCAATTGCTTTAATACCAAAAAACATCAATCAAAACTTTGTAACGGTTTCCGGTAGTATTAATTGCGGTTGCAGTAAAGCAATTAGTGGATATGTTGTCTTCGAAGATATGAATACAAGACTAAGTGTCGGTAAATGCAGAATTACTTCGGATGGATACTATTGCATAGTCCTCCCCTCAGGTAAAATTTATAGTTATTATATAGACTCAAAAGATTTCTATCCTGTATCGCGGGTAATTGATTTTACCACAACAAATCGATCACCAAACTATAAGGACAATATCAATATTGTAACTTACGAAGATATGAAAGAAAAGCAAACCTCTGTTCGTATAAATAATATATTCTTCGATTTCAATGAATCGAAATTAAAATCAGAATCCTATCTCGAATTAGATAGATTGTACAAATTTTTAATTGAGAATTCAGATATATCCGTAGAGATTTCAGGACACACTGATAATGTCGGCTCTGATGAATACAATATTACTCTTTCAAATGCGAGGGCAAATGCCGTAAAAGATTATCTAGTATCTAAGGGAATTAATGCAAA
>Ga0209124_10000800_pt1 | contig 14308 bp, 11 predicted proteins | sample BarGraIncu01122A_FD_184502 | JGI IMG/M metagenome (GOLD analysis project Ga0209124, IMG submission 184502) | Arctic peat soil microbial communities from Barrow, Alaska - Barrow Graham LP Incubations 011-22A (SPAdes) (version 2) | ecosystem: Environmental > Terrestrial > Soil > Wetlands > Peat...
GGTGCTACCCTTGCGCTGTAGTTCGCCAGAATCTGTCAACGCTTGGGGGAGCAGACATGAATCCGAACATCCCGTACGACCCCACATCCGCCCTGAGTGGGATCGCGACAGGTGGCATCATTGCCTTCGTGATCAGCATCGCGATCCTGGCCCTCGTGATCTGCCTCTACTACATCTTCTTCAAGGCGTGCGTTCGCAACGGCGTGATAGAGGCGCTGAAGAAGACCGGTTACGTCGACGAGCTGGGGCAGCGTACCTACGCCCCGGTGACGGCTCCAGTGCAGGCCTATGGCGCACCTTCCGCGCCCTCGTACCAGCCACGAGGTCAGGCCTAGCGTCTCTGCCAGCCGCGAGGTAGGTCGGCATCGGCTTCAACGTTGCTCAGGATCGGAGAGAGAAAGATGCCCGAAGCGTCGTGGTGTCGAAGCTGTAAGGACTACGTGTGGGTGGGCCTCGGCGGGGGATGCTCAGAAGGCCACCCTCGTAGCGACCTGCGCGAGATCTACGAAGCACCCGCTGCGGCAGGCGTATTCGTGCCGCCGCCGCCCCAGCGTCCGGACGGTCTCACTCGCGAGGGGTATTCGCAGGTCGACATCCTGCCCAAGCCTCAGTCTGGGACCGTGAGGCGCGGAATCTAGTGGCGGTCTCCGACTGAGCACCGAGCGAGCACGCCAACAGAACAAGAGGTCCGTAGCTCCATGAGCCTCGGGTCTGTTGTCTCTTCGGTAGCGGGGGCCGGACTTGAAGCGACGACCTTCGGATTATGGGACCGACCTGTCGAATCATGTGTTTCTGTATATGAAACACATCGTATTCACGCCTTCCGAGCACCTGACCGATGCTAGACGTGAAAACACCACCCATTCACGCTTGTGAGACCTCGAAACGGAAGGATGATCCCTGTAGCGTCTTCCTCGATTTCGAGGGCGACTGTGACTGCCGTTTAGATACTGGTAAGACCCGACCAGCAGCATCGACGTCGCTCCTGACCCTCGGGAAGCCGGCAACTCCTGGACCCCGCTGCCTACTCCGGGCGGTGGGGTCCGCTGGCTCCAGCGCTTGACATCGCTGCAGACCGTATAGACTTCAATGCGGGGCGTGGCCCCGGGAGCCAAGTCTCAGTTACGCCTCGAAGAACACCTCACTTGGATCGCAGAGGTAGTGCTGGCGGACCCATCCCAGGCGAATGATCCGAAGCTGAGAGTCGACCTCTACTACCTTGAGCCCAACACACTCCATCCGGGTCTCGTCCGCAGCCTCGTTCGCGGGGACTCACTTCAGACCACGAAGCGTGAGATCCGCGAGCTGTCCATCCGACCCACCGGATCGGGAAGCTACGAGCGCCCGTGGCTCCGGGACGCGCCCGTGGCCCATTCTAGCATCGGACGAGAGGGACCCGCTTCTCGCCGGAGCATCGACCGATCCACGAGTCGGACGTATGCTGGTGCGGCGCTCGGAGCCGCTCGAAGGGAGCATCGCGTGCGGCGGATCTCGGCCATCTTGCGCAGGTACAGCTACGCTTCCTCTGCGCTGGCCGTGGTCGGTGCGACGCTGCTCTTCGTCCCCTTCCGCTTCTACGTCGGCTTCAGCCATCTGGCGTGGCTCTACATATGCGTCGTCGGGCTCGTCGCGTGGCTTCTCGGGACGGGACCGGCGCTGCTCGCGGCCGCGCTCGCCTTCGGCGCCGGCACGTTCTTCACCCCTCCCATCGGAGTCTTCTGGGTCTCGAAGCCGCTGGACCTCATCCAGCTGCTGGTCTTCTTCATGGGAGCAGCCGGCGTGGGGGCACTCACCGCCCAGGTCAAGAAGCGTGAGTCGGCAGCGATCGACAACGAGCGGGAGGCCACGTCGCTCGCCCGACTCGCGAGTGAGATGGCGCAGGAGCAGGACCTCGATTCGATCGTGGAGAGCGCGATCTCGTGCCTCGCCGCCGAGCCTGATGTGAAGAGCGTCGTCGTCTGGACGCCCGAAGCCGAGGGGTTGGTGGCGCGCGGCCCCGGCGCGTCGCTGGCCGGCAGCGGTCACGAGGTGACAGCGAAGCGGGCGTTCGAGAGCGTGGTGGCCGTGAACCTGAGCGATTCGGCCCGACACGCTGATCGGCTCGGATCCGGATTGCCCGCGACGGCGGCCGGCGAGGAACCCGAGAGCCTCGGCACGTTCATCCCGCTCGTATCGCACGCCGGGAACGAAGGCGTGCTCGAAGTGGTCGGGGGACCGGACGGACTCACAGACCGGACTTCGTCGATCGCGGTCTCCATCTCGCAGTTGCTGGCCATCTTCATCTCACACAAGCGGGCGATCGAGGTCGCCGCGCGCGTCCAGGGCGCGGAAGAGGCGGCTCGCGTGAAGGCCGTCATCGTCTCGGCGGTGTCGCACGAGTTGAAGACCCCCCTCGCGGCAGCGATCGCGGGGGTCACCGATCTCGAGTCCGAGGATGTCGCTAGGGACCCGGAGGACGCGCGGATGATGCTCCACCGGGTCACGGAGAACCTGCAGCGGCTCCAGGGCGCCATCGCGGACCTGCTCGATCTCTCGAGGCTTCAGTCGGAGGAGTGGATGCCGCACCCGGAGCTCTACGAAGCGGGCGAGATCCTGGGCGACGTCGTGGAGGCGGCTTCGCCGGAGCTGCGTGAGCGTCTGATCTTCCGCGTGCAGCAGAGACCGGCCCCCGAGGTCTTCGCGGACTTCGTGCAGGTGTCCCGGGCGCTCCGAGCCGTCCTCGACAACGCCGTGACGTACTCGCCCGCGGGCCCGATACTGCTCGGTGCCGAGCGGCGTGACGACAGGACCTTCGTCTGGATCGAAGACAGGGGCCCCGGAGTCTCGGACGATGAGAAGCCCTTCGTCCTGGACCGTGCGTATCGAGGCGAGGCCGGCATGAGGAGCCCGGGCGGCACGGGCCTTGGGCTCACCATCGCGCGCGACCTCGTCGAGGCCAACGGCGGTCGCCTGCACGTCGAGGATGCCGTGCCGAACGGAACCCGGATACTCGTCGATCTGCCGTCATACGCCGGCACGGAGGACGACAATGGCTAGCCGAGGCGATCTCATCCTGGTGATCGACGACGAGCCCCAACTCGTTCGTGCCGTGCGGACCATTCTCGAATCGCGCCACTACGAGGTGATCGACGCCGCAACGGGCGCCGCTGCGATGGACAGGCTCCTCGAGCGGTCGCCGGACCTGATCGTGCTCGATCTGACACTGCCCGACGTCGACGGTCTGGAGCTTCTCACCCGACTCCGCGCGTTCACCGACCTGCCGATCCTCGTGCTCTCAGCCCGGGACTTCGAGCAGGACAAGGTCGTCGCGCTGACGACGGGCGCCGACGACTACATGACCAAGCCGTTCTCGACAGGCGAGTTCGTCGCTCGCGTCGGGGCGTTGCTGAGGAGGGCCTCCGGGTCCTCGATGGCGCCGAGTCTGGCGTTCGGTGACATCGTCATCGACTTCGCACACCGGCGTGTGACGCGGGGGGGCGACGAGGTCTCGCTGACGCCGACGGAGTACGGGATCCTCGAGGCGCTCGCATCGAACCCGGACCGGGTATTGACGTGGCGACAGATCGTGAGCGCGGCATGGGGCTCCGATCTCGAGGCGGACGCCGCGACGTTGAGAGTCCACATCAGCAACCTCCGTCGCAAGATCGAACCGCACCGGAGTGTTCCCCGCCATCTGCTCACCGAGCCTCGAGTGGGCTTTCGGCTGTCGACACGGGACTAGCGCGCTGTCCCTGACCGCACGCGCCTTTGCACATGCTTAACGGTTCGCAGCCCCTCCTTTGCGCCACCCGAACACCTCCCCGACGACAATGCACCTCACGCCGCGGAGAGGGGATTCGTGTGGGTGAGAGCGTCGCGCTCGGCCTGGTTCTGGGCTTCAGCGTATTCGGCCTCGCGGCCTCGTACGGTCTGGCCCGCTGGGTACTGAAGCAGGACACCGGAAACGACGCGATGCGCGAGGTTTCGGACGCCATCAAGATAGGCGCCGAGACATTCATGCGACGCCAGTTCCGCACGATCATCGTCTTGGCCGGCGTTCTGGCGGTCATCCTCTTCCTCGGGTACGCGTTCCTCAAGCCGCCGAGCACCTCCGACTCCATGAGCGCCGTGGCGCTTGCGATCTGGGTGACGATCTCCTTCGCGTTCGGCGCGGCCTGCTCGCTCGTTGCCGGCTACGTGGGCATGTGGATCGCAATTCGCGCGAACATCCGCACGGCCGCCGGCACCATCCGCAGCACCAACGCCGGCCTGCAGGTCGCGCTTCGCGGCGGGGCCGTGGCGGGCTTCACGGTCGTCGCCATGTCGCTGCTCGGCGTAACCAGCCTCTACTACGCGGTCCAGACGATCAGCAACATCGAGCCGACCAAGATCCCGCTCATCATCGTCGGCTACGGCTTCGGTGCCTCGTTCGTGGCGCTGTTCTCACAGCTCGGCGGCGGCATCTACACCAAGGCCGCCGACGTCGGTGCCGACCTCGTCGGCAAGGTCGAAGCGGGCATCCCCGAGGACGATCCTCGCAACCCGGCCGTCATCGCCGACCTCGTGGGCGACAACGTCGGCGACTGCGCCGGCCGCGGCGCCGACCTGTTCGAGTCCACGGCGGCCGAGAACATCGGCGCGATGATCCTCGGCGCCGTCATGGCCGCGAAGGTCCCGCCGGAGGTCTTCGCCGGCGGGCAGGTCGCCAAGAACGCCTGGGTCATCGGGGTCATGATGTTCCCGCTCGTCGCCCGTGCCTTCGGCATCCTCGCGTCGTTCGTCGGCGTCATGGTCGTCAAGCACCGGGAGGGCGACAACCCGATGAAGGCGCTCGACCGCGGCTTCTACGCGGCCACCGCCCTCGCCGTCGCCGGGATGGCTGTCTCCGCCTTCTGGCTGCTGCGTATCGACGTCGCTCCCGGGGTGGTCGGCTACGGCGATGCCTGGTGGCACTTCCTGGCGTGCGGCGTCATCGGCGTCATCACCGCCTTCGCCTACCTCCGCATCACCCAGTACTACACCGAGCACGAGTACCGTCCGGTGCGCTCGATCGCGAATGCGTCGATGACCGGTCCGGCCACCAACATCATCGCCGGCATGGCTGTCGGCTTCGAGTCGACCGCCGCTCCGGTCGTGGTCATCTCCATCGCGATCATCGGCGCGTTCGCGCTCGGCAAGGCATCGGGCTTCCCGGAGGCCGGACTCTTCGGCACCGCGGCCGCGACGATGGGCATGCTGTCCACCGCGGCCTACGTCCTGGCGATGGACACGTTCGGCCCGATCGCCGACAACTCCGGCGGCATCATCGAGATGTCCGGTCAGCCCGAGTCGGTCCGCCGTCAGGCCGACGTGCTCGACTCGGCCGGCAACACCACCAAGGCGCTGACCAAGGGCTACGCGATCGGCTCGGCCGCGCTCGCAGCGTTCCTGCTCTTCTCCGCCTATATGGACGAGGTCCGCTCCTACGGACAGAACCTCGTCACGGTCGACCTCGCCAAGCCGGAGATCTTCGTCGCCGCGCTGCTCGGCGGCATGCTGGTCTTCCTGTTCACGGCCATGACGATCCGCGCGGTCGGCAAGGCCGCGGTGACCGTCATCCAAGACGTGCGCGACCAGTTCCGCGAGAGCCCCGGCATCATGCTGGGGCTCGTCAAGCCGGACTACGGCCGCACCGTCGACATCGTGACGAAGGCATCGCTGCGCGAGATGGTGATGCCGGGCCTGCTCGCGACCCTGTTCCCGGTCGCCGTCGGCCTTGTCTTCCGGATGATGGGCGTCGGCGCCGAGGCGGTGGCGGCCTTCCTCATGGTCGGCACGATCGTCGGCATCCTGATGGCGCTCACCCTCAACAACTCGGGCGGCTCGTGGGACAACGCCAAGAAGTACATAGAGCTCGGCTTCGACGGCGGCAAGGGCACCGACACGCACAAGGCCTCGATCGCCGGCGACACCGTCGGCGATCCCTTCAAGGACACGGCCGGTCCGTCGCTGCACGTGCTGATCAAGCTTCTCGCGACGGTGACGCTCGTTCTCGCGCCGTTGTTCATCAGCCGGTAGAAGGACGCCGAGAGACGGGCGAGTGGTGTTCCCGATGAAGCCGACCGCGCTACAGAGAGAACGCAAGACCAACGTGAAGGTCGTCGGCCCCGACGGCCTCAGCGTCGTGCTGCGGCTGTACGCGGAGCACGTCCGGCTCGATCTCCACCGCGCCTCGTGCATAGGCTGCCAGCTGTGCGGACTGGCCTGTCCGAGGGATGCCGTGTCGGTCCGTCTCCAGGACGGGCGCCTGGTCGTGGACATCGACGAGAAGGCCTGCGACCTGTGCGAGGTCTGCATCGCCTTCTGCCCGACCGACGCGCTCTCGATGGAGCAGAACGGCACGCCCAAGGACGTGCTGCGCGCGCACGGCGGTATGCCGGCTCCCAGGCGCAAGGTCGTCATCGACGCACAGGCCTGCCCGGACGGATGTGACGACTGTGTGGTCGCATGTCCTCGGAGCGCCCTGTCGATGGATAGCGGTGCGCTCGACGTCGACGAGTCGGCCTGCCTCCGCTGCCCCTACTGCGCCGACGCGTGCCCTCAGCATGCGATCACCGTCGGGCCGCTGTTCGAGGGCGACGTCGTCATCGCGACGGACAGGTGCCCCGCTGACTGCACGGACTGCGTTGAGTTCTGTCCAACCGGGGCGCTCGCGAAGACGGACGGCGTTCTCCGACTCGACCAGCGCCACTGCGTCTTGTGCGGGGCCTGCGCGAACGCATGCGGAGAGGCGGCAGTGGTGGTGAGGCGGACATCCGCGTACCACGGCGAGGGCTTCTCCGCGGCCTACACAAGGGCGATCGAGCGCCTCACGAGCGGTCGGGCCACCCGCGAGCTTCTTGACGCGCGGGCGTTCGAGCGCACGTTGGGGGCCTTCCGAAAGTCCCAGCGCCTGCCAGACCCGCCCGCCCGGCCCGCGCAGATGCCGGAGAGTGACCGATGAGCGATCGACCGAGGATCGGCGTGTTCGTCTGCCACTGCGGCAGCAACATCGGCGGCGTCGTCGATTCAGCCGAGGTCGCCCGATTCGCCGCGGGCTTACCGGACGTCGTCGTTTCCAAAGACAACATGTACACGTGCGCGGAGCCGGGGCAAGCGGAGATCGGGAGGCTCATCCGGGAGCACGACCTCACGAGGGTCGTCGTGGCGGCCTGCTCGCCCAAGATGCACGAGCCTACCTTCAAGCGGACGTGCGCCGAGGCGGGACTGAACCCCTACCTGTTCGAGATGGCGAACATCCGCGAGCACGTGTCTTGGGTGCACGCGCACGACCCCTCCGGAGCGACGGAGAAGGCGAAGGACCTCGTGAAGATGGCCGTCGCCAAGGTTCGGCTGGCCCGTCCGCTCCAGGACCGCAGGGTGCCGGTCACCAAGGCCGCACTCGTCCTTGGAGGCGGCATGGCCGGCATGCAGGCCGCGATCGACCTGGCCGACCAGGGTAACCCGGTCTACCTCGTCGAGAAGGACTGGAGCCTCGGAGGAGTGACCGCCCGCCTGTATCGCGCGTTCCCCGACCAGGACCTCGCGGCCTGTGTCGTCACGCCGAAGATGGCGCAGGTCTCCGCGCACCCCAACATCACCGTTCTGACGGGCGCGGAGATCGGATCGTTCGAGGGGTTCGTCGGCAACTTCCAGGTCCGCGTGCACCAACGGCCACGCTGCGTGAGCGATGACTGCGACTGTTGCGGGCGCTGCTCGGAAGCGTGCCCGGTGGAGGTTCCGGACGAGCACCAGGCGGGGATGTCGATGCGCAAGGCCATCCACCTGCCCTTCGCTCGGGCCGTGCCGGACCGCTACGTAGTCGACGCGGCTGCCTGCGACCTGTGCGGAGCCTGCGTCGGCGCCTGCCCTCGGGGCGCGATAGACCTCACCCAAGCAGGGACCGATCTCGATCTGAACGTGGGCGCGTGCGTCGTGGCGACCGGGTCGGGCACCTACGATCCCGCGGCGAACAGCGTCTACGGCTTCGGTAGCCAGGCGGACGTCATCACCAACGAGATGCTCGAGCGGATGCTGGACCCGGACGGCCCGACATCGGGGAAGGTCCTTCGGCGGTCCGACGGGGCCCCTGCGCGGAGCGTCGCCTTCATCCAGTGCGTGGGTTCTCGCGAGCCCGAGGGCAACGAGTACTGTTCGCGGATCTGCTGCATGACCTCGATCAAGCAGGCGAGCGAGATCGCGGCGCTCGGCGCCGACGTGACCGTCTACCACCGGGACATCCGCGCCGGCAAGAAGGACTACGAACTGGCGTACTCGCGCGCCCGTGAGGCGGGCGTGCTGTTCCTCCGGGGTGATGTGACGAGCGTCGACGCGGGCGACGATCGCCTCCTGGTCAGCGCGAAGAGCGTGCACTTCGGCGAAGGTACCGAGCAGGACGTCGACCTCGTCGTCCTCGCCGCCGGTTGCGTCCCCCACGCCTCGACGGACTCGGTACGCGACATCCTGAAGGTGCCGGTCGGTCCGGACGGCTTCTTCATGGAGACGCACCCGAAGCTCAAGCCCGTCGAGTCCGTCATCGACGGCGTCTTCCTTGCCGGGTCCTGCCTGGGCCCCAAGGACATAGCGGAGGCGGTCGCACAAGGAAGCGGCGCGGCCGGCAAGGTCTGCGGCGTGTTGTCGAAGGACCATCTCGAGCTCGACGCGATCGTCTCGCACATCGACGCGGACGCCTGCGCGGGTTGCCTGGTCTGCGTCAAGCAGTGTCCCTTCCATGCCATCGTCACGGACCCGGTCGACGACAAGCGCAAGCAGGTGGCTCGCGTGGTCGAGGCTGCCTGCAAAGGGTGCGGCGTCTGCGGTGGCGCATGCACGAAGGGCGCGGTGGAGTGCGACGGCTTCACGGATGCGCAGATCGAGGCGCAGATCGACGCCGCGCTCGAGGACCGCCCGAACGAGAAGATACTCGCCTTCTGCTGCAACTGGTGCTCCTACGCGGGGGCTGACTTCGCCGGGGTCGCCCGATACCAGTACCCACCGCAAGCGCGGGTCATACGCGTCATGTGCTCCGGCAGGATCAGCAAGGGCATGATCCTGCGCGCGTTCGATCGAGGAGCCGGTCTCGTGCTCGTCTCCGGCTGTCATCCGCCTGGCGACTGCCACTACGTCGACGGCAACTCTCGCTGTCAGGAGCGCGTCGAGCAGCTCAAGAAGCAGCTGCCCCGTCGCGGCATCGACCCGGAACGCCTTCGCCTGGAATGGGTCTCGGCGGCCGAGGGCGTCGTGTGGCAGAGGATCATGAAGGAGATGGCCGAGCAGCTCGAGACGCTCGAGATCCCCGCGCCCGATCCGGCGGTCGGCGCGGAGCGAGAACCCGAGGAAGTGCCGGCATCGTGAGCGCCCGACCGACAGACGCACCCGTGACCTCGGGCGCGAACGACACCCTCCGGGTCCGCTGCACGTGCGACGGCTCGGTCCGGGCCGCCGCTGCGGACGGGAGTCTTTTCGAGGTCGGATCGGCTTGCAGCCTTCAGGGGCAGCGCGCGGTCCTCGGGCACGCGAGCGAGGGAGGATTCGTCCGCGTGGACGTGGCGGGATGCCAGCACGCGGAGGCCCGGACGGTGCTCGCGGCGTGGGCAGAGCGACACGGGCTCGAGCTGCTCTGGGAGGGCGAGAGATCGCTCCCGGCGGATGGCACAACCCGCTCCGACACCGGCCATATGGTGAGAACGGCGCTGGTCATCGGAGGCGGTGTCGCGGGCGTCCAGGCGGCACTGGACATCGCGGACGCCGGCTACGGCACGTGCCTGGTCGAATCGACGTACTCCATCGGCGGCATCATGGCCGCTCTGGACAAGACGTTCCCGACGATGGACTGCTCCATCTGCATCCTGGGGCCGAAGCTGGTCGACGCTTCGAAGCACGAGAACATCGAGTTGCTGACCGCCTCGAAGGTCACCAAGGTCGAGGGGACACCCGGCGACTACCGCGTGACGGTCGAGGAGGCTCCGAGATACGTCGACGCTTCGCTCTGCAACGGCTGCGGAGCGTGTGTGGAGGCGTGCCCCGTCGTCGTGCCCAACGAGTGGGACCTCAACCTCAAGCCGCGCAGGGCCATCCACACGATGTTCGCGCAAGCCGTCCCGATGAAGTTCGCCATCGACAAGGACGTGTGCATCGAGTGCGGCATGTGCGCGAACGTGTGCGGCCTGGACGCCATCGACCTCTGCCAGGAGCCGACGACCCGAGAGCTCCATGTCGGCGCGATCGTGTTGGCGACGGGCGTCACCACCGTTCCCGGTGACGCCAAGAAGCAATACGGCTACGGCGTCCACACGAACGTGGTCACCAACATGGAGTTCGAGCGCATCATCTGCGCCTCCGGTCCCACGGAAGGACACCTCTACCGTCCGGACGGCAAGCCGTATAAGCGCGTCGCGTTCATCCAGTGCGTGGGCTCCCGCGACCGGTCGTGTCACGAGTACTGCTCCATGTACTGCTGCATCGCGAGCATCAAGGAGGCGCGCCTGGTCATGGAGCACGCCGAGGGTGCGGACATCCACGTCTTCTACAACGACCTGCGTGCTTCAGGGAAGGGCTTCGAGGAGCTCTACGTTCGCTCGCAGGCGGAGGGCATGCGGTTCGTCAAGGGCCTTCCCGCCGAGGTTCGCGAGACCCCGGGAAGCCTCGACCCGATCGTGGTCTACGAGGACGTGGAGAGCGGCACGCAGAAGGAGCTGGAGGTCGACCTCGTGGTGCTGGCCTTGGCTCTCGAGCCGTCGCGCGACCTCGAGTCCCTCAGCGGGATGCTCGGCATCGACCGCGACGAGCACGGGTTCGTCCGGCCGAAACAGGCTCACGGAGCGCCGTTGGAGACGGTCTCGCCGGGCGTGTTCATCGCGGGCGCGTGCTCGGGCCCGCGTGACATACCCGAGACGGTGGCGCAGGCCAGCGGCGTCGCATCGAAGGTCTGCGCCTTCTTCGAGAAGGAGCAGGTCGCGAGCAAGGCATCACTCGTCCGCCCGACCATTACGGAGGCAGCACGATGAAGGGACTGACGGGCAAGTACGTGAGGGTCGACCTCACTCAGGGAACGGCGTCTGTCGAGGATCTTCCGGAGCAGGTCGCCCGTGACTTCATAGGCGGCTACGGGCTCGCCGCCTGGACGCTGTACAACGAGATCCCCGCGGGGGCCGATCCGCTCGGCCCGGACAATGTGCTGGCGCTCTGGGTCGGGCCCTCCGCGGGTACGTCGATGCCGGCGAGCAGCAAGTACCTCGTGGCGGCCAAGTCACCGCTCACCGGGTTCATCGGCTTCGGCATCTCGTCCGGCGGTATCGGCCAGGAGCTGCGTGCGGCCGGGTACGACGGCATCGTCGTCAAGGGACGCGCCGCGAACCCGGTCTACATCCTCGTCGACGACGATCTCGTACGCATCAAGGATGCCCGCCGCCTGTGGGGCATGACGACGTGGGACACCGAGGAAGCGTTGCGCCGCCTCCACTCCGACGACGAGCTGCGCGTGGCCTCCATCGGTCCGGCCGGCGAGAAGCTCTCCCGCATGGCCAACATCACCAACGACAGGAACCGGCAGGTCGGACGGTCGGGCATGGGCGCCATCATGGGCTCCAAGAACCTGAAGGCGATCGCCATCCGGGGCACGAACAGCGTCGAGACCTACGACCCGCAGGGGCTCTGGGACCGCACGCAGGAGATACACGCGCTCTGTCAGGGTCCCCTGACGGAGAAGTACCGGCACTACGGGACACCCGTCAACGTCCTCGTACACAACAAGCTGGGGTGCCTGCCGACCCGCAACTTCCAGCAGGGCACCTTCGAGCGCGCCGCCGACGTGTCCGGCGAGAAGATGCTCGCGACGCACGTGAAGAAGGTCACCGCCTGCCCCGGATGCCCGATCGGCTGCGATCACGTCACGGTCGCGCAGGCGGGCCAGTGGAAGGGGACCGCGGCGAGCATGGACTACGAGTCGCTCGAGCTGCTCGGCCCGAACTGCGGCGTCGCCGACCTCGACGCTCTGACCAAGGCCGTGGAGCTGTGCGACACGCTCGGCGTGGACACCATCTCCGCCGGTGGCACCGTCGCCTGGGCCATGGAGGCATACGAGAAGGGGCTCCTGACCGAGGAGCAGGCGGACGGCCTCGACCTGTCGTTCGGCAACGCGGAGGCCATGGTGGAAGCCGTGCGCCGGCTCGCCCTGCGCGAGGGTCCGCTCGGCGAACTGTTGGCCGACGGGGCCGCCGAGGCCGCGCGCAAGCTGGGGAAGGGCTCCGAGAAGTTCGCCATCGTCAACAAGAACATGGAATGGGGGGCCTACTCGATGCGCTCCCTGCAGACGGCCACGCTCGGCTTCGCCACGAGCGTGAGGGGTGCCTGCTATCTGAGGTCCGGCTCGTACCAGGTGGACGTGAAGGGCAGCGTCGATCGGTACAGCCTCGACGAGAGCCGCGGGAAGATCGTGAGCGAGGGCGAGAACCTGTACGCGGTCATCGACTCGGCGATCTGGTGCAAGTTCACGCGGGGGGTCCTTGGGACCGAACAGAACATGGTCGATATCCTGAACCTCACCACGGGCTTCGGCTACGACGTCGATTCCATGCTCCTGGCCGGCGAGCGTGTCCACAACATGGCGAAGCTCTTCAACATCAAGCACGGCGCCTCGCGGAAGGACGACTACCCGCCGCCGAGGGCGTTCGAGGAGAAGATGTACGACGACGTCAACGACGGGGCGATCATCGACCGGGACCAGTACGACGCCGCGCTCGACGGCTACTACGCCTCACGGGGCTGGGACCGCGAAGGCATGCCGACGAAGGAGAAGCTGGCCGCCTTGGGCCTCGACACGAGTCTGGGGGTGTGAAGATGCCGACGACGGGACGGAGCCGGGAGGTCATCCACTGCGACCCCGACAAGTGCACGGGCTGCGAGGTGTGCGAGTACGTGTGTGCGTGGTATCGCGAGGGCGAGATCAACTGGAAGAAGGCGCGCATCCGCGCCGTGAAGATCGAGCCGCTCGACTCGATAGCGATCACGTGCCGCAAGTGCGACTCGCCGTTGTGCGTGTCGGCCTGCCCCCGGGGGGCCGCTTCCCAAGATGCGGCCGGCATCATCCGCGTCGACGCGGACCGGTGTGACGGCTGCGGCTGGTGCGTGGAGGCGTGCGAGTTCGGCATGATGAAGCTCCACTCGGGAACCAAGATCGCCTTCACCTGCGACTTCTGCGAGGGGCTGGACCAGCCGAAGTGCGTCGAGTTCTGCCCGAAGAAGGCGCTCACGTATGCGCCGCTCGACGCCGTGGGATTCTCATCCGCCATCGCGGCCGCCAGCCGTCTCATCGCCGAGGGCCCGAGGTGAGGATCGACATGAGTGTTCGCCGGCGACTGCTCGCGCAGGTGCCGGAGGCGGCGAGGTGCTTCCAGTGTTCGACCTGCTCGGCGGGCTGCCCGGTCTTGCGCTTCGCCGGGGGGTTCAATCCCCGCCAGCTGATCCTGCGCGCACTCGTAGGCGATCCGACCCTTCTCGCCTCGCCTGATCTCTGGCGATGCTCGACCTGCGCGCTATGCGACGAACGCTGTCCCCAGGGCGTGAACCCCTTCGAGGTCCTGATCAGGCTGAAGAACCTGGCGGCAGACGAAGCAGTCGCGCCGGCCGAGCGGGTGGCCGCGGCGGCGCTTGTGACCGAGACGGGCGTCGCGTTCCCCATGTCGCCCTCGGTCGGAAGCCGACGCGAGCGACTCGGGCTTCCCGCCCTGAACGTGGCGTGCGACGAGCTCTCCGTGCTGGTGGGATCGGCCGCCGCCACCGCGGACGGGCATCGGAGGGAGCGCATCGGATGAGCAGGTACGCGTTCTTCCCCGGCTGCACCATCCCGGTCGCGCTTCCCCATCTGGAGGCGGTGTCGCGCAGGGCCCTGCCCGAGGTCGGCATCGAGCTCGTAGATCTGCCCTTCACGTGCTGTCCGACCACCGCCGTGCGCGAGGTCGACGAGGACGCATGGCTCGTCATGGCAGCCAGGAACCTCGCGGCTGCCGAAGAGGCGGGCCTCGACATCGTCACCCTGTGCAACGGCTGCGCGCAGTCTCTCAGGGAAGCGCAAGAGAAGCTGGAGGACGGAGAGCGTCGCGAGCGCGTCAACGCCAGGCTGTCCGAGGTGCACAGGCGGTACTCGGGCGTCGTCCGCGTGCATCACTTCGCGACGCTCCTGCACGAGATGCGCGACAGTCTCGCTTCTCGCACGGACGGCCGGCTGGCGGGCCTGCGGGTGGCGTCGCATCCCGGTTGCCATCTCCTGAGGCCAAGCGCGCTGATGGGATTCGACGACCCGGAGCGCCCGGTG
>Ga0209124_10000805_pt1 | contig 14292 bp, 11 predicted proteins | sample BarGraIncu01122A_FD_184502 | JGI IMG/M metagenome (GOLD analysis project Ga0209124, IMG submission 184502) | Arctic peat soil microbial communities from Barrow, Alaska - Barrow Graham LP Incubations 011-22A (SPAdes) (version 2) | ecosystem: Environmental > Terrestrial > Soil > Wetlands > Peat...
GTGGAAATTGCGGTAACGATGAAAGACCAGACCGTGAAGACCGGCATCGGGGTGTTCTTCTTTGTGGTGGCGCTGGTGTTCGTCTATCGCTCGTTTTACGCGATGCGGATTCCGGAAGAAAAAGCGGTTGGAAAGTAACCGCTGAGTTTTAACAACCGCCCTTCGGCCCGCGCCGGAGGGCGGTTTTGTTTTTGTCCCAAAGGGACATTCCGAAAATAGCCCGGCGTTTCAACGCCGGGAGTAAATTCCGCATTGCCAAAGTCCCGCAGGGACGGCTGAGCCGGCGGCTTAAATATCAGCGTCGCCGTGTGCGACATTGAATTTTCCGTGACCGCGCAATTTGTGAACTTTTGGATTAATTTCTTCTTGCGAATGAACAATCATGCAAGTTGAATACGTAGGGACATGCGTGCTTCAATTCAAATAATATTATTCGCAATTCTGTTTCCATGCCTTTTGCCTGCAGAGGAAATAATAACTGGGTTGATATCATTTGACCCTCCGCCATTTTTGAGAGGTGGAATTCCTAGGGGAGGTCCCGGGGAGAATCCATTTAGCGGAGTTGGGAGAGTCAAGGTCTATTTTGCATCCGACAATTCCGGGCAATCGCATCGTCAGGTTGACGTCAACTTGCGGCTCGTTGGATTTACCATTGGCGAAGGTAAGCGTGTCACGCTTCGTCAGTTGGATGACAAAGCATTTCGCACAGAGATGGAAACAGTGATCAAACGAAGCGATGGCGCAACAAACGTTTCCGCAGTTACAGATGCAAATTTGGGAGGCCAACCCGCTTTGCAAATCTCTTATGAAGAACCAGCGCCTAATTTTCGCAAAGACGCAGTGATGGAATTTGATATTTATTGGGTCTTAATTCAGAGCAATCGTGTCATAGAAGTGAAATTGGCTGCGGACTCCAAAGGACGTCTGGGTTCGCTGGAAGATTGCCTTTCAGGTTTCAAAATCACGAAGAATGAAGAAGTTCTTAAACGTCCTCTTGTATTCCCGGCACGATTGGCCGAAGAACGATACGAAGCGTGGATCAGCCCATTTTTCCCAATTTATATTATTCCAAGAATTTGTGCTTACTACCAATTGCATCCCGAACGATTCAAACCAACCGGTCAAGGCGAAGAAATCGACATTGAAGGCTTTGGCGATTTCGTTGCTGGAGATGACTTTTTCAAGAGCGGCCACTTTTTTCATGTCAAATCAGGCCAAATCATGGATCCGTGGGATGAGCCACTTCATTTCGTAGAAGACATTAACATGGACGGATTCATTGACGCCCGAGGGCAACGCCGCGAAGTCACGGATGTTGGTGTGTTAAGCAAGATTAAATTTGCCAACAAAGAACATCACTTTGGTATTTGCAACCATAGCTTAATAGGCATCGAAAAATATCCATGGGTGAGCATAATTGCTGAAACATACCACCCGTATTCGTCGAAATAAATTTGCAGAGGAATCAAATTTCGGCCGGTTACTGTATTCTGGCTGAAAGGTTCGCACTTACGGTTTCACGCGCTCAATTCACCTTCTCCGTCCGCCGGGGGCGAAGTGGTAGCCACCGTGGACGCGCCCGCCGCGCACTTTACCGGGAAAACCGCCTTGCGGCTGTCCGGCTTTGGCTTCCTCAAACAGCATGGTGTATTTGTAATTGAAATCCTCCAGTTTCACGCGCGGGATTTTCTGGCTGATGAAACGTTCGATGGCGAAGACGTGGCTGCCATCCTCAGCGGTCATGATGGTGAAGGCGTCGCCGTGCGCTTCCGCGCGGCCCGTGCGGCCGATGCGATGGATATAATCCTCCGGATGCTGCGGCACGTCGTAGTTGATGACGTGGCTCACGTCCGCGATGTCCAGCCCGCGCGCGGCGATGTCCGTCGCCACGAGCACTTCAAAGCGTCCGTCGCGGAAACCCTTGAGCGCCTGCTCGCGTTCCTTCTGCGTGCGGTTCGAGTGCAGCACGGCCACGGCGTGATTGTTGCGCTTGAGCAATCCCACGACGCGGTCGGCCCCGTGCTTCGTCCGGCAAAAGATCAGCACCGAGTTGAAATTCACGCGCTTCAGCAGTTCGAGCAGCAGGTCGGACTTTTGTGAATCGGAAACGGGATAAATGACGTGCTTTACCGTCTCGGCGGGCGTCCGGCGCGCGCCGATTTCAATCGTCTCCGGTTTGTTCATCGCCCATTGGATGAGCGTTTCGATTTGCGGCGGGATCGTCGCGGAAAACAGCGAGGTGTGGCGCTGGCGCGGGCAGCGGTCGACAATACGGCGCACGTCGGGCAGGAATCCCATGTCCAGCATCCGGTCGGCCTCGTCGAGCACGAGAAATTGGACCTTGTCCAGACGCACCGTGCCGCGTTCGAGATGATCGAGCAAACGTCCCGGCGTGGCGGCGAGGACGTCGATGCCCGCGCGCAAGTCATCCAACTGCCGTCCGTAACCAACGCCGCCATAAACGACGGAGACCTTCAAATTGGTGAAGCGCGCAAAATCGCGGATGGCTGTTTCAACCTGCGCGGCGAGTTCGCGCGTCGGTTCGAGAATGAGCGCGCGCGGACCGGGCGCGTGCCGGTCCAGCTTCGTGAGAATGGGCAGCGCAAACGCGGCGGTTTTGCCGGTGCCGGTCTGCGCGCTGCCGATGATGTCGCGACCGGCGAGCACGAGCGGAATGCCGCGGAGCTGAATCGGTGTGGGAGTGATGTAACCCGCCGCGCGCACGCCTTCAAGAGTCGCCGGAGAGAGACCTAACTTTAAAAAAGCCATGGGGGCAGGTTAGCAGCGCACCGGATTAAGGAAAGCAAGGATTTATCCTGTTAATCGTAGCCGTCCCGCATGGCGGGATCAGTCCGCGCTGATCAAAAGGAAGTTTGCGCCGACTGACGTCGGCGGCTACGAAGGCGACGGGATATCCTCCGCCGACGGCTCATCTGCGGAGGCATCGGCCGCCAGTTCACTCGCGGGCACATCGGCGGCAGGTTCGGCCGGCGCCGGAGTTTCAGTCGTTGCTTCCGCAGCTGGTTCCGGCTCAACTGCCGGCTCCGGTTCCGACGCGGGAATTTCCGCCTCGGTCAAAATCGGGGTCTCTCCCTCCGGTTCAACCGTGATTGGAACGGCCTCGCCTTCTGTAGCCGGCTTCGCCTCCGTCGGTTTTGCTTCCGGTTTGGGCGGCCGGGGCAGGGGCTTTTTGGCCGTGTCCATCCGGCCGTCGGCAAATTCAATCACGTGACCCTGATGCACGAGCCAGTGCAAATCGCCGATGACGGCAGTCTGCTCCGGCGTCGGCTCGGCGTTTGTTGTCCCGTCCCGCACAATGCGGGACGGTTCCGCACCGCTGGCAGCCGGCGGTTCCTCCGGTTTAATTTCAATGACCGTTGGCTTCTTGGGTGACGGCGCGAGGGCTTCGATCAATTGCCGCCGCGTGCACTTCGGGTGTGCGTTGATGTGGCCGACGATGCGTTTGATGCTTTCCGAAACCGGCGTGGTTTCAAGGTCGAGAAATTGCGGGCGGGCGACGGAAACATGTGTGAAGGTCTTGTTGACCTTGAAGAAATGCAGACCGTGCGTGGCGAATTGCCGGCTGAGACCCGTGACCAGTTGCAATGGAAAATATTTCTGCCGTTCCCAATCGTTTCGCACCAGCCGCTGCAATTCGCGGCTGCGCAGGTTGCGGCTCAACACGCCGCCGACCGTGTGCGATTCCACCGGCTTGATGATGGTGTCCTTGTGGACGGTCCGGAAATGCTTCTCCACTTCTTCGAGGCTTGCGAGCTTGAGCGGTTCCGGCACGTTCAGGCAGACGTATTCGGTCTTGAAACTTTGTTCCTCGACCCATTTTTTGACGACTTCCTCGTCCCGCACAATTTTGACGCGCGATTTGAAAACGTCGAATGGCATTCGCGCAAATCGCTCGGCGTGCAGCTTGCGCAACTGGTTCTGGTAATCGTGATAATTCGGCGGGCCGAGGATGATGCCGCTCATGCCGCATTGCGCGACGAAAGTGTATTTGCCCTTCGGCGGTTCGGTGGCCGTGCGCTCAGCCGAATAAAACGTGGCGAAATGAATTTTCAGCACGTGCGCGATGGCCTCGTCCTCGCTCAACCACGGCGTGTCGTCCAGCGCGCAGGCGAACAGCGGCTGTTTGACCGTGCCATCGGCGTTTTTCTTCACCCCGAGCTGGACGGCGTAGCGTTCCGGCTTCACCAGAACGATTTGCGCGATTTGGAACAGCGGATACGCGCGGCCGGTCACCTTGATCTGGCGCGCGAGCGATTCGACGCCATTTTCGTCCGGCAAAAAAGTGACGGTGATTTCTGGCAACGGCGCGGGCGGCGCGGGATCCCGCATTGCGGGACGGCGTTCACCCCGGTCATCGCGTTGGGAAAAACCCTGCTTGCGGTCGCCGAACTTGGGCCCGGAACGCGGCGGACGGGGGCCGCGGCGCTCGCCGAACGGCTCGGGACGCGGACCGCCCCGGCGGCCTTCGCGTTGGCGGTCATCGCGTCCGGCGGGTTCGCCCGCGAATTTCGCGTAGCGATTGGCCGACGGCGCTTCCTGCGCCCAAGCGGGCAGGAAAAGCTTTTCCAGATCAATATCCACTTCGGAAATAGTGCTCATTTTGAGCGCGGGCGCGGGATCAAGCCGCTGCGCGTTTGGCAAGAATAGCATCCACGATTTTTTTGGCCAGCGCGGGTTTTTCGGCCATTGCCTTTTGCGCGGCCTCCTTGCCCTGGCCGATCAACTCGCCCTCGAATTGCAGCCACGCGCCTTTTTTGTCCACGACACCGGCTTCGATGCCCACGTCGAGGATGCAGCCTTCCTTGTTGATGCCGTGATTGTAAATGATGTCGAACTCGGCCTCGGCAAACGGCGGGGCGACCTTGTTTTTGACGACTTTGACGCGGACATGATTGCCGATGGCGTTGCCCGCGTCATCCTTGAGCGTTTCCTTGCGGCGGATGTCGAGGCGCACACTGGCGTAAAATTTCAGCGCCTTGCCGCCGGGCGTCGTTTCGGGATTGCCGAACATCACGCCTACTTTTTCGCGCAATTGATTGGTGAAAATGCACGTCGTCTTGGACTTGGCGAGGACGGCGGTGAGCTTGCGCAACGCCTGGCTCATGAGCCGCGCCTGCATGCCCATCGTGGCCATGCCCATCTCGCCTTCGAGCTCGGCCTTCGGCACCAGCGCGGCGACGGAATCAATCACGATGACATCCAGCGCATTCGAGCGGGCGAGCGTTTCACAAATGGTCAACGCTTCTTCGCCGCTGTCCGGCTGCGACACGAGCAAATCGTCGAGGTTCACGCCGAGTTTTTTCGCGTAGCCCGGATCGAACGCGTGCTCGGCGTCAATGAATGCCGCCAATCCGCCGGCTTTTTGCGCGTAGGAGATAACGTGCAGCATCAGCGTGGTTTTGCCGGACGATTCCGGCCCGAAGATTTCCACGACGCGGCCGCGCGGAATCCCGCCGACGCCGAGCGCCAGGTCCAGCGCGAGCGCGCCGGTCGGAATCACGTCAATTTTGACCAGCGCCCGGGCATCGCCGAGGCGCATGATGCTGCCTTCGCCGTAACTCTTGGTGATGGTGGAAATGGCGGCGTCGAGTTCGCGTTGGTGCGGCGCGGCGGCTCTGGTTTCAGCGGCGGGCTTTTCGGCAATTTTCGGCGGCATAACTTTTCCGGACTTTCGTTGTTGGTTTTACGGAATGCGACAGTAGTGAATCACCTGAAAATAGTCAAACGCCAGATAGCTTGATTTTAATCTGCATCTGCACCAGCGTTGTTTTTGCCGGGCAGAAAGGTCGCCATTCATCCCGGACCCAGTTCGCCGTGGAAGGCGCTGTAAACCATTTGCACCGCCACCGCCGACAGGATCATTCCCATCACCCGGCTCAGGATGCTGGCACCTGAATGCCCGATCAGCTTGATGAGCCGGTCACCCAGCAACATCAGTACCAGCGTGGCAACCAGCACCAAGGCCATCACGGCACACGTGAGCGTCTGTTCCAGCAGGCTGTTGGTGTTGTTGGCCGTCAACACCACCACCGACAGCAATGCGCCGGGCGTGGCGATGGATGGCATGGCCAGCGGGAAAACCGCCACGTCATGCCCTTCCTCCGGCGGCGCGGCATGACTTGAAGTCTTTTCGAAAATCATCGTCAGCGAAAACAGGAACAGCACAATCCCGCCGGCGATCTGGAACGAAAGCAATTCAATCCGCATCACGCCCAGCAAAAGCTCGCCGAAATAAAGAAACCCGGCCAGCAGCGTGAAGGCGATGATGGTGGCGCGGATCGCCGCCCGCCGCCGTTCCGCCGGCGGCAGATGTTTCGTCACCGACAAATAGAGCGGCACGGTGCCCAGCGGGTCCACCGTCACCCAAAAGGTCACGAAATCGAAGAGCAATTCGTTCCAGCTCACCACGGCATTTTTGTTGACCGGCCGGTGATTCGCAATCAATTCCGCTCCGGTTTCGCACCGTCAGCGCGGCGCTTGAAAATTGCCAGCCACGATTCCGCCGAGGTTTGCACGTTCGTTTCCGGCTGATCAAACCATTGGTATTGCGTCTGGCCGTCGGGTGCAATTTCCACCAAACCGGCCAATTGCAGGTGCTCTCGTTGATACTTTCCGAACCAATCAAAGATCAACGGATTGGAATCCGAATACTGCAACCAGGAATCTTTGACATGAACAAACACCACATAATCAGGATTGGCCTTCTCAATTTCCCGGATCATCTCTTTTTGCATCTCAACGGCATGGGGCTGTGGCTCCATGAGCGGGTAGGTGCAAATATACCCGGTGGCTGAACGACGATGGCTGTAGAAACATATTTCCGGTTCGGAGCCGATCACCGCCACCCGGGCATCCGGGGCACTGTGGGACGCCAGATAACGGCCAATTTCCACCGACTCGGGAAATGGATTTGTGCCATAAACCGCGCGGCTCGCCTGCGCAGGACCGAGTAAAAAGAAAATGTCACTCCATTGAATCAGCAAACTGGCGGCGGCCACGGCAAAAACCAGGGAAGGCAGTGTCGCCATCGGCAGGGAAAAGGTGCGCCGGGCCAGGAAACCGGAAGCCCCGTGGAATGCCGCCGCCACCAGCAAGCCCGCGGCGGGAAGCAATTGGATAAAGTAATGTCCCCGCCATCCGGGCCAGACCGCAACACACGAAAAAACCGCAAAGCCGGCAATGAAAGCCCGCCAGCGTTGCAGAGACGGTTCACAAAAGAGCAGGATGAGGCCCAGCACCGCCAAGCCCCACAATCCCGGGGCGGCTTTGAACAGCGGGACGACAACACTGACCAGTGTTTTTATTCCCTGGGCGAACGTGATGACTGAGGCATGCTCGCGAGCGTATTCAAATGTCCACAGCCAAAATTGATGAAAGTCGCCGGCGAGGGCGATTATGAAACACGTCAGAATGAACGGGAGCAGCCCGCCCAGTGCCAGCCAGGCCAGACGCGCCACCAGTCGCCGCCACTGTCTTTGATCGGACGAAAATTCGCACCATAAAATCCAACCGGCCGCAAAAAGTCCGAAGGCCGCGCCTGTTTGTTTCATCAAAACCGCCAGTCCGATGAGCAGCCCGGCAAAAAAAATCCGCGGTGTCGGGGTGTGGTCATCCAGATTTTGCAGCAGGACGACGCCGGCAAGCACCGGCAACATGACCAAGTGGGTTGCGTGAGCGGCCAGCCCCACCGTTTCCGGCACGATGGAGAGCAGGGCATACGTGCCGGCGGCAATCACGCCGGCGGCATCCCCGTAGATGCGCCGCGCCAGCACAAAGACCAACATTGCGCTGGCCAGGTTGACCAAAATCACCCCGGCATGAAGGGCGGTCGCCGTCTGCCCGAACACCGCCATGATGAGCGCATACGCCACGCACGTGCCGGGCAATTTCAGCGTGACGTTGTAAGCCGCTTTATACGGAGAGACATCCTGGAGCAGCAATTGACCCGCGTAGGCGTATTCCCCCTCGTCCCGCTCCAGGGGCATGTCCAAAAGGCGGATCCGGATCGCTGTTACCACGGCCAGAATAAGGAGCAGGAAAACAATGGCCCGGGTTGTCCCGGCAGACAAAAGACTTCCCGATGATTGTTCCGAACATTTGGACATTGGTTGCCGCACTTCCCGACCTCGTGCGGTGACAATCCATTTATGCTTTGCGCTCCTTGATTGCCAGCAAAATGTCCGCAATGACCTCACCCTTCGGCTTCGCGCCGAGGTTGCCTTTGCCGTGGAGACGAACGGAGACGTTGCCGGCTTCCATGTCGCGGCCGCCGATGACCAGCATGGTGTGGACTTTCGCCTTCTCGGCTTCGGCAATCTTTGCCTTGATCGGGTCGGTGCCGAAGTCGGCCTCGCAACGCACGAAGTTCGCGCGGAGTTCGCTGACGATGGCCCTGGCGTAGTTCAACAGCGGCTCTTCCTCGCCGAGGGTGAGGACGCGGACCTGCTCGGGCGCGAGCCAGAGCGGGAAGTTGCCGGCGTAATGCTCGATAAGGAAGCCGATGAATCGTTCGTGCGTGCCGAGCGGCGCGCGATGAATGCACAACGGCGTCTTGTCCGTGTTGTCCTTGTCGCGATAGACCAGGCCGAAGCGTTTGGGCACGGCGAAATCCACCTGGTTGGTGGCCAGCGTGAATTCGCGGCCGATGACGCTCCAGACCTGCACGTCAATCTTCGGGCCGTAGAACGCCGCCTCGTTCGGCACTTCAACGTAGGGAATCTTCGAATCAATCAACACCTGCCGGACCATGTCCTCGGTCTGCTTCCAGAGCGCCGGTTCGTTGACGTATTTCTTGCCGAGGCCCTCCGGCGCGGAGGTGCTGAAGCGCATGACATATTTTTCGAAGCCGAAAATCTTGAAATATTTCAGGTACAAATCGTTCACCGCATTGAATTCCTGCGCGAACTGCTCCGGCGTGCAATAAATGTGCGCGTCGTTCATGTTGAGCGACCGCACGCGCATCAGGCCGAACAACTCACCGGACTGCTCGTAGCGATAGTTGGTGCCGTATTCGGCCAACCGCAACGGCAAATCGCGATAACTGCGCGGCTCCGCCGCAAAAATGCGGTGATGATGCGGGCAGTTCATGGCTTTGAGGTAGTAAAATTGCTTCAACGGAAACCTGCGAGAATCGTCTATAGCTTTCCTATATTCTTCCATCAAATCAGCAAGTCTCGAATCGAGCAGACCTTTGCTTTGCAGCTCTCGAAGTTTTTGTAAGAGAAAATCTTTACGATCTTCACCAACTAAATCTGCATCTTGGATTAGTTGTTTTTTATTCAGCACCAAATCTTCCGCAGCGGATAGCAAATCCGCCTGAAGTTTTAGAACATTGTCACATATCTTGTCCCGCTCGGCACGCTGTTCAGGTTTGTCTCTGAGTTCGTCCAACAGTATCGGCGGAAACATACTATCCGCGTAAAGCACCGGCAGATGCCCGCTGGTCAGGTACATTTTTTCTTTGGCGATGTGCGGTGTCTTGACGCGCACGTAACCGGCTTGAAATTCAGTTTCTTTCGCCAGCTTCTCCAGTTCCTCACAGATCGCCGCCCCTTTCGGCAGCCATAAGGGCAGACCGGGGCCGACATATTCCGTGTCAATGACGAACAGGCCCATCTCCTGGCCGATCTTGCGGTGATCGCGGCGTTTGGCCTCCTCAATCATCGTGAAGTAGGCCTCCAGCTCGGTCTTGTTCTTGAACGCGGTGCCGTAGATGCGCTGGAGTTGCGGGTTTTTCTCGTCGCCCTTGTAATACGCGCTGGCCACGGTGGTGAGCTTGAACGCGCCCACGTTGCCGGTGCGCATCACGTGCGGTCCGGCGCACAGGTCAATGAAATCGCCGCTCTTGTAATACGTAATCGGCTCGCCTTCGGGAATGTCTTCGAGGTTGCCGATCTTGAATTTACTCGGGTTGCCCGGACGCTCGGCCAGCGCACCGAGCCGGCCTTTCTTGGAATCTTCCAGGGCCTGCTCGCGCGTGACGGTGATTTTCTCGAAGACGTGGTTCGCCTTGATTTCCTTTTTCATCTCCTCCTCGATCTTCGGAAAATCTTCCGGCGAGATGCGATGTTTCAGTTCGACGTCGTAGTAAAAACCTTTTTCCACCGCCGGACCGGAGGCGAACTGGGCGTCGGGCCAGAGCTTGACGATGGCGGTGGCCATGACATGGGCGGCGGAGTGCCGGATGCGCTCCAGCTCGGACATTTTTGCGCGGTCGTCGAGGGTCTTGCGTTCGGCCGGCGGCTGCTGATTTTCGGCTGACATGGGAATTAGATTAACCACAAAGGCGCAAAGAGACGAGGGGGAAAACAAGCTACAGTTTTGGAAATTGGGAACATTGAACATTGAACATTCAACATCGAACATCCAATGAAATTGCCATCTGGCGGCTTGCTTCGGCATTGAGGGTTGGGCGTTAAATGTTGAATGTTTTTGCTCCGTGACTTTACCGGGCGGTCTTCCAAATCGTCACCAACGCGCCGAGGCCGCAGAGCAGCAGCGCGCTGACGGCAATGGCGCCGCTGTTGGCGTATTGCGGCACCCATTGCAGCGATGCCGCGCCGACGGCCGGGCCGATGCAGTTGCCCACGCCAATGGCGGCTTCATGGATGCCGCCGTGTTCGCCTTTGGCCTCGCTCGCATCCATCGAGTAAAAGAGCGATGAGTAATAAATCAGGCCAATGGCGGCGCCGAAGAAGATTTGCGCCAGCAACAGCACGGCGAGATTTGGAACGATGAGAATCGCTGCGAATGAAACGATGAGCGTCGCAAACGCCATCACGAGCCAGCGAAAACGGTAATGCCATTCCGTCCAAGCCCACAGCGCGATGAACGTGCCGAGCCGCACAAAGCCCCACAGCGAACACGCAAATCCCGCGAACATGGGCGAGAGGTGAAAGCGCGACGCCACGTTGGGCAGCAAAGGGATGAAGGTGTTGATGGCGAGGTAGGCAAACGGGTTCGCCAGCCACGCCATGCGCAGAAACGCCCTGGTTTTCGCGGGCGAAGGGCGGTGCGGGTCGGGAACCGGCGCGGGCGCGGGTTCCTGGCCGGCGGCGCGGGCGAGGTCGGCGGAGTGTTTTTCCAGCCAGAGCGTCAGGGCGAGTTCCACGATTAAAATGGCGAGCGGCAGGAAGAAAATGGTTTTGAACCCGAATTTTTCCACCAGCATGCCGCCGCCAAAAAGCGCCAGCGCGTTCGTTCCGGCCCAAACGACGTTGTAAGTGCCGACCGCGCGCGGCAGGCCCGTCGCGTCTTCACCCTCGCTCACGAGCGCTTCGATCGTCGGCCACAGGAAACACATTCCGAAGGTGAGCAAGGCGGTGGCCAGCACCAGGCCGGCCGCGGAATTGAGTTGCGAGCCGGCGGCCAGCGCAACAATCATCACGCCGAAACCGAGTTTGAGCGCATTGAAATAGCCGCGTCGTTGCCCGAACCGCCCGGCCTGCCAGGAGGCAAAAACATAAATGAGGCCAATGAACGCGGCGAAGGCGAGATTGTCCTTGCCGCTGAAGCCAAACTCCTTCCGCATGAAAAAGTAGAGGTAATAAAAATAAAACGACACGGCGAAGGAACCCATGCCTTCGAGCGTGAAACAGGCGAATTTGAATCCGCGTCCCTTTTTAGCTATCATGACCGGCTTGAAATTTCCCTGATGGCAGCGCGGCAATACCATTTCACCGCGTCCGACATCGGCGGTTCCAGCTTGTCCAAATCTTCGACGGAACACCAGCGAATGTCGTGATGCTCATCGGCGGCGAGTGCAAGTTTTCCATTCTTGGGCCGCGCCCAATAAATCATGCCGATATGCTCGTGGGTTTCGTTGATGCGGTGGATGTCCAGAAAACGCGGCGTGATAAGCGCGCGGGTGCCCGGCCCGGTCGTGGGCGGACGTTCGCCGAGCAATTCCACGTCGAGACCGCTTTCTTCCTTCGCCTCGCGCAACGCGGCCTGCTCCGGGTCTTCGTCCAGTTCGATGTGCCCGCCCAGCGGCAGCCATTTGTCCAGCTTGCGATGGTGGATGAGCAAAATTTTGCCGTCGTGAACGACGAAGATCGCGACGGTGAAATCAATTTTTTCGTGGATGTGGGGCATATTTTCGTAGCGGCGTCTCGTGAGAGCGCCGCAAATTTCATTTCAAATTGGCCGCGCTCTCACGAGGCGCGGCCACGGAAATCAATAATCATAAAGTCCGCTGTCGTGCGTGTAACTTCCGCCGCCCGCGCCGCTTTCCGGACCGCCCATGAAATCGCCGAGCACATCGCCCATGTCGGCCTCGATTTTTTCCGGGTCTTCGCCGGCTTCAAGACGTTTGATCGCCACATCGAGTTCCTTCGACACGGAGCCGGGCGGCATGAGGTCTTTCATTTTTTTCATCAGGTGCGCCATGTGCCGCGGGTTGTTTTCGTCCAGATGTTCCATGTCGCGCTCCATCTCCAGCATGGCACGCTCGACGCGCGGGTCGTCGAAATCGGGCAGGGGCGGACCGTCCCCGGTCGCTTCACCGCCGGCCGCAGGTTCTTTCAAGCCCTTGCTCAGGGTGAAACAGCTGACTTGCTTGGACATTTTCTTGTTGCCGCACTTGGGGCAGACGGGGAGGTGGCCGGGATTCACACGCTTCGACAGGAAGCTGAAGATCCTCCGGCATTTCGGACAGGCAAATTCGTAAATGGGCATAATGGCTTAACCGCGGATTGCGCGGATGACACGGATAGATTGCGAACGCGCTGGAGCAGCGTCAAGAGCGGGAACAAATCCGAAATCCGAAAGAATGCCGAAGCCCGAAACTCGAAAGTGCTACTTTCGGATTTCGGGCTTCTTTCGGAATTCGGAATTCGGTTTTCGGAATTTCCCTATTTCAACCGGTCGAAATTCTTCTGAAGAATCTGCCAGTCTTTCAAGCCTTTGACTTTTTCCATCATGCCGCGATTGATCTCGGCTTCCTTCGCGTTTTTGGTCGGCTTGTTGATTTTGTAAAAAATTCCGAAGTAACCGGGGAAATCCGTGCCGGCGAGCTGGTAGGCGGCCTGTTCGTCGGTCGCGTCGTGATCCTTCGGAATTTCCTTGAACATGCCGCCTTTGCGGGGATTTGCGGCGTCAAACGCGCCTTCGTAAAATTCCACGCATTCACTCAGACATTCGATGAAGCTGAAGCCGTCGTGGTCCATCGCGGCCTCCATCATCGCCAGCACGTGATTTGGGTTCGTGGACGTGGTGCGCGCAACGAACGTGGCGCCGGCGGCGATGGCCTGTTTCATCGGGTTGATGGGATAATCCACTGCGCCCCATTGGTCGGTCTTGCTTTTGAAGCCGAGCGGCGACGTGGGTGAAGTCTGCTTTTTCGTCAGGGCATAAACCCAGTTGTCCATGACGACATAGGTGAGCTTCACGTTTTTACGCGCGGTGTGAGTGAAATGATTGCCGCCAATCGAAAACGCGTCGCCGTCGCCGCCGAAAACAAACACGTGCAAATCCGGCCGGGAAAGTGAAATGCCGCTGGCAAACGGCAGCGCGCGCCCGTGGATGTAGTGCGCGCCGTGCGCCTGCACGAAATACGGGAACCGGCTCGAACAACCGATGCCCGCGATGGTGACGAATTGCTCGTGCGTGAGCTTGCGCTTTTCAATGAGCTTGAAGTAAAGCGCGAGCACCGAGAAATCGCCGCAACCGGGACACCACGTCGGGTGATCGGCGGCAATTTCCTTTTTGGTCAGACCCTTGCGTTCGGAATCGGGCCGCGCCGGCAGAGCAACGAGGTCCGCCCGCGCGGGGATTTCAGCAATGGTTTCGCTCATAAATCCTTTCAACCTTGTTAATTAGACGGTTTTGGCCGCCGATCCGTTCGAGGACAGTTTCATTTTCACCGCGGCAAGAATTTCCTTCACTTTCCACGTCAGACCGTCGGTCTTGGCAATGCCACGGATGTGCGGGTCACCGTAGCGCGCGCGCAACAAGGTCGCGAGCTGGCCCTGGCCGTAAAGTCCCTCGTCGTTCATCTCGACGACGAAAACGTGATGGAAGCCGGAGAAAATATTTTCAAATCCGTCCGACAGCGGATTGAGATTTTTTATGTGCAGCGACGAAATGCTGTCGCCGGCGGCGCGGGCGCGATCCACCGCTTCGCGAATCGGGCCTTGCGTCGAACCCCAGCCGACGAGCAGCACGTTGCCTTCCGGCGGGCCGTAAATTTTAGGCGTCGGCAGCGTGGCCGCGAGCGCCTGGAGTTTTTTGCGCCGCTTGGCCGTCATCTGCATATGGAGCTTCGGCGAGCCG
>Ga0209124_10000807_pt1 | contig 14264 bp, 16 predicted proteins | sample BarGraIncu01122A_FD_184502 | JGI IMG/M metagenome (GOLD analysis project Ga0209124, IMG submission 184502) | Arctic peat soil microbial communities from Barrow, Alaska - Barrow Graham LP Incubations 011-22A (SPAdes) (version 2) | ecosystem: Environmental > Terrestrial > Soil > Wetlands > Peat...
ATCTCATCAAGCTGGGCATTGGCGAGAGGGCGGTGAAGACAAAGCTCGGCGCGCCCCTTCGCGTCCGCAGCGGCTCGAATCTGTTCGGACATTGGCGCGAGCTCGTGTATCCGCGGGTCACGATCGCCTTCCAGAGCGGTAACAAGGCAACGAGCCTGTCAACACGAAGCGCCCTGGAGAAGACGACAAGCGGCGTCGGCGTCGGCTCGACGCTGGCGCAGGTTCGCGCCCGCTTGCGCGGCGAGAAGTGCAAGCGGGAATTCGGCCTTTTCCACTGCTGGATCGGCCGTTGGCTGCCGGGCCGTGTCGTCACGGATATCAACTTCAAGCACTCGCGCGTGACCCGGGTCACGATCGCATACGTGTTCGATTAGGCAACTCGGGCGCGGCCGGTCGTGCGACGATGCCCGAGATGAGCGCGCTCAGAGTCGTCTGCCTGTCGGATACCCACCTCCACCACGGGCGTGAGCTTCCGCTCTGGTGCCTTCGACGATTGGAAGGCGCCGACCTGATCGTGCACTCGGGTGACCTGGTCACGCTGCGCGTGCTCGAGCGACTGAAACGGCTGGCTCCGGTCGCCGCGGTACGCGGGAACATGGATGCGCTGCCTCTCAAGGAGAGGCTGCCGGCGCGGGACATCGTCGAGATCGGAGGAGCCAGGATCGGCCTGCTGCACGATCCCGGCCCGGTGCTCGGACGTATCTCGCGTCTGGCGCAGGCTTTCGCGGATTGCGCCGCCGTCGTCTACGGACACACCCACGTGCCCGAGATCGAGCGCCTCGGCCGCCGTCTGATCCTCAACCCCGGCAGTCCAACAGTTCCGCGCTCGAACCTGGGGGCGACGATGCTCGAGCTTGCGGTCTCGAGCGACGGGGCGATCGAGCCGGTCTTCGTTACACCTTGACACGAACACGCGTTCGCTATAGTATGGCGAACACATGTTCCCTCGCTTCGCTACGGTCGTTCTACTTTTGGTCGCTCTATGGGGCGGCCTGGCTCACGCCTCGGGCGCATCCGGTCACAGCGGCAGCTACGTGGTCAAACCCGGCGATACGCTCTGGTCGATCGCTCATCGCTACTACGGCGGCGATCTCCGCCGTGGCGTGTGGGATCTCGAGCAGCGAAACGATCTCGGCCGTAGTGTGCTGCTGACTCCGGGGCAACGTCTCGTCGTTCCCCTATAGCGGACGGTGAACGGATAGCCGTCTCAGCTCGCCTTGGTCGTGCAGGCTTAGCGGGGCAGGCTCCTATACTGAGAGATATGTCGGGGTCGCAGGCGCGGCTCTCCCTACGCGTCTCACCCGGCGCCAGAAAGAGCGCCGTCGTCGGTCGCTACGGGGAGAGATGGAAGATACGAGTGGCCGCTCCGGCGGAATCCGGGAGGGCCAATGAAGCGTTGATCGAGCTTCTGGGGAAGACGCTTGGAGTCGCTCGCTCACAACTTCGTGTCGTTTCCGGAGCGAGCGCTCGTGACAAGATTGTGGAAGTGAAAGGAATCGACGCCGAAGAGAGCGAGCGGTTGCTCGGTATCTCGGCCGGAGAAGGCGGGGCAAATGAAGGCGAACGAGCTTGACGGTTACCGGAAGTCGCTTCTGGACGAGAAGCAGCGTCTGAGCGCCGCGCTCGAGTACCTGCATACTGAGAACCCCGGCGCGGAGGAAGAGGATGCGCTCGAGCTCGCCACCTTCCAAGAGCATCTCGCCGAGGTCGGGTCGGTAACGCTCGACAGGGAGATCGACTACTCGCTCGAGGAGGTCGCGCAGGAAGGGCTGGCTGCGATCGCGGCGGCGCTGGAGCGAATCGAGCAAGGGAGCTTCGGTCGCTGCGCGTCCTGCGGGGAGCCGATCGCCGCCGAGCGTCTCGCTGCGCTACCGTGGGCAAGGCTGTGTATTGATTGCAAGCGTCACGAGGAGCGCAGTTGAGCGAGCAGGCACGCCAGTTTCCCGAGGTACGGGTCGGCTCTTCTCCCGACGCCTTGACGCCGATCTCGGTGGCCGAGAAGCAGCTCGGCGCCGGTCTTTGGCAGTGGCTCTCTTTCGCTCTGGTCGTCGTCTGCGCGTTCGCTGCCGACCAGCTGACCAAGTGGCTCGTGACCAGCCGGTTGGCGCTTGGCTCGAGCGTGTCGATCGCGGGCTCGCTTCAGATCAGCCACGTACAGAACTCCGGTATCGCCTTCGGATTCTTCTCGCAGGCGACCTCGTTGGTGATTGTCCTGACCTCTGCCGTGGTGTTCTGGATGGTTTTCTTCTTCGCGCATTCCGGTGCCAGGCACCCGCTGTTACCGGCGGCTCTGGGTCTCGTCGTCGGCGGCAGCGTCTCGAATCTGTTCGATCGCGTCGCGCACGGGTACGTGACCGATTTCGTCGACTTCGGCTTCTGGCCGTCGTTCAACCTCGCCGACTCTTTCATCGTCCTCGGCGTCGCCACTCTCGTCTTCTTCTTGATTGCCCCCGATCGCTATTTACCGCGTTCGACCGGTGACTCGCGCCAAGCTCCAGGTCGCTAGCGAGCTGGCAGGCGAACGGCTCGATCGCGTGCTGGCGACCGTGCCAGAGATCGGTTCGCGCGCGCTGGCCGTGCGGATGCTCAGCGAAGGCGAGGTGCTGGTGGACGGGCGCCAGGCGCCGAAGAGCGAGCGCATGCGCGGCGGCGAGACGATCGAATACGAACTGCCGCCGCAGCAGGAACCACTCGCGCGTGAAGAGCGGCCGCTGACTCTCGTTTACGAGGACGAGCACCTGCTCGTTGTGGACAAACCGGCCGGAATCTCGGTTCACCCCGGCGCCGGCCGTTCGAGCGGGACGCTGGCCAACGCACTGGTTGCATACGGAGCACGTGGGGGAGAGGCGCCGGAGCGGCCGGGCATCGTTCACCGTCTCGACCGCGACACCTCGGGGCTGATGGTCGTCGCCCGCAGTGAGCCGGCCTTCCTCGCTCTGCGCCGGCTGGTGCGCCGGCACGAGATCGAGCGCGAGTATCTGGCGCTCGTGCACGGTCGGCCGCGTTCGCGCCGAGGCACGATCGAGGCGCCGATCGGCCGCGATCGCCGGCACCCGACCAAGCGTTCGCTCGAGACCGACAAGCCGCACGCGGCGGTCACCCACTTTGAGCTGCGCGAGCTCCTGGATCGCCACGCGCTGCTCGGCGTGCGGCTCGAAACCGGCCGGACGCACCAGATTCGTGTGCATCTGGCGGCGATAAACCTTCCCGTGGCGGGCGACCCGGTCTACGGAGTGGCGCACGATCTCGGACTGGAGCGCCAGTTCTTGCACGCCTGTCGCCTCGCTTTCCGGCACCCGGTCACGGGCGAGGAGGTCGAGGTCGCGTCCGAGCTACCGGCCGATCTCGAGCGGGCGCTCACGCGGGCTCGTGCCGGCGAGCGCTAGAATGCGCGGGCTTCAACCAAAGTCCCTACGACCCGGTGGGTCGGGCGGATGGTGGTGCCGGTCTATTGGGATCGGTTCCATCCGTCTTCACCGGCTTTAACGCGAAACCAATCAGAAGGGAGTAAATCCCGTGTCAGTAGTCTCCATGCGGGAACTGCTCGAGGCCGGCGTCCACTTCGGGCACCAGACTCGACGCTGGAACCCGAAGATGCGTCGCTACATCTTCACCGAGCGCGGCGGCATCTACATCATCGATCTCGAGCAGACGCTCGACCTCCTCGAGCAGGCGTACTCGTTCGTGCGCAACGTTGCCGAGCGAAATGGGACGGTGCTCTTCGTCGGCACCAAGAAACAAGCCCAGGACGCGATTGTCGAGCAGGCCACGAGGGTCGGCATGCCGTACGTGAGCAATCGCTGGCTCGGCGGTCTGTTGACGAACTGGCGCACAATCTCCGGCCGCATCGAGCGGCTGCACGAGTTGCGCCGGCTCAAGCAAGACAGCCAGCTCGAGCTCCTGCCCGCCAAGGAGCGGCTGGCAATGCTGGCCGAGCTCGAGAAGCTGGAGTCCAATCTCGGCGGGGTAGCCGATCTGAAGCGCCAGCCCGACGCGATTTTCATCGTCGATTTGCGCAAGGAGCAGCTCGCGGTGCGCGAGGCGCAAAGGCTTGGAATGCCCGTGATCGCTCTGGTCGACACCAATTGCGATCCCGAGGAGGCCGATTACGTCGTGCCTGGAAACGACGACGCCATTCGCTCCTGCAACCTGATCGTGCGGGCGATCGCCGATGGGATCATGGCCGGAAAGAGCCGGACGACCGTGGAGGAGATGGAAGGGGGGAAAGCCGCCGCGGAAGCGCCGGCTGTTGCAGAGGCGCCCGAGACCGCCGCGGAAGCGCCGGCTGCCGCTACACCTGAACCTACCGTCACGCCCGAACCGGCCGCCACGCCCGAACCTACCGTCACGCCCGAGCCGGCCGCCACGCCCGAGCCGGCCGTAGCTGAAGAGAGCACGCCGTCTGGCGCCGAGGAGCCGGCGCCGCCGGTATCGAGTGAAGAGAAGGAGTCGGCACAGTGACTGAGATCTCGGCCAGCCTGGTAAAAGACCTGCGCGAGCAGACCGGCGCAGGAATGATGGACTGCAAGCGAGCCCTGCAGGAAACCGGGGGAGACCTCGAAGCGGCGCGCAAGCTTCTGCGCGAGAAGGGCATGGCGCAGGCCGGCAAGCGCTCGGCGCGTGCCACCAACGAGGGCGTCGTCCTGCAGAGCATCGAGGGCGACATCGCCGCGATGATCGCCGTCGGTTGCGAGAGCGAGCCGGTCTCGGCCAATGAGGACTTCAAGCAGTTCGCCCGCAGCGTGCTGGAGAGCGTCGAGGCCGGTGGGCCGGAAGCCGCGGAGTCGCTCGAGGGAGCCCGCGTCGAGCTCGTCGCGAAGATCGGCGAGAACATCGTCGTGAGCGGAACCGAGCGCTTCGAGGCCGCGAGCGGCGAGGTGCTCGCCGGCTACGTTCATCCGCCCGCGAACAAGATCGGCGTGCTGGTCAAGCTCGCCGGAGGAGACGCCGAGCTCGGTCGTCTGCTGGCGATGCACATCTCCTTCGCCAATCCTCGCTACCTTGCGCGCGACGAGGTGCCGGCCGAGCTGGTGGTCGAGGAGCGTGACGTTTATATGAAGCTGCCGGACGTCGTCTCCAAGCCCGAGCAGGTGCGCGAGAAGATCGTCGAGGGCATGCTCAAGAAGCGTTTTTTCGCCGAGCAGGTGCTCGTCGACCAGGCCTGGATCCACGACGCGGCCAAGTCCGTCGAGCAGGTGTTAGCCGAGCAGGGAGCGAAGGTCGTTGCCATCCGTCGCTTCGCCCTGTCAGAGTGAGGGCGTGAGCGGCGCCGGCGAGGATAGTAAGGGCGGGTCGAAGACGGGCGAGAATGCCTTCAGCCGCGTCTTGCTCAAGCTCTCCGGTGAGGCGCTCATGGGCGAGCGCAGCTACGGCATCGACCTGCCAACGGTCGATCGGATAGCGCACGAGATCCTCGGCGTCCACGAGGAAGGGCTCGAGCTGGCTGTCGTGATCGGTGCCGGGAACATCCACCGGGGCATGGCCGCGGCGGCCGAGGGCATGGATCGCGCCACCGGCGACTACATGGGCATGCTCGCAACCCTGCTCAATTCCATGGCCTTGCAAGACGCACTTGAGCGCGCGGGCGTCCAGACGAGACTGATGTCCGCGATCGCGGCTGCGGAGGTGGCGGAGCCCTATATTCGGCGCCGTGCCATTCGCCACCTCGAGAAAGGACGCGTCGTGATCTTCGCCGCCGGCACGGGCAACCCGTTTTTCACCACCGACACGGCGGCGGCCCTGCGCTCGCTCGAGATTGGCGCCGAAGCGATCCTGATGGCCAAAAACGGGGTCGAAGGCGTCTACGACGGCGACCCCAACAGCAATCCAGACGCCCACTTCTTGCCTCACCTGACGCATCTCGAGGCGATCGAGAAGGGCCTTAAGGTAATGGATACGACGGCTCTCTCGCTCTGCATGGACAACCGCCTGCCTATCTACGTCTTCGAGCTCGCCGAGGGCAACATCAAGCGTGTTGCCGCCGGCGAGCGAGTCGGCACGATCATCTCCAACGAGGAGGCCTGATGCCAGTAGACGATCTGCTCTTGAAAGCCGGTCATCGCATGGACAAGTCGGTCGAGACCATTCACTCGGAGTTCAACACCGTGCGCACTGGCCGCGCCTCGACCGGGCTACTCGATCGCATCGCAGTCGAGTACTACGGCCAGCGCACGCCGTTACAGCAGCTGGCCACCATCTCGACGCCGGAGCCGCGGATGCTGACCGTGCAACCCTTTGATCCCAGCTCGCTCAAGGCGATCGAGAAGGCGATCATGGAATCCGATTTGGGACTGACGCCTTCCAACGACGGACGCCTGATTCGGCTTCCTATTCCGCAGCTGACCGAGGAGCGGCGCAAGGAGTTGGTCAAGCTGTCGCGCCACATGGCCGAGGAGGGCCGTATCGCGGTGCGGAACGTCCGCCGCGACCTCAACCACCATCTGAAGGAGCTCTCCGGCTCGAGCGAGATCGGCAGCGATGACGAGCGCCGTGCCGAGGAGAGGGCTCAGAAGATGACCGACGAGCACATCAAGCTGATCGACGAGCTGCTCAAGGTCAAAGAAGCCGAGATCATGGAGGTCTGACCCGGCGCGGGGATCTCACCATGCTCGGACTTCGCACAAGACTGCGCGCGCTGCGTGCGCTCTCCATAGCCAGGGAGAAGGAGCTGCCGACATCGGCACGCTCGCTCGCCATCATCATGGACGGGAACGGTCGCTGGGCCAGGCGCCATGGCTTGCCGGTCGCCTCCGGCCATCGGGCGGGTACGCGCGCGCTGCGGCGCACGGTCGAGACGTGTATCGAGCTCGACGTGCGCTCGCTTGCCGTCTTCGCTTTCTCGACCGAGAACTGGTCGCGGCCCAAGGACGAGATCGACGCTCTGATGACGATCCTCGCCGAGACGATCGAGAAGGAGCTTCCGGATCTTGCCGAACAGGGCGTGCGCACCCGGTTCGTCGGTCGGCGCGACCGCGTCGGCGACGATCTGCGCCAGGCGATGGAGAAGATCGAGGGCGCCACGGCGCAGAACAAGCGCCTCGACCTCTGGATCGCCTTCGACTACGGCGGCCGCGGCGAACTGATCGACGCCGCGCGGAACATGCTCGAGGCCGGCGTCGACCCGAGCAAGCTCGACGAGGAGGTCTTCACCTCCTTCCTCTCTGCGCCCGAGATGCCCGATCCCGATCTGCTCATCCGCACATCCGGCGAGTCGCGTATCTCCAACTTCTTGCTCTGGCAGATCGCCTACACCGAGCTCGCCTTCGTCGAGAAGCTCTGGCCGGAGTTCGGCCCCGCGGATCTGCGCGCGGTGTTGCAGGCCTACACGCGCCGCCGCCGGCGCTTCGGGGGGCGCTAGTGCGACCCGCGGCGGACACGGTGGGGCGCTAGTTGACCCCGTTGGCCTCGCGGCTCCTGGTCTCGGCGATAGGGCTGCCGATAGTGCTTGCGCTGGTCTGGGGCGGCGGCTGGTGGCTCTTCACTTTGCTTGTGCTGGCCGCCTTGATCGGCCTGCATGAGTACTGCTTACTGATCCGCTCGCTACATCCGCTGGTTCTGGCCGCGTACGCGGGCATGGCGCTGACGCTCCTCGGGGCCGAGCTCGGCGGTCTGCCCTGGGCGGTCGCGGGCCTGTTCGCGACGATCCCGATCGCCTTCGCCCAGTACGGCATCTCGACGACGCGCCAGCCGGCCACGATCGCCGTTGGTACGACCCTGCTCGGGGTGGTCTGGATAGGCGGTGGCCTGGCAACCTTCGTGCTGATCCGCGCGATTCCGGACGGGGGTCATCATCTGGGTCAACTGGCCGCGTTCACGGTTCTGCTCGCGGTCTTCGCCGCAGACTCGGCCGCCTACGGGATGGGCCGCTTACTGGGGCGTCACAAGCTCTCGCCGGTACTTTCGCCTGGGAAGACCTGGGAAGGCTTTTTCGCCGGTGTCGTCGCGGCGATAGCGGTGTCGTTCTTCGCTCTCTACAACAATCACGATGTCTTCCTCGCAATCTGGCAGTCGCTCCTGCTCGGGGCGATCATCGCCGTCGCCGAGGCGCTGGGCGACCTGTTCGAGTCCTCGCTCAAGCGCGACATGCATGTGAAGGACACCGGCCGGCTGCTCGGCGGTCACGGCGGCATACTCGACCGGATCGACTCGCTGCTCTTTGCCGGGGCTGCCGCGTTCTTCGCGTTGGTGGCCTTCGGCGTCGTCTAGTGCACTCGGCTGAATCCAGTCGTTCACCTGCCTTCTCGGAGCTCTCGCGACCAGCCGTCGCCACGCCCGGGCGCCCCGTCCGTAGACTCCCAGCATGACGAGGATCGCTCTTCTCGGCGCCACGGGCTCGATTGGGCGCCAGGCGCTGGAGATCATCGACGCGAGCCCGGAGCTCGAGCTGTGCGCGCTAGCGGCCGGTGAGCCGGAGATCGAGGCGCTGGCCGCGGCGCGGGGCGTCGAGCTCTTCCAGTGCAGGGGGGATCTGACTCAACTGCTCGAGGCGGCGGAGCCCGATCTCGTCCTGAATGCCGTCGTCGGCTTCGCCGGCTGCGCGGCGACGCTCTGGGCACTCGAGAACGGCGTGACGCTCGCGCTCGCGAATAAGGAGAGCCTGGTCGCCGCGGGTGAGCTGGCGCTGGCCGCCCAGAAGCGAGGTGGAGGACTGCTGCTGCCGGTGGACAGCGAGCACTCGGCCATCTTCCAGTGCCTGGAGGGGCGCGCGCCCGAGCAGGTCGCCTCGATCGTCCTCACGGCCTCTGGCGGCCCCTTCCGAGGCCGCTCGCGCGCCGAGCTGGGACAGGTGACCCCCGAGCAGGCTCTTGCGCACCCGACCTGGCAGATGGGCCCGAAGATCACGATCGACTCGGCCACGCTCGCCAACAAGGGGCTCGAGGTGATCGAGGCGCACTTCCTCTTCGGGCTCCCTTACGAGCGCATCGAGGTGATCGTGCACCCGACTTCCACCGTGCACTCGCTCGTTCGCTTCCGCGACGGTGCTCTTCTCGCTCACCTCGGTTATCCCGACATGCGCGTACCCATCTCCTTCGCGCTCAGTTATCCCGAGCGCTCGGCGACTCCGATCGCGCCGCTTGACCTGGCCGCCGGTATGACGCTCGAGTTCGAGGCGCTCGACGAGGAGACGTTCCCATTCGTTTTGCTCGCGCGGCGGGCAGGGCAGGCCGGCGGCAGCGCTCCCTGCGCCTTCAGCGCCGCGAACGAGGTCGCGGTTGCGGCCTTCCTCGCCGGGCGGCTCCCGTTTCTCTCGATCGCCGAGGTCGTCGAGCGCACGCTCGAGCGCGCGGACACCTCCTCGCCGCGCGATCTCGACACGCTGGTCGAGGCCGATAGAGCGGCCAGGAAGATAGCGACGAGCGAACTGGGAAAGATCTCTTCGCCGTTGTGAGCTTCGCCCTGGCCATCATCGGGCTCGCTCTGCTCGTGCTGGCGCACGAGGCGGGGCACTTCTTCGTCGCGCTTGCCACGCGCATGCGGCCGCGGCGCTTCTACGTGGGCTTCCCGCCCGCGCTGGCGAAGGTGAAGCGCAAGGGAATCGAATACGGCATCGGCGTGATCCCGCTGGGCGGCTACGTGAAAATCCCGGGCATGTTCCGGCCGGGCAAGCGCGACCCGGAGATCTACTTCCGCGCGGCGGCGGAGGAGGACGAGAGCCTGAACCCGGCGGTCGTCGCGCTCGGGATCGATCTGGAACAGGGCGATCTCGAGCGAGCGAAAAAGGATCTAGAACCTCTGCGCGAGGGCCTTGCGGGTGCCGAGCTTTCGCCGTCTACGACTCGGTTTGCGCGGCGCGGCCTCGAGGAGCTCGACGACTCGCTTGCGCCTGATGCCTACTGGCGCCAGTCAACCTGGAAACGGCTGGTCGTGATCGGCGCCGGACCGGTCACGAACATTCTCGTGGCGGTCGTGATCTTCGCCTCGCTCTACATGCTCAATCTCTACCGGCTCGGTTTTCAGGTGACGGCCAACAAGGGCACCACGACAACCCACGTCGAGCGCGTTCTGGCCAACTCGCCGGCTCAGCGCTCGGGCCTCAGGCCGGGCGACGTCGTCCTGACCGTCAACGGGCAGAAGGTCACCGGCTCGACCCTGACGAAGCGAATCGGCGGCTCCGGCGGGCGCCCGATCACGCTCACCGTGCGGCGCGCTGGAAAGCTCCTGCGACTGGAGGCGGTGAAGCCGATGAACGAGGCCGAATCGCTACCGACCGCCGTCGTGAGCTCGGTTCGCCTGACCGGCCGGATCATCGACGAGATAGTGGTCAAGGGAATCGGGCGCCTCTTTGTCGGCAAGGGCGGTAGCCAGGTCTCCGGGCCGATCGGCATCGTCCAGAGCTCCTCCGATGCCTACCGGCACGGCGTGTCGGACTACCTGTTCGTGATCGGTCTGATCAGCCTCTCGCTCGGCGTCCTCAACCTCTTGCCGCTACTTCCGCTCGACGGCGGCCACATGGCCTTCTCGCTGATCGAGCGAGCGCGCGGGCGAGCGGTCTCGCGTGAGATCTACGAGCGCGTCTCGGCTGTCGGGATTGCCCTCGTCGTGCTTCTCTTCGTGCTCGGAATCACGAACGACATCGGGCGCGTCGGCTAAGCCAAGCGTGCCTCTAGAATCGATCAGGTGAGCAGCTTAAGGAACTCCTTTCAAAACGAAGCACTCCGCCGCCTGACCGCGCTCGGAGGCGCGAGTACTTCGTCCTCGGTCGCGCCCGTAGCGCCGCTATGGCCACTTCCCGCGTCCTCGTCTCGCATCCACCGATCGCACCCAGTCGACGGGTCTTCATTCTGAAATGAGCTCAACACATCAGATTTCCGTCGGCGGCGTCAAGATCGGCGGCGGCGCGCCGGTCGTCGTCCAGTCGATGACCAACACGCGCCCCGCCGAGGTCGAAGCGACGATGGCTCAGATCGAGGCGCTGGCCGCCGCGGGTTGCGAGATCGTGCGCTGCGCCGTTCCCAAGCTTCCCGATGCCGAGGCGCTCGCCGAGATCGTGCGCCGCTCACCGCTGCCGGTCATAGCCGACATCCACTTCAACGCCTCGCTCGCCCTCAAGGCGATCGACGCCGGTGTCGCGGCCGTGCGCATCAATCCCGGCAACATCGGCGGGCCCGACAAGGTCGCCGAGGTGGTCAGGGCGGCCAAGGCGGCCGGAACGCCCCTTCGCATCGGCGCCAACTCCGGCTCGCTGCCCGAGCATCTACACGCTCTGGCGCACGACGACCAGGCGCGTGCGCTTGTCGACGCGGCGCTGGAGGAGGTGGAGCTGCTCGAGAAGCTCGACTTCCGTGACTTCAAGATCTCGGTCAAGTCGACCTCGGTGCCCGACACGATCCGCGCCTACCGCATGCTGTCAGAGAAGGTTCCCTATCCGCTGCACCTGGGCGTGACCGAGGCCGGCACCGTCTTCGGCGGCACGATCAAGAGCGCGGTCGGAATCGGCACCCTGCTCGCCGAGGGAATCGGCGACACGATTCGAGTCTCGCTCACCGCCGATCCGGTCGCCGAGATGGACGTCGCCTGGAGCATCCTCAAGGCGTTGGGATTGCGCGAGCGCGGCCCGGTGATGATCAGCTGCCCCACCTGCGGCCGCGACAACGTCGGCGCGCAGGCGCTGGCCGAGAAGGTCGAGCAGAGGCTGCGCGAATACAGTCAGACCTTCCAGGTCGCCGTCATGGGTTGCGCCGTCAACGGCCCGGGCGAGGCGGGCGAGGCCGACTTCGGCATCGCCGGCGGCCGCGACGTCGGCTTCATCTACGCCCATGGCGAGGTGCTGCGCAAAGTCCCGACCGAGCGACTGATCGACGAGCTGTTCAGCGAGCTTGACGGCTGGATCGGGGCAGGGATGGTGCGACCGCGCCGGCCACGGAACATCAAGTCCGCCGCCGAGGCGATAGCCGAGGCCGCCGCGGCGCTCGAATCCGATCGCTGACCCGACCGTAAGCATCGGTTTGAGTCGCGCTATCGGGCGCGGATACTTGCCTGCCGGTCACGTTCATGTGAACCTTGCGGAGTGAGTCCTGGGGAATCGCTGGAGCGAACTGCGGCGCAACTAGAGGTGACTAACGTGATCGAGTGTCTGGTTCACGACGGCACCGTGGTCGCGCGTTCGGATGGCACGGTCCACGAATTGTCCCCTGTTGCCGTGAGCGCTGCCGAAGGTGCGGCGCTGCGTGAGTGGGTAGTTCGCGAGTTCGCGATACGGACGATCGAGATCGGACTCGGCTACGGGCTCTCGGCGCTGTTCATCTGCGACGGCCTGCTCGCTATTGGCGACGCTACCGCTCGACATGTGGCCATAGATCCGTTTCAAGCGACGAGATTCGCCGGTTGCGGCCTGCAAGTCCTTGATGAGGCCGGCCTTGCGGAGCTGGTGGAGCATCGCGCGGAGGAGTCACAGATCGCGCTTCCGCGGCTCTTGAGCGAAGGCCGGAGCTTCGACTTCGCCTTCGTCGATGGCAATCACCGCTTCGACGGCGTCTTCCTCGACCTCGCCTACCTCGGTCGCCTCGTGCGCGCGGGAGGGATTCTGTTCCTCGACGACTACCAACTGCCGGCGGTCGCACGAGCAGCCTCCTTCTTCGTCACAAACCTTGGCTGGACAATCGAGGAGATCTCAGCGCGTGACGCTCTCCATCAGTGGGCCGTTCTTCGCACCTCCAAGCTTCAAGATGCCCGGCCGTTCGATTACTACGTCGACTTCTGAGCCGTTTCAGACGAGAGCAGGGGCCGGTGCCGCAGACGAGCGTTTCATATCCACAGGTCATGATCGCCGCGCAGGACTAGATCGACAGCCTGTTGAGGCTTCTCTTGCTCGACGTACTCATCTTCCTCCGTCATCCACTGCTCCCACCGATCCCGAGCCTGCTCTCCGTCGCGCTCGAGCCCACGATCCAGTCGAAGCTCTCGCGGAGTTTCGATCCAAATCGAATAGCTAAGGAAAGGACGGAACGCACTGCGAGAAGCGCTGACACCCTCGAGCAGCACGAATTCAGTCGGAGCTATTTCGCCCCATTCGACGTGGCTTTTATCCCCCGTCCAGTTTGTTCGCCGGTAGCGACCGTGGTTGTTACGGGACAACGGCGCGAGAACGTCCTCAATTAGGCGCGAGCACCAATCACGAGGGTTCTCTGGGCCTGCGAAGTCATCGGTATGGACGATTTGTGCGCCGTCGAGCGCCTGCGCCAAGCTTTCTGCCAGTGAACTCTTGCCGGCTCCACCTGGGCCGTCGATCGCGATCACCTTCGTCGACATACCCTCCGGAGGCAGCCGCCGTTTTATGGTTTCGACTACGTCGCGCAAACAATCCGGCTTCATATCAACATCGTAGAACGAGCAAGCGCGCTTCTTTCTCCTGGCAGCGGCGCGCAGACGGTAAGTTCTGACTCACATGAACCGCTTCTCGCAGCTGCACATCCCGACGCTTCGCAACGACCCGGCCGACGCCGAGGCGCCCAGCCATCGCCTGCTGCTGCGCGGCGGCTACGTGCGCCAGGTCGGCGCCGGGCTCTTTTCTTTTCTGCCGCTTGGCTGGAGGGTGCATCAGAAGGCCGTCCAGATAATTCGCGAAGAGATGAACGCGATCGGCGCCCAGGAGATGCTGGCGCCCGTGCTCGCCCCGGCCGAGCTCTGGCAAGAGAGCGGCCGCTACGACATCCCCGAGGTGTTCCGGCTCGAGGATCGCCACGGTCGCGACTTCGTCCTCTCGATGACGCACGAGGAGACGATGACCTTCCACGCGCGCGAGATCCGCTCCTACCGGGAGCTGCCGCAGCTCTGGTACCACTTCCAGGTCAAGGGCCGCGACGAGGTTAGACCGCGGGCGGGCCTCTTGCGCGTGCGCGAGTTCGTGATGAAGGATTCGTACTCCTTCGACCGCGACGAGGAGGGTCTCGACGCGAGCTACTGGAAGCACGCCGGCGCCTACCGGAAGATTTTCGAGCGCTGTGGCCTGCGCTTCTACGAGTGCGAGGGCGACGTCGGCTTGATGGGCGGTGAGGTGGCGCACGAGTACCTGGCGCCCTGCCCGGCCGGCGAAAACGAGATCGCGCTCTGCGAAAAGGGCGACTACGCGGCCAACGTCGAGGCTGCCAAGAGCGTTCCCTCCGCGCCCGAGTTCCCCGAGCGCCTCGCTGCGCCGAGCGAGGTCGAGACGCCCGGGATCCGCACAATCGAGGAGGTGGCCGAGTTCCTGCACGTCGACCCGCGCGCCACCGCCAAGGCGATGCCCGTCGTCGGGCCCGACGGAAAGCTGGTGCTGGGATTGATCC
>Ga0209124_10000812_pt1 | contig 14151 bp, 9 predicted proteins | sample BarGraIncu01122A_FD_184502 | JGI IMG/M metagenome (GOLD analysis project Ga0209124, IMG submission 184502) | Arctic peat soil microbial communities from Barrow, Alaska - Barrow Graham LP Incubations 011-22A (SPAdes) (version 2) | ecosystem: Environmental > Terrestrial > Soil > Wetlands > Peat...
GAGAAAGAAACCCTCTCGCAACCCGGCATTATCCGCACAATCTGCGACCCGGCCATGGGAACAGGCGGTATGATAAACCTGTCGAAAAACTACATTTTGGATGAATTGTGTAAGGATTCCGAAAATAAACCGACAATTCGTACATACGGACAGGAAATAAACGAACAATCGTACGCGATTGCCAAATCGGATGCATTGATTACGGGCGAAAACGTGGATAATATCCGCCACGGCAATACTTTTACCGAAGACCGGTTTGTTGGCAAATCATTTCATTATCAGTTTGCTAACCCACCTTACGGTGTGACGTGGAGCAAAGATGCCGCTTTTATACAAAACGAAAGTGCCAACCCTGCCGGAAGGTTTTATGCCGGATTACCACGCACCAGCGACGGACAGTTGCTGTTTGTGCAGCACATGATAAGCAAAATGGAGCGCGAAGGCGGAAAAATTGCCGTAGTGACCAATGGTTCACCGCTGTTTACTGGCGATGCCGGAAGTGGCGAAAGCGAAATACGCAAATGGATTATTAAAAACGACTGGCTTGATTGTATCATTGCTTTGCCCAAAGATTTGTTTTACAACACAGGTATAAATACCTATATCTGGTTTTTGAATAACAACAAATCCATGCAACGCCGTGGAAAAGTACAGTTGATTAACGCCAATGTGCCCGACGATAAAAACAACGGCATTGAAGGCTTTTGCCGACCCGAAAAACGCAGCTTGGGCAACAAACGCAACAAGATAGAAGATTTCCATATCGAAAAACTGGTGAATATTTACAGCGCTTACATGGAAGGACCTTATTGCAAAATTTACAGTAACGACCATTTTGGCTATTACTCCGTTACGGTGGAGCAACCCGAACTGGATGCCAAAGGTAAGCCTGTAAAAGATAAAAAAGGCGGACTGAAACCCGACAGCAGCAAGCGCGACAAGGAAACTGTACCTATGAATGTGGATATTGAAGCCTATTTTGAAAAAGAAGTACTGCCCCACGTACCCAACGCATGGATTGACTACGACAAAACCCGTATTGGCTACGAAATAAACTTTACCAAATATTTTTACGAATACAAAGGCTTGCGCCCCTCGGCGGAAATAAAAGCAGAAATAGAAGCATTGGAATTTGGCGCCGAAAATCAAAAAGGTATTACCCAATTACTTAAAGAATTGCTGGGATGATAAAGAAGTACGAGAATTATAAGAAAAGTGGGGTTGAATGGTTGGGAGAAATACCTGAACATTGGAAAGCTTCTAAACTTAAATGGCTTTCAAATATTTATGCTGGTGGAACTCCCAGCACTATGATTGATAAATATTGGGAGAATGGGAATATCCCATGGCTTAATTCAGGGACTGTAAATCAAAAAAGAATTACTATAGCATCCAACTATATAACAGAAGAAGCATTAAATAATAGTAGTACCAAATGGGTGCCAAAAGGCTCATTGCTAATGGCACTGGCTGGACAAGGCAAAACAAAAGGAATCGTGGCAATTCTCGACATTGATGCAACATGCAATCAATCTATGGCTGCAATAGTACCCAATAATATAAGAATTAATAATGAATTCTTATATTTTTGGTTAGATAGCAATTATGATAGAATAAGGGGATTAGCAGGTACAGAATTAAGAGATGGACTAAATTTACAGATTGTTGGAGATATTTTTTGTCCAATGCCTCCAATTTCAGAACAAACCCAAATAGCCAACTTTCTCGACTACCAAATCACCATTATCGATGATTTAATTGGTCAAAAAGAGAAACTAATAGACTTGCTGCAAGAGAAACGGCAAGCCATTATCAACGAGTCCGTTACCAGAGGACTTAACCCCGATGCTAAAATGAAAGATAGTGGTATTGAGTGGTTGGGAGAAGTGCCGGAACATTGGAACTTCGTGAAACTTAGATATCTAAATAATAAAATTGGAAGTGGTGTAACTCCAAAAGGAGGAGCTGAAGTCTATGTTGAGGAAGGTGTTATTTTTGTAAGGAGTCAGAATGTTCACTTTGATGGTTTAAGATTGGATGATGTTGTGAAGATTGAACCAGAAACTCATGAAAAAATGAGTGGCTCAAAAGTTCATTACAATGATGTATTGTTAAATATTACAGGAGCTTCAATCGGCAGATGTTGTGTTGTTGATATTAACGAAGAAATGAATGTAAATCAACATGTTTGTATTATTAGACCAAACGAAAGAATTAAGTCTGATTACTTAAATCTTGTTCTTCAATCAACTATTGGCCAGACTCAAATAAGACTTGGAATTACAGGTGGTAACAGGGAAGGATTAAACTTTGAAGCTATTAAAGATTTCATAATTCTTTTACCAGATGTTGATACTCAGTTAAACATATTAAATAATACTAATGAATTAATAGCCCAAATTAGAGAATTAGAATCAAAATCTATTCTTTTAATAAACAATCTTAAAGATTACCGTCAATCGTTGATATCCGAGGCTGTAACTGGCAAGATAGATGTGAGAGATTGGAAACCAGGAAATAATTAAAGATATGGAAATACTTTTTATCATTATTGGAATTGCTATTGGTGGCGTAATCGGTTGGTTAATTGCCAAATCCAAAAGTAATGCATCGGTTCATACAGAAAAAGAGTCGGCACAGCAACGTTTTAATACGTTGGAAATTGAATTTGCAGCATATAAAGCCACTGCATCAGGTGATTTGAAAGCTGCAAATGAGAAATTGGAAGATAAGCAAAAAACTATTGATGAACAACACGCGACAATCATTGAAAAAGAAAGTGATTTAACTGCAACAAAAAATTTGCTATCGACTGCCAATGCCAATTTGGATTCAGCCAAGCAAACCATTGAAGATAAGAAAAAGGATATTTTAGATTTTAAGAATGAATTGGTTGAAAAAACGAATGATTTTAATGAAGCAAATAAGTTGCTGGCAGCGGCTAATGCCGATAATAAAGCATTGAATGACCGGCTTGATAGTCAAAAGACTGAGATAGAAGAATTAGGCAAAAAATTCAATTTGGAATTTGAGAACATTGCCAATAAAATACTGGAAACCAAAACAGAAAAGTTTACGGAACTGAATAAAACGAACCTAAAAGCAATTTTAGAACCTTTGGGTCTAAACATCGAAGAGTTCAAAAAGACTGTAAACGATACGTATGACAAAGAATCAAAGGAACGTTTCTCATTAGGTGAAAAAGTAAAAGAATTGGCTGAGCTAAATCAACAAATAAGCAAAGAAGCCCGCGATTTGACAAGTGCATTAAAGGGTGAAGCTAAAACGCAAGGACGTTGGGGTGAAATGATTTTGGAAACCATTTTGGAGAAATCGGGTCTGCGTAAAGATGAAGAGTACTTTATGGAACATCAGCTGTTAGACGAGAATGGAAATCCATTAAAATCAGATTCCGAAGGGAAGAAAATGCGACCTGATGCAGTAATCAAATACCCCGATAACCGGAATGTGATTATTGATTCCAAGGTATCGCTGAATGCATTTACAAGATACTTAGGTGCTACCGATACCGAAGAACAGAAAAGAGAATTAGATGCTCATGTTTCAGCTATAAAGACTCATATTGTAGCATTGAGCACAAAGGGTTATGACGATTATGATAAAGCACTTGATTTTGTCATGATGTTTATTCCAAGCGAACCGGCTTATATTGCAGCAGTACAAGGAGAACCTAATATATGGAATTTTGCTTACGATAAACGGATTTTATTGTTGAATCCTACCAACCTGATTACCTCATTAAAGCTCATAGTTGACCTCTGGAAACGAGAAAAACACAATCGTAACGCTCAGGAAATAGCTGATAGAGGAGCAAAACTTTACGATAAGTTTGTTGGATTTGTAGCTAACCTAGAGGATGTTGGCAAACATATTGGTAAAGCACAGGATTCATATAACGATTCGTATAAACTACTCACAACAGGACAGGACAATCTGGTATTACAAGCTACTAAGCTAAAAGGATTGGGATTGAAGAACAAAAAGAGTTTATCTACTGAATTAGAACTGAACGCAACTATCAATGTAATAGAGGAATGATAAAATATGATAACATCGGATGACATAAAACTATTAGTTGCTTCTGGCGAAGGATACAACGCCGAATTTAAAGTTTCGGTACCGTCCAAAGTAAAAGAAATAACAGAGGAAGTATGTGCTTTTGCCAATGCAGCCGGAGGCATTGTGCTTATCGGGGTAAACGATCAGAATCAGATTGTGGGGGTGACAGTGGATAATGCCAAACGTTCAGCCATACAAAACAGTCTGGGGGAGATAACTCCGCCCCTTGGCTGTACATTGAACTTTGTAGAGGTGGAAGGTAAAAATATTGGAGTTATCGAAGTTTCGTCGGGAGCAAACAAACCTTATGTGCTTTCGGGTGCAATTTATGTGCGTCAGGGTCCTAATACCCAAAAACTGACTACTGCCGAGCAAATGCGTGATTTTTTCCAACAAGCCGATAAAATATATTTTGATGAGGTATCCTGTCCCGAGTTTAAGTCGGAAAGTATGGTGGACAGTGATTTTTTGCAACTCTTTAAAACAGAAGCAAAAATAAGCGTAATTGTACCCAATGAGCAGATTTTCAGTAACCTGAAACTACAGGATGACATGTCACAATTCAAAAACGGTGCAGTCTTATTTTTTGGCAAAGAGCCGGAAGCGATTATTGATACTGCTGTTATTCGCTGTGTGGCTTATCAAGGCACTGACAAGCGTTTTATCGCCGACGATAAACCGTTTGGCGGTAATCTGCATGCACAGTTTCGGCAGTCGATGGATTGGCTGCGTTCCAAACTGAGTATAGCTTACGATATTGAAGGTCAGGGTTCCGCTCCACGTAAAGAAATATGGGAAATTCCGGAAACGGTTTTTAAAGAAGCCATTATCAATGCACTGGTGCATCGCGATTATTATGACAAAGGCGGAGTTTGTTTGGTGGAGCTTTTCGACGACAGAGTAGAAATTTCGAATCCCGGAGGGTTGGTGAGCGCAATACCTATAGCCGAATTCGGTAAGCGTAGTCACTCGCGTAATCCGTTGATATTTGGATTGTTTGCCCGAATGCATTTAGTGGAACAAGTGGGATCTGGAGTTGCCCGTATGAAACAGCTTATGGCTGATGCAGGTCTTCCATTGCCGGTATTTAAAACTGCCGGTATTTTTACTGTAATATTCCAACGTCCTGAAAAAAGTTCGGTGAAAAGTTCGGTGAAAGGTTCGGTGAAAAGTTCGGTGAAGATTATTGAAATGATCATTGAAAATCCACATATTACCATACCCGAAATGGCAAAAAGATTGGAACTAAGTACGAGAGCTGTTGAAAAACAGATGGCACGGTTAAAAGAAAAAGGAGAAATAAATCGTGTCGGAAGTGATAAAGACGGTTATTGGGAAATAATGAATGATGACTCAAAATAAATACAGATTATGTCAGAAGGAACTAAAGAAATGCATCTTGAGGATCATATTGCACGTTATTTAAGTCGTGATATCAAGCCTGATTTTTCGGAATATGTAACAAAAGACCGCTCGTGTTACGATAAGGATATGTGTATTATCCCCGAAGACTTAGTAGATTTTATAAAAGATACCCAGCCGGAAAAGTATGCTGTAATTGTTGAACAATACAAAGAAAATGCAGATGCAAAAATTGCATACTATGCTGCTGACATGTTGAAAAAAGAGCGGAATAAGACCTTGTCTTACTTCCGAATGAAACTTAAAATTTGCGGTCAGCATCTGGATACAATCTACTTCAAACCCCAACACAACAAGTCGCCAGAACATCAGGAATGGTACGATAAAAACCGACTAACAGTAGTCCGGCAACTCAAATACTCCAAGAAAAATGAAAATTCCATTGATATCGTTTTGTTTATCAATGGAATTCCTGTTGTTACCATAGAGCTTAAAAATGCACTTACAGGTCAATACTTGATGAATGCCATTAAGCAATATATGGAAGACCGTGACCCCAAGGAAACACTGTTTGAATTTAAACGTTGCTTGGTGCATTTTGCGGTTAGTACTGAACAAGTGGCTATGTGTACGCAATTGAAAGGGAAAAGCACTTTCTTTTTGCCATTCAACAAAGCATTACTAAACGAAGATGATGATAATTACGCTACTGCCTATTTGTGGGAAGATGTGTTGCGGAAAGATTCATTGATGGATTTAGTGCAAAACTATGTAAATGTTCAGATTAATAAAGAAAAATATTTCGATAAAGCAGCCAACGGTTTAAAAGAAAAAGAGAAAGAAGTACTTATTTTTCCTCGCTTTCATCAACGCCGTGCGGTAGAAAATTTATTAGATGCTATACGTGTTGATGGTGTAGGAAGCAAATACCTGATACAACATTCAGCCGGATCCGGCAAGTCCAATACAATTGCTTGGTTAGCACACCGTTTATCTGGTTTTTATCGGAATGCAGATGATAATAAATCATTATTTAATAGCACCCTTGTAGTAACTGACCGTAGGGTATTGAATAGACAGATTCAAGATTGTATTCGTCAATTCGACCATGTACCAGGTAGTGTAGTTTATATCGATGAAAGCCAGCCAAGTTCCGTTTTAGCAAAAGCAATTGAGAATTGCACCCCCATAATTGTAACTACACTTCAACGTTTTCCGGTTATCTCCGAATCGGTTGCACAGAATAAAGATAAAACCTATGCCGTAATTATTGACGAAGCTCACAGCTCACAAGCGGGTGAGTCTGCACGTCATTTGCGTAAAGCTCTATCGTTGGAAGAAGCCGAAAAAGCAGACGGAGAAGAAAAATCATTGGATGAAATTATTGCAGAAGAAATAAAATCCAAGGGAAATCAGGCTAATGTTTCGTTTTTTGCATTCACAGCTACCCCAAAAGATAAAACAGTAGAACTTTTTGGTACTGTCCGTGGCTCACAAAGAGAACCATTCGATAAATACACCATGGAACAAGCCATTAAAGAAGGTTTTATCAAAGATGTGTTGAAAAACTATGTGAGTTGGAAACGATATTATAAACTCGTAAAACGAACTGATATTGTCGATAAAGAATACGATCAGAAAAAAGCCGTACGATTACTTTCATCGTATGTCGATTTGCAGGATCATGCCATAGAAAAAAAGGCAAGAATTATGATCGAACATTTTGTATCGCAAACACAAAATGAAATTCAGGGAAAAGCACGGGCAATGCTTGTAACACGTTCACGCTTACATGCCGTTAGGTTTAAACGGAAGTTTGACGATATTATGCGTGAAATGAAGTTGCCTTACGGTGCGCTTGTGGCATTCAGCGGAACGGTTACTGATGCTGAAACGGGAATGGATTATACCAAGGAAAATATGAATAATTTGGGTGGTAGAATTGATATTACTGATGCATTGAAACTACCTCAGTTCAGAATATTAATAGTAGCAAACATGTATCAAACAGGTTTTGACGAACCAATGTTGCATACCATGTTTGTGGATAAAAAGTTAGGTGGTACAAGCTCAGTTCAAACACTTAGCCGATTAAACAGAACTGCTCCGGGAAAAGATACAACCATGGTATTGGATTTTGTCAATGACCCGGAAATGATACAAGCTGACTTCCAAAAATATTACGGCAGTAATTATATGGAGCTAGATGACCAAACCGACCCAAATAGTTTGTATAATGTACAGAATAAAATTGATGGTTATCATATTCTATTTAGCAATGATATAGAAGCTTATGCCAAAATATTCTTTATCAAAGGTGACCATAAAGAAAAGTTGCAGCCCATATTAAATGACATTGTAAAGAGATTTAATACTGAACTTGAAGCAGAGCAACAAGTTGAATTTAAAGCAACTATAAAAACCTATGTTCGCTTATATCGCTTCTTGTCGCAGATAATCACGTTTACCGATGTGGAATTAGAAAAATACTATGTTTTACTGGTTGATTTGTATAAAAAGTTACCATTTAATAGTGCTATTTTACCCAATGAAATATTGGATGAAGTAGATTTGGATAGCTATAAACTGCAACAGCAATTCGAAAAAGATTATTCGTTAGAAAGTAAAGATACAGCTATGAAAGGCATGACACCTGAAGGTGGCATTGGAAAACCGGAAGACGAATTTGAATGGCTTACTCAGATTATCAAGATATTGAATGATACTTTTGGCTTAGATTTGAAAGACGAAGACAAAGTTGATTTTGAGCGCATGAAGAAAAGTATTTATGAAAATGAGGAATTAATGACTTTCTTCAATACCAAAAATTCAAGGGATAACATACAGGATAAATTCTACGAAGAAATTGATAATGAGCTTCTAAACTTTATCAACACCAAACTCGAATTCTACAATAAACTATCTGAAGATAAAGTAAACCTAATGTTCAAAAAGCTTTGGTTTAATGATATTTATGATAGAAAGGTGAGAGGTATTGGGGCATAAAAATAATAATTTAAAGCTTATTTTGCTTTATATGATAGCCTGAAATATGGTATACGATAAGCGTGGGAGATACAGAATAAGTTGGCTGAGTAGATTGTGAGAAGGGTGGTGAAGTGAGATGAAGTCGTATCGACTATTGATCCAAAAGTGAGAACAAACGAAAAAAATGACTACAAACAAAAACATAATTAATAGCTATTAAATAATCATACTATGAGTTTATATAAAATTGATTGGAAGAAGTATTTAAGTTCAGACAGAAGTCGTACCAGTAATTACAATAAAGGCGAAGGAGTACTTGATGAACGTATTTCTTTTGAAAGTGATTTTGGTCGTGCCGTTTTCAGTTCTGCAAGTAGAAGAATGCACGATAAAACCCAAGTAATGCCATTAAATAGCGATGATAATGTACATTCAAGGTTAACACATTCATTGGAAGTAATGAGTATTGCCCAGTCACTTGGAGATAATATCTGTAGAAATGAGGAATTTAAGGAACTTTATAAAGCTGATTCATATGAGTTAGAACGTCAGATATCTGCGATTTTAAAAACTGCTGCAATTATGCATGATATAGGGAATCCACCTTTTGGTCATTTTGGAGAATATATTATTTCAAATTACTTTATGGATTTATTAATTCCTCAAAATTCTATTGTTGATGAAGTTTCAAAAAGTCTATTACTGAAGTCAATTAAAAGTGATAATGGATTTAAACTTAACAACCAACAAATACTTGATTTCGTGTTATTTGATGGGAATGCTCAGGGATTACGTGTTATAACAAAATTACAATATCTGAATGATTTGAATGGATTAAATCTAACATACGCTACGCTAGGTACTTATTTGAAATATCCGAATGCAGGTATTTCTGATAAGAAATATATTGGAACAAAGAAACATGGTATTTATTATTCTGAAAATGAAATTTTCAATAAAGTTGTAGAAGCATGTAATTTGAAAGCCATTGATATAGAAGGTAAAACTTACATTAAAAGACATCCATTATCATACTTGGTTGAAGCCGCTGATACAATTTGTTATCGCTCAATGGATATTGAAGACGGTTGGAGTTTGGGTTGGTATTCATTCAAGGATCTGGTTGAGAAAATAAATACAGAAATAAATGCATTAAATAAAAAAAATGATTTAGATATTTGCAAAATAATAGATTATAAGAATTTTGAAAGTGATAAAGAACCAAACCGTAAGAAAATGGTTGACTTTAGAGTCAAACTAATACAGTATTTTGTGAACTTAGCCACAAAAAACTTTCTAGACAATTTGGAAAATATTGATAATGGTGTGTATAGTTTTGAATTATTAGATCAAGACCCTTATCAATTAGAGAAAGCACTGAAAAAATTTACCGAAAAATACATTTTTACAAATCGTGAAATACAGTTTGCTGAGCTTACAGGTTCATCTGTAATAAAAGGACTTTTAGACATTTTAATTGACTCTTATTTTAGTAAAGATAAGTTATATAGGGCTCATAGTCGTACAATAACTTCTAAAACAATTCTTCGAACAGCTATACATGAACAGCTAGGTGACATACCCAATAGTAATGATGAACTTAACACCTTTGATATTGAGAAACTAGATGATTACCAAAAGCTTAGGATAATTGTTGATTTCGTGTCAGGAATGACTGATCAATATGCCGTAAAACTATACCAGAGATTAAGTGGACAAAAATTATGATATTTTATATGTGAGAAGTAAGAATTCTGATTTTAAGAACTTCTTATATTCAAAATTAGATATTCAGGTAGTTGAGTTACTTGAGCATCTAAAGTCATGTACTGAAGTGTACATTTTTAGTGGAATAATTAGAGATTATTTTCTCAATAATAATTCCATTAGAGATTTAGATATAGTTCTCGGAGAACAATTAGATCTGTCTTTTATAAACAAACATTATTTCCCCAATATTAAGATTAAAAGAAATAATTTTGGTGGATACAAAGTATTTGTAAATTCTTTTAGAATAGATATTTGGTCTATTGATTGTACTTGGGGGATAATAAAAGAAAGACGAAGTGCAACTAAACATAGTTTGATACACTCTGCATTTTTCAATTTTTCTGCAATATTATATTCACTAAACGATGAAGAGTTTTATTGTGATGATATTTTCACGACTTTTTTGAATAAAAGAGTAATCGATGTTGTATATGAGGAAAATCCCAATATCCCTTTATGTATTATTAATGCTCTTTATTACAAAACAAAATTATCTATGCCATTGAGTGCTAAATTAAAAAGATGGATTAAAAATAATTTTTCTTCAGAACTTGACTTTACCGAAATTCAAATTAGTCATTTTGGGAATGTTGTTTTTAGCGAAAAGCAAATTAACCGATTCCTTATTTTTTGTGCTCTTGACAGTAAAATTTGATGTGATAAACTTGAAAGATTGATCACTTTATTATAAACTAAGAGGACTTCAATAAAAATATAATGAATGTCCACTAAAATAAATTAAGGTATTGCTTATTCAATTTCATTTAGACTAGGATTTCAACAGAATTGTAACTAACTTTTTGATAGGCGACAATCTACATTGACATATTTTTATTTTTCCATTTTAAATATTTTGGGGCAATTTTGACTAGAATGAAAATTCAAATCGTCACGCAGAACATTCTTTATTAAACCCTTTTTTTTGATAAGGTTTTCAGAAAAAGGTAAATAGCTTTAAGTATACACTTATGATATTTTAATACATAAAATCACTAACTACTTTAATTGTAATCACTATGGCAATATCCAAACATCCCTTTGGTAGATATCAGGTAATAGACAGAGAGCTTCGCCGAAGTGATTTTGTAAAGACGAAGGAGTTTAAAGAGATAATAGAAACCGAATTGTCTATCAATGTTTCCGAAAAGATGATCAATGAAGATATCAATGCTATGCGTGATGATTCATTGTTAGGATATTATGCCCCAATTGCCTACAATAATTCAAAAAAGGCTTACTACTATACTGACAGGAAATACACAATAAAGGCATTCGGTTTAAATGAAAACGATATAAATGCAATGTTGTTTTATGCTAAAGCAATAAACCAGTATAAAGAATATGAAGTGTTTGAGGACTTTTCAAATGCTATTGAAAAAGTATTGGATGCTGTAAATATTCGAAAAGGAGTTTCTACCAAAGAACAAGCAAAGATAATTGTGCAAACCGAAGCTACTCCAAAAGTTACGGGAAGCGAGCGAATTCCTCATATAGTCAGGGCGATTGATTCTAATTTAATCATTCAAATAGATTATCAAAAGTTTTGTGAAACGGCTCATTCTATGAGAAAAGTAGAACCTTATCTTTTGAAAGAAGACAGACATAGATGGTATGTTATAGGTAGAACCGTCTCAACAGGAAAGATAACTACCTATGCACTTGATAGAATTAATGAACTAATAGTGCTCGAAGAAAGATTTAATCCTATAAGCTTTGACTTTAATGAATATTTCAAATACTCATTTGGTATTACGGTTCCTGAAGCGGAACCTATGGAAGTTGTTTTGTCTTTTAATCAGTTACAGGGTTTTTACCTGAAAACGCTACCACTTCATCCTTCTCAAAAAATTCTGATTGATAATGAAACTGAATTTCAAATATTAGTCACCGTTAAACCCTCTTGGGAGTTCTATGAAAAAATTCTAGGCTATGGTGGTAAAGTTAGAGTTCTTTCCCCTCAAAGTGTTATGGATACGTTAAAATCGATAGCCTGTCAAATTCTTAAAAGATACGAATAATCGATTTTTTTTGATCACGAAGTTCCATTTCGTGATTAAGCATTTTCTTTGTACCATATTATTAATGTTTTATTTTTAAACTTTTAAATTATGGATTCTATTTTTGAAATTAACCCTGGGCCAAAACCCAACAAAGACGATGGTACTCCTGATAGAAGACATCGTGTTGATCCAGTCACAAGCCCTAAACATCCGGGTTTGAAACCTCACAAACATCATCCAGGTGATTGATCTTCATCATGAGGTGATTATTGTAGTAAAAGGGCAGTGTATAGTACTGTCCTTTTATATTATCAAATAGTTGAAGCCTGTAAAGAAAATGCTTACTTTTAACCTAATTTTGGATATTTTCATCAAAGTATGTCATATTAGTGATCACTTAAATGGTGTATTGTTTATTGATAGGGTTGATAAAGATACGAATTAGTGCCGTTTGTTTTATAAACAGAATACTCTAAAAAATAAATTGAATAGCTTATACCCGAAATGGTATAATTCTCAAAACAATCGTTACATTTATACTCGATAAGACATAAATATACTTTCAACAAACACTTCACTATACATGTCATTAGCCAAATTCGTAAAATCAAAAAGAAAATTAATCAATATTCACTCAGCACTATAATCGTAGAATGCTACATTATCATAAAAAATTTAAATTGAAACCAGCTCATACGTTGAATTAAATATATATATTTGCAGTTATTAAAATGTTGAATTTGAGCCTTTACATATTTCAAAAACTAAAAGTATGGTAAATTTAATTTACACCATATAATCTAGTATGTTTATGTGTGATATATGTAATATATTTAAAACCACTCAATTGGAGTGAGTATATAAAATATATTCATTTTGATATTTGAATTATCTGAATTCAATATAATTACGACTAAAAAAAACAGGATTAATGATGTACTAAAAAACACAATTGAACTACTTAAAATAATGTAAACATGGAAAATAATGGTAAAAACGAAAATGCTCCTGGTCAAAACAAAGATTTCATTATCTACATAGACTCAAGAGAAAAAAAATGGTCAAAAAAAACTATTACTTTTGAGGAAGTTATAATATTGAAAAATGGTTCAATATCTACTGACCCAAATATGTCTTACTCTATAACATTTAAGAAGGGAGACAACGAAAAACCAGGAGGAATTATGGTTGCAGGAGATGAGATTAAAGTTAAAAACGAAATGAAATTTAATGTCAGCGAAACTAATAGATCATAGTCCAGACTTAAAAAGATTAAGGGATGAAGGTTATGAAATTAAAGTAGAAGCGCCATATCTAATAGTTAGTGGTGTTCCATATTTTAATTCTAAACTTGAAATTTGTTATGGAACTCTAGTAACAGACTTAACAATGGCAGGTAACAAAACTACCCGTCCGAATAATCATGTAATTCATTTTATTGGTGAACATCCATACAATAAAAATGGAACAATAATGTCTGTTCTAACACATAATGATAATAAAACTACACTAACAAGTAGTATTATTGTCGATAGATCTTTCTCAAACAAGCCAAAAGAAGGATATAATGACTACTACGAAAAAATAACTACTTATATTAATGTAATTAGTGCTCCTGTTAGGTCAGTAGATTATAATATTACATCTCAAACATTCAAGCTCATTGAATCATCAGATCCAGCTTCAGTTTTTAATTATCCTGACACAAATACAAGTAGAGCTGAAATTGGGATTTTATCAGAGAAATTAGAAAATCAGCGTATAGCAATAATAGGTTTAGGTGGTACGGGATCTTATATATTAGATTTAATTGCAAAAACTCCAGTAGCTGAAATTCATCTTTTCGATGCAGATAAGTTCCAAACACATAATGCCTTTCGTGCTCCGGGTGCACCCGATATGCAAACCTTAATTGAAATGCCTTTCAAAGTTGATTATTTAAGTAGTATTT
>Ga0209124_10000818_pt1 | contig 14105 bp, 17 predicted proteins | sample BarGraIncu01122A_FD_184502 | JGI IMG/M metagenome (GOLD analysis project Ga0209124, IMG submission 184502) | Arctic peat soil microbial communities from Barrow, Alaska - Barrow Graham LP Incubations 011-22A (SPAdes) (version 2) | ecosystem: Environmental > Terrestrial > Soil > Wetlands > Peat...
TCTGGGGAGGGTGCGACGCCATCTGCTCGCGCAGCGAGTGGCAGGTCTGGGGACTGGACAACTGCGGCAAGGGCGAACCGATGCAGGTCGCGCACGTCGCCCACGGCGCCGCCCCTGCCCGATTCCGCGACGTCAGGATCGGGGTGGGACGATGATCGACACCACGCGCGCCCGCGCGCTCGCCGCCGAGGCCGTCGCCTTCGCCGAGGAGGCAGGGGCCGAGCAGTCCGAGGCGCTCGTTGCCGCCACCAACGGCGCGCTGACCCGCTTCGCGGGGAACCGCATCCACCAGAACATGCAGAGCGAGGACGCCGAGATCTCCGTCCGCGCCGTCATCGGCACCAGGATCGGCGTCGCCTCGACCAACCGGGTCGACCCCGCAGGCCTCGAGGCGTGCGCCCGCGCGGCTGCCGAGGCGGCGCGCCTCGCGCCCGAGGACCCGTCATTCCCGGGGCTGCCCGCGGCGAGCCCGATCGAGCACGCCGACCGCGTGGCCGCCGCGACCCTCGCGTTCGACGCCGAAGCGCGCGCGATCGCGGTCGGCTCACTGATCGCCGCCACCGCCGGGGCCGGCGGGGTGGCCGCCGGGGGCGTCGCGCGCGATCACACGGTCACGGCGGTCGCCAACTCGCTCGGCGTCGGCGTGGGCATGGCGCGCACCTCCGTGCGCGCGACCGTGCTCGCCACGGGCGCCGCGGGCGGAACCGGGTGGGCCTCGTTCACCGGCCTCGACGCTTCCGGGCTCGACGCCGCCGCGATGGGGGCGTTCGCCGCAGAGACGGCGCGCCTGTCGGCCGACCCGATCGAGCTCGACGCCGGCAGCTACACCGTCGTCCTCGCTCCCGAGGCCGTCGCCGACATCGCTCAGTTCCTCGCGTGGTACGGCTGTTCGGCCAAGTCGGTCGAAGAGGGAAGATCGTTCATGAGCGGAAAGCTCGGGCAGCGCGTCACCTCGCCGCTGATCACGCTGGTCGACGACGCTCTGCGCTCCTCGGCCATCGGACTCACCTTCGACTACGAGGGGCAACCCAAGACGCGCGTGGCGCTCATCGATGCGGGCGTCGCCTCCACGCCCGTCACCGACTCCTACTGGGCGGCGCGCACCGGCACTCCGAACACGGGTCACGCCCTGCCCGCGCCCAACGCCATGGGCCCGCTGCCCCTCGACGTCGCCATCGAGCCGGGCGACGCGACCCGCGAATCGCTGATCGCGTCGGTCAAGCGCGGCGTCTACGTCACGCGCTTCCACTACGTCAACATCGAGGACCCGACGCGCGTCACGCTCACGGGCATGACACGCAACGGCACCTTCCTCATCGAGAACGGGCAGCTCACAAGCCCGGTGAAGGACCTGCGCTTCACGCAGCCCGCGCTGGAGGCACTCGACACGACGCTGGGCGTCTCGGCGCAGCGTCAGTTGGTGGGCGACGAGGGCGCGGCCCTCGTCCCGTACCTGCTGCTGGAGCGCTTCACGTTCACGGGGCGCACCACCTAGGCGCGGGCCGTCCGTACACGTGCGAAAGACCCGGGAGCTTCTCTCCCGGGTCTTTCTCTGTTGCCAGCATGTGTTCGCTGCACTGAGAGATATCGTCGTGCGGCAGCAGCGGCTTTAGTCCTGCGCCCCGGATTCTTCGAGGCCCTGCGCGCGCTCGACCATCTCCTTGACCTTCATGAGCCTGGTGAGGTTGCCGCGCTCCGCCTCGTCGAGCTTCATCCGGATGTCGCGGACCGTGGCCTCGATCTGCGGGATGAGAACGTACTCGAGCGCGTTGACGCGCCGGCGCGTGCTCTCGATCTCGGCCGCGAGCAGCTCGATCGCCTTCTCGCGAGCGGCCAGTTCCAGCATGCTCGGGAGCACGGAGGCCAGGCGAGCGAGGCCGCCGTCGAGAACGGCCGGCGTGGTGGCGAACGAGTAGCCCTGCCGCGGAGGCAGCGCCCGCAGCGTCAGCTCGGGCACCCGGACGCTCATCACGTTGCGCTCGGTCACCTGTGCGAGCGGCACCGGTTCGCCGGACGCCAGCGCCGCGGAGAGCGCGCTGCTCCCGGCCTCGGCGCGCGCCATCGCGAGCAGTCCCCACGCCACGCCAAGGTCGCGCTCGACCGACGACCGCAGACGGCGCACCTCGGCGATCCGAGCGAGGAACTCCTTCATCAGCTCGTCGAGCTTGTCCTTGAGCAGTTTGTGGCCGCGGCGCGCGGTGACTCCGCGCTGGCGCAGTTTGAGAAGTTCCATGCGGTTCGGGTTCACGCGCAGCGCCGGCATGCGGTCACCTCCCGCTCAGAAGCGCATAGGCGACGAGCCCGACGGCTCCGACGAGCAGCGCGATGTTGAGGACGCGCAGGGACATGACCAGTCCGGCCCGGTCGCCCGCCATCTTCGCCTGCGAGCGCGCGACCCACACCTGCATCGCCACAAGCGCGGCGACCAGCACCCCGAGCGCTATGTAGAGCGCTGTCGTCACGAGGGCAGCTCCGCTTCGACGGCGTTGCCGAGATAGCGTTCCACGTACTCGTCTTTGATGCGCTTGAGCTCGGTGCGCGGCAGGAGCGCCAGCAGCTCCCATCCGATCTTGAGCGTCTCGGCCACCGAACGCTCCTCGTTCTTGCCTTGCGCGATGAAGCGGTCCTCGAAGGCATCGGCGAAGGCCACGAACGCCTTGTCCGAGTCGGACAGCGCGGCCTCGCCGAGGATCACGGCGAGCTCCTTGGCCTGGATGCCGCGCGCATACGCGCCGAACAGCTGGTTTGAGACGTCGGCGTGGTCCTCACGCGTCTTGCCGCCTCCGATGCCCTTCTGCTTCAGGCGCGACAGCGACGGCAGCACGGCGACCGGCGGGTAGACCCCGCGGCGGTGCAGCGACCGGTCGAGGATGATCTGGCCCTCCGTGATGTAGCCGGTGAGGTCGGGGATCGGGTGCGTCTTGTCGTCGTCGGGCATCGACAGGATCGGCACCTGCGTGATCGAGCCCTTGCGGCCCTTGATGCGGCCCGCCCGCTCGTAGAGCGTGGCGAGGTCGGTGTAGAGGTAGCCGGGATAGCCGCGGCGGCCGGGGACCTCTTTGCGGGCGGCGGAGACCTCTCGCAGCGCCTCGCAGTAGTAGGTCATGTCGGTGAGGATGACGAGCACGTGCATGTCGCACTCGTAGGCCAAGTACTCCGCCGCCGTCAGTGCCATGCGCGGCGTGGCGATGCGCTCGACAGCCGGGTCGTCGGCCAAGTTGAGGAAGAGCACAGCGCGCTCGATGGCAGACGTGGAGCGGAACTCGCGCTGGAAGAAGTCGGCGTCCTCGAAGGTGATGCCCATGGCCGCGAACACGACGGCGAACTCGCCCTCGAGCTTGTCCCCCACCTTCGTGGGGTCGTCGCTGCGATTGAGCACCGCGGCCTGGCGGGCGATCTGCGCGGCCAGCTCGTTGTGCGGCAGGCCCGAGCCGGAGAAGATCGGCAGCTTCTGGCCGCGGACCAGCGGGTTCAGGCCGTCGATGGCCGACACCCCGGTCTGGATGAAGTCGTCGGGAAAGTCGCGCGCCGTCGGGTTGATCGGGTCGCCGTAGATCGAGGCGCGACGCTCCGGCACGATCTCGGGCCCGCCGTCGGCGGGGCGCCCGAGGCCGTCGAAGACGCGGCCGAGCATGTCGCGACTCACGCCCAGCTCGAGCGAGCGGCCCAGGAAGCGGACCTTCGTCTCGGAGGGGTTGCTGCCGCGCGTGCCGCCGAACGCCTGCACGAGCGCCACGTCGCCCGAGATCTCGAGGACGTTGCCCAGCGACCGTGTGCCGTCCGGGTACTCCAGCTCGACGAGCTCGTTGTACTTGACGTCGACGACCTTCTCGACGAGCAGCAGCGGTCCGATGATGTCGCGGGTGGAGGTGTATTCGCGGGTCACTTCAGGCCGCCTTCCGTGCCGTGGCCGTCAGGTGAGACGAGCTGGGTGGCGATGTCGCCGGCGATCGAGTCGAACTCGGCCGGCGCCACGTCCTCCGCCAGGTACTTCGCGCGGGCGATCCGCTCGCGCACCGGAGCCGCCAGCAGGTCGCGCAGCGTGGCGCCCTTCGCGAGCGCCTCGAGCGCCGTCGAGTGGAACAACAGGATGGTCGCCAGCAGCCGGTCCTGCTTCGCCAGCGACGTGAACTGGTCGTCGTCGCGAAACGCGTTCTGCTGCAGGAAGTCCTCGCGCACGGACTTCGCCGTTTCCATCAGCACCTGCTCGGCGCCTGTCAGCGCCTCGAGCCCCACCAGCCGAACGATCTCCGCCAGCTCGCTCTCCCGCTGCAAGATCGCCATGCACTCATCGCGCCTGCCGCGGTACTCCGGACTCACGTTCGCAGTCCAGTAGGGTTCTACCCTGTCCAAGTACAGGGAATACGAAGTGAGCCAGTCGATGGCGGGGAAATGGCGCTCGTACGCCAACCGATCCTGCAGCGCCCAGAACACCTTGACGACGCGCAGCGTGTTTTGAACCACCGGCTCCGACAGGTCGCCGCCCGGCGGCGATACGGACCCGATGACAGTGACGGAACCCGTCCGCGAGGGGGCGGCGTCGATGCCGGTGGGTTCGGAGCCGACTGTGTCTTCGGAGGCGCCGGGCCCGCCGGCATCGACGCGGCCCCCGAGGCACTCCACCTTGCCAGCACGCTCGTAGAACGCCGCCAGCTTGGTCCCCAAGTACGCCGGGAAGCCTTCCTCACCGGGCATCTCTTCCAAGCGCCCGGATATCTCGCGCATCGCCTCTGCCCAGCGCGACGTCGAGTCCGCCTGCAGGACGACGTCGTAGCCCATGTCGCGGAAGTATTCGGCCATCGTGATGCCCGTGTACACCGACGCTTCGCGGGCGGCGACGGGCATGTTCGACGTGTTGGCGACGAGGATCGTGCGCTTCATGAGCGGCTCGCCCGAGGCCGGGTCGGTCAGCTCGGGGAACTCCATGAGTACGTCGGTCATCTCGTTGCCGCGCTCGCCGCAGCCGATGAAGACGACGACCTGGGCGTTGGACCACTTGGCGACCTGGTGCTGGGTGACCGTCTTGCCGGCGCCGAACGGCCCCGGGATGCAGGCGGTGCCGCCCTTGGTGAGCGGGAAGAACGTGTCGATGACGCGCGTGCCCGACACGAGCGGTTCGGTCGGCGCGGTCTTGCGCGCGTAGGGCCGCGGCATGCGCACCGGCCACGTCTGCATCAGGCGCAACTCGACCAGCTCGCCGGCGTCCGTGCGGACGGCGCCGATCGCGTCGGTGACGGTGTAGCTGCCAGACGCCAGCTTCTCGAGCGTGCCCGAGACCGCCGGCGGCACCATGATGCGGTGCTCGATCACGACGTTCTCGGCCACGGTCCCGACGATCTGCCCGCCGGCGACCCGGCTGCCGACCTCGGCTGTGGCGACGAACGCCCACTTCTTCTCGCGGTTCAGCCCCGGCGCGGAGACGCCGCGCGCGAGGAAGGCGCCGGCGAGACGCTCGAGTTCGTCGAGCGGACGCTGAACGCCGTCGTAGACGGATTCCAGCAGCCCGGGTCCGAGTTCCACCGACAGCGGAGCGCCCGTGGCCTCGACGGGGTCGCCGGGGCCGAGGCCCTCGGTCTCCTCGTACACCTGGATCGAAGCGCGGTCCCTGCGCATCTCGATGATCTCGCCCATGAGGCCCTGAGCCCCCACGCGGACGAGGTCGTACATCTTGGCTGTTCCAAGGCCTTCGGCCACGACGAGCGGGCCGGCGACCTTCACGATGACGCCACGGTCCATCTAGGCTTCCTCACTTCCGAACGGCACGGTCGTGCCGAGTGCGCGGACGATCGCGCGTTCGAGCTTCTCTCGTCCAACACCACCGGGGCTGCCCGCCCCCGGGATGACGGTGACTGCGGGGACCGGCCGGTCAGCGGTCTCGGCCGCGAGATCCGCGACAGCCGCGTACACGGACTCGGTGACGAACACCACTCCATAACGCCCGCCGGCCAGCTCGGGCCACAGATCGCGCGCGGCTGCCGGATCCTCGACGGCGAAGACGGCGAGCCCCAGGGGGCCGAAACCCGCCACGGAGGTCGCGTCGCCGACGATGGCCACGAGGTCGCTCACGACGCCATCCCCCTCACGCGGGAGGCGATGAGTTCGCGCGGCAGACCGGCGAGGCGCCCGACGAGCACCGCGCGTACCGTGACGGCCTCGGCCCGACGCTGCAGCACGTAGCCGAGCACCGGCTCGGGACCGATCTCTCCACGCGCCGCGTCGCGTTCCAGCGACGCCGTCGCGGCGTCGACCACCACGTCGAGGCGCTCGAGGTCGAGCAGATCGTGGGCGACGCCCGCACCCAGTACGCGGGAGGCGAGGACGGCCTCGGCGAGTGCGGAGGGATCGGTGACGAGCGCGGCGGCCTTGCGCGCGTCCCACGTGCCGCCGGGGACGAGCATCGCGCGCGCGTCGTCGGCGGTCCGGCCGGCCACCGCGCAGCGCAGCAGCACCTTGGCGTTGGCCGCATCGGCCTGACGCGCCACCAGGCGCTCGAGCAACCCGATGCGCGAGGCGTGCGCGAGGCGTGCGAGTTCAGCGTAGAGCGCGACGTCCACTGCGGCATCGATCGCCTCAGCGCCTGCTTCCGCACCGGCGGCGAGCGCGGAGCGGGCCGCGACGCCGAGCGCGCCGGGCAGTGTCTCCGGCGACACGAACGCCTCGGGCGGGAGCGCCCCGAGCGAGACGACGGGAGCCGTGACGCTGACGCCCAGCAACCGTGCACGCAACGCGGACTTGAGCGCGGAGAAGTCGTACGGCGCCTCGAAGAAGGCTATCACCGGCGCGGGCAGCCCCGCGCGGTGCAGGAAGTCGGCATACAGGTCGCGCAGCGACTCGTCGACTGCGCGCTCGACGTCGCTGGCGTTGTGCACACCGTCGAGGAAGCGGCCGAAGTGCGTCTCGGTCAGCACCCGCCGCTGGTCGTCGAAGGTGGGGGCGTCGAGCAGCCGCTCGTAGGCCGCGCGCCCGAGCAGGCGCGTGCGCAGGACCATGACGCGTCCCGTCGCGAACCCGTACTCGATGGAATCGCCGCGTCCCATGGCCTTCGCTACCCGCCGTTCCCGAAGAGCGCCGCGTCGACCTCGGCGAGCAGCCCGTCACGGCGCGCCTGGATCATCGCTGCTGCCGAGACCTCGACGCGCACGCGGTCGCCCGAGAGCACCACACCGCGTTCGATGTCGGCGGGAGTGTCGTCGATCGCCAGCGTCACGCCCGCGGTCTTCAGTGCGCCGGGCAGCGAGCGCCGGAGGCGGTCCGCGTCAGCCGTCCCGACCCGCAGCGAGCTGCAGCCGTCAGCGGCCTCGGAGATCCCGCGCGCGAGCAGCGCGGCGTAGCGATCATCGTCGAGCGCCACCAGGTTCGCCTCGACGGCCCCGAGCGCCTCGGCGTCCAGCGCGTAGCGCGCCGTCAGCAGCGCGTCGCGCGCTTCCAGCCGCGCGTTGGCGAGCAGCGTCGCAGCGTCACGCTCCGCGTCGGCCACGCCCTTCGCGGCGTCACGGGCCGTGCGCGCGTCCGCACGCGTGAGCGCTTCTGCGCGCATGCGCTCGGAATCGGCACGCGCGGCGTCGGTCAGCTCGAGCGCCTCTGAATCCGCATCGGCAGCGATGCGTGTGACGATGTCGTCGATTGCCACGACGCTTACGCCCCGTACGCGGCGCGAAGGCCGAGAAGCATGAGAATCGTCACGATGAGCGACAGGACCGCGTAGGTCTCGACCAGTGCAGGGAAGATCAGGGCCGGGGCCTGCTTGTCCGCGGCGACGATGCCCGCAGCGGCCGCGCCGGTCTTGCCCTGGTAGTACGCGGAGATGAAGCACAGCCACGCGACCGGCTGGCAGGCGAGGAACACCTTGAAGCCCGCGAGACCCGGGAGGTCCATCTTCCCGCCGAGCAACCCGAAGAAGATGATCACGAGCACCGCGGCGATGAAACAGTAGATGCCCTGCGTACCCGGCATCGCGGCCAGCGGAAGCAGCTTGCCGAACTTGGTGTCGTCCTCGGACAGGATCCCCGAGACCGTCGAGCTCGCGATGGTGATGCCCCAAGCAGAGCCCACCCCGCCGAGGATCGCCGCGACTCCGGCACCGAACAGTGCCCAGTCGGTCCCCGACATGCCCCACCACAACTGACTCACGGTCACGCTCCTTCCTTGATGCCGGACTTCCCGGCGCCCAGCACGACTGACCTCGTCACGAACCGGAAGGGATTGAGCGGACGCCCGCCCCCCTCGTAGAACTTGGAGAAGAACTCGACGAACTGAAGACGCGCCGGGTGCACGAACGCGCCCAGCAGGTTGATGACGACGTTGAACACGTGGCCGACCACGAAGATCGCGACCGCGCAGACAAGGGCCACGATCGCCCACAGGTACCCGAGACCGCCCCCGGACCAGAGGTTCACCACCGGGTCCCACACCATCTTGGCCAGCACGTTGAAGACCATGCCGACGAGCGCGCCCGACAGCCCGAGGGCCGCGAGCCGCGTGTAGGAGAGGATGTCCCCGAGGAAGGCCGACATGCCGTAGACGGCGTACGCGCCCCCCAGGAACGAGACGACCGACTTCCGCACCGTCTTCGACACGAAGAGCCCCACGAGCGTCAGCGCCCCGAGGACCCATAGCACGAAGGCGGGCCCCGCGAAGGCGAGCGAGCCGACCCACCCCAGCATCGCGCCGAGCCATACCCACCCCAAGGCGCGGTCCCACATCGGGCGCTCTGCGTCGCCCAGCGCCGCTTCGAGCGTGCGGCCCTGCATGAGGATGGTGCCGAGCAGGCCGATCACGAGCGCGGCGCGACCGAGGACCGCGTTCCCGGACGAGTAGCCCCACACGCACACACCGATCATCGCGAACAGGAAGATCGTCGACATCTGCTCGAAGACCGCAGCCGCCGGGTCGCCGTTGCGGAACGCGTCATACGCGGCCACGCCGACGCCGAAGAACACCTGCGCGACGCCCAAGCCGATCGTGATCAACAGGAAGGTCTGCAGCTGTGCGAGCGGATCGAGCACCTGGAGCGCCCGGAGGAAGCCGGGCAGGTACGCGACGTCCAGGGCGAAGTACGACGCGAACAGCACGCCGATCACCATCGCGCCCCCGCCACCGATCATCATCAGGTCCATGAACCGCTTCACGCCCGGCCCCACGTCGAGCTTCGTCTTGATCAGCCAGGCGCCGACGATGAGCATCGCGCCGTAGCCGACGTCAGCGACGCAGATCGCGAAGAAGAGCAGGAAGAACGGCGCCAGGAGTGGCGTCGGGTCGATCTCACGGTAGCGGGGACGGCCGTAGAGGTCCGTGAGCGTCTCGAAGGGCTTGAGGAAGGCCGGGTTGTCGAGCTCCACCGGCGGCTGCTCGTCGTCGAGCGGAGCGCGCAACTCGACGTCGAGCGCGTCGTCGAACCGGGCGAGCGCGGCGCGCAGCTCGTCGGCACGAGAAGTGCGGACCCAACCGGTGATGGTGAACGCGCGCTCCGTGCGGCCGACGCGTTCGAGCACGTGCACCGCGGCCGTATCGCCGTCGATCGCCTCGGCGATGGTGACGGCCTCGGCGTAGCGCTCAAGTGCGAGCGCCCGCGCCTCGACCTCGGCCGCGGCCATGTCGGCCTCGATCTCGGCGATGCGCACGGTGGCGCGCGAGGACTCCTCGGCGGGATAGCCGGCGAGCCCCGGGAATGTGACCTCGGCGAACTGGGTCGTCGCGAGAGCGGCGCGGACCGCCTCCGCGTCGGCGCGATGCGCGAGCACGATCCACGCCTGCCGCGACCCGACGCCGCCGTACTCCGCGACGGACGCCAGCGGCGAGACCTCGCGCACCATCGCGCGGATCCGCGTCGAGTCGTTCGACGGGACCGTGCCGGTCATCATCACGACGTGCTCGGTACCCTTCCAGCGCGCGATCGGCAGACGGGCGTCACGCCACGGCTCCAGGTCGCGGACGAGAGAGGCCAGCCGCGCCTTCTCGCGCTTGCCCGTGGCGAGCCGGTCAGCGAGGTCGGTGCACTGCTCGTAGAGGTGCCTCAGATCGCTCGCCGCATCGAGTGCCGCGAACTCATCGGACGAGACGTGGAACTTCTCGGTCACGAACGCCGCGAACGGCTGGGTGGGGACGTGGTAGCGGCGCAGGAAGTCGCACACGAAGCGGGCGTCGGCCGCGTACTCGTCGAGGTTGCGGAGCCGCTCGTCGTCAGGGTGGAGCGCGGCGGTCCCGAGGTCCTCGGGCGCGGCCTCGACCTGCAGGGCCCCGACGAGTTGCAGCGCGTCGAGCACGTCGTCGAGCACCGGCTGGTACCCCACGACCTCGACTCTGGACATGCGCGCTACGGACATCGGGTGCTAGCCCTCCAGCGACGCGGCGCCGCTGTTGACGGTGGCTTCGAAGCGGCCGCGCGCCCCGGTGAGCAGCTTCTCGCGGACCGCGACTGCATCGGCCGTTGCGGCTGCAGCTTCGGCGCGCGCCGCGGCAAGGATCTCCTCACGCCGAGAGGCGACCGCGAGCGTCGACGCCTCGAGGGCCTCCGACTCGATCCGCCGCGCGTCCTGCACGCCGGCGGCACGGATGGCCGCGGCCTCGGCCTGCGCGTCGACCAGCGCCGTGCGCGCGCCGTCCTCGGCGACCAGAACGCGTTCGAGCTTCTCCACGGGCGTCTCCTCGGGATGGCACCACGGGACCGCGCGGCCCCGTGAGACGGTTCGCAGAATCTTACCGCATAGCGGGCTCTGACGAGCTTCGCGACACCTCGTATACTGTGCGCGCACCCCGTGCGATCGTGCGACCAACCGCGACCCTCATCGGAGCCATGGAACAACCCGTCACAGACCGTCGCCCCCGTTGTGTGAGGCGCACCCGGCCGGCTGTCGGCCGCCGGCGCCTGATCGCCGTCCTCGCGGTGGTCGGGTTGTTCGTGATCGCCGGCGGCACGTTCGCGCTCATCGCGCCCGGGAAGCCGGCGAGCGAGGCTTCAGCGACCAGCCCCTGGCGTGCGATCATCGCCAGCGAGAGCCCCGCGGCGGTGCCGACGCCGGCCTTCGCGTCGATCCGGGGCGCCGTGCTGCGGCTCCCCGTGCCCTCTGCCTCGGTCACCGTTCTTGCGTTCCACCAGTCGTCGTATCGCGACACGGTCGTCATGAAGCCGCTCATCGCCATCGGAAGCCCCGCGCACGCCAAGTCGGCCGCAGTCGCCGCGCGCGCGACCATCAAGGCCGGAGGGGAGGCGACGATCGCAGCGACTCCCGAGGACGGCGCGGAGGACGGCGAGGGCGTGTGGACCGGCATCGCGCTGCAGCTGTGGCGCAGCACCGGCGGCGGCAAGCAGGGCTCTGCGGTCGACTGCGGCGCGCGTCCGGGCACGCCGGTGCTCGCACCCGTCGACGGCGTCGTCATGGAGGTCCGGCCCTACAAGCTCTACGGCAGGATCGACGACTTCGAGATCCACATCAAGCCGGACTCGTGGAACGACCTCGACGTCATCCTGCTCCACGTGACCAACCCGATCGCGACCCTGGGGATGCGGGTGGTCGGGGGCGTGACGCAGCTGGCGAAGGTGCGCGCGCTTTCGAAGGTCGTGTCGGGGCTCCAGCTGCGCACCTACACCCTCGACGGCGGGAACCACACCCACGTCCAGGTGAACAGGATCTCGAAGCCCGACGAGACGTGGGTCGTCGGCCAGGACCCGCCGGGGTTCAAGCGGCACAACTAGCACCGCTCGCTACGCGGTGGGCGCGTCCCCATCGTCGGCGCGGCGCACGAACCCGCGGAACCTTCGGTCGAACTCGGAGCGGAGCAGGCGGACCTTGCGCCTGCAGCCGACGCAGTCGAGCCCGATGTCCATCCCCAGCTTCGTGATCTCCCACTCGTTGGCGCCGCAGGCGTGCGGCTTCTTGAGGCGCACGACGTCGCCGACCTTCACGGGAGTGATGGGTACCGCCACGACGCCGCCTTCCCCTGCCTCGCGCGGCGCTTTACCGCGGCCGCACCCCATTGTATGGTCAGGCCCACCGCCGCGACACGCCCCCACCGCGAAGGGCCCCCGATGACACGGACGTACCACCTCAAGCGCGCCGATCGCGAGCTCACCGAACCCGAAGCCATCGCGCGGATCCTGCGAGGCGGCAAGTACGCGACGATCGCCATGGTGCACGACGGCGAGCCGTACCTGGTGACGCTCTCCTACGGATGGGACCCGTCCGCGAACGCGCTGTTCTTCCACATGGCGCAGTCCGGCCGCAAGACCGACGCCCTCGCGGCCGACCCGCGGGTGTGCGCGACCGTGATCGTCGACGGCGGGTACGTCGCCGGGCAGTGCAAGCACGAGTACCAATCGGTCGTCATGACCGGCACGATGCGGGTGCTCACCGACCCCGCCGAGGCCCGCGCCGGGATGCGCGCGCTGATCGGGGCGCTCGAGGGCGACTCCGACCCCCTGTGGGAGCGCTACAACCTCGACGGGGAGAAGCACTGGGCGCGCATGAGCATCGCGCGGCTGGATATCGAGACGATCACGGGCAAGGCAGGGAGCTAGACCGCACGGGTGACATCGCGGGTCGGAGAGCGCATGCTCGGCTGAGCAAACGCAGGGAGGTGGGCACCGTGGCGTGGATCAAGAGGTTCTTCTCCATCGACGATCTGTGGTCGGTCCTCGGCTACGCGGGCGTGATCGGCTTCAGCCAGATCAACCGCCCGCCGCTGGCCCTGGCGGCCGCGTCGCTGCTCGCTTCGGGGATGATCGCCATCACCTGGCTCGCGAGCACGAGCCTTCGAGCCCGCAACGCGCAACGCAACCCGAACGCCCGGATCGTCGTATGGGCGCTGGTGGCCATCGTCTCCGGCGTGATCGTCGCCCGGTAGCACCTGACCTTCCACCAAGGAGGAGCCCCGTGAGCACCAACGACCCTCATCTCGAGGCCCGGATGGAACTCGAGTCACGCTCGACCGGGCAGCACGAGTCCCCGCCGTCCGGGTTCGCCCTGAAGCAGGCGTGGGTGCTGGGGGCAGGTCTCCTCGTGCTGATGATGATCGCGCTCCGAGCGGTCTCGATGCCGCTCTTCTGGATGGTGTTGGCCGCGCTGCCCGCCATCGGCGCGGCTCTGATCATGAACCGCAGGGACCCGAAGCCGCCCAAGGACATGAACGACGACCGAGGCGGCGTCTGAGGCGGAACATGTGGGTGGAATGGCCGCGTGACCGCCGGGCCGACAGTGCCCGGGTGTGCCTAGATCCCGACGATCTCTCTGAACGAGTGGATCTCGCGCCGCGCGACGGGGATGTGCGTCTCGTCGCGGTCGGTGACGACCACGGCGTAGCCACCCTCGACCCGCAGGATCTCCTTGATGCAGTTGAGGTTCACGATGTAGCTGCGATGGATGCGGTGGAAGTTCTCCCGCAGCAGGCGCTTCTCGATCTCCCCGAGCGTCTGGTCGACGAGGAACTGGTTCTCGTAGGTGTGCACGTAGGTCGACTTGTTCTTCGCCGAGATGAAGACGATGTCGTCGATCGACAGCAACACGGTGCGGCCGCCCTTGCGGACCGGGATCTTGCGGAACTCGCCCTCGCCGCCGGTCGCGTCGGCGCCATGGATCCGCGTCGTGATGAGCGAGCGCACGCGCGCGGACAGTTCCAAGATGTTGAACGGCTTGGTGACGTACTGCTGGACGCCCTGCTTGAACGCGAGGATCTTGGCGAGGTCCTGGGTCTTGGCGGTGAGCATTATGACCGGGATGTCGGCTGTCGCCGCGTTGTTCCGGATCTCCATCAGCGCCATCCAGCCGTCGACGCGCGGCATCATGATGTCGAGGAGGATGACGTCCACGGCGTTGTGGGCCAGCACGTCGATCGCCTCGCCGCCGTCTCCGGCGCTCAGCATGTGCATGCCGTCGGACTCGAGGCCGAACCGGATCATGTCCACGATCGACGGGTCGTCGTCTACGACCAAGACGGTCGGATTGGCTTCCATCTCGTCCTCCATACGGCGGGCGGTGAGCGGATTACCGTTCGTCGGATTATACCGCAGGGTGAGAAACCCTATCACAACCGCTCATCCCGACCGCAAACCGCTCAGCGCTCGCGGCGCACCCAAGCGTCGATGGCGCGGGCCGCCGTCTTGCCGGCTCCCA
>Ga0209124_10000820_pt1 | contig 14066 bp, 12 predicted proteins | sample BarGraIncu01122A_FD_184502 | JGI IMG/M metagenome (GOLD analysis project Ga0209124, IMG submission 184502) | Arctic peat soil microbial communities from Barrow, Alaska - Barrow Graham LP Incubations 011-22A (SPAdes) (version 2) | ecosystem: Environmental > Terrestrial > Soil > Wetlands > Peat...
GTCCTGGCAGCTTTATGCGGCTATGATGCCGAAAGAATTTCCATTTTGGAGAAAAAAATGGGGGAATATGCTGAAAAGGGTTACAGGACACTAGCCGTCGCGGTGGAAAGAAGAGGATCCAGGATGGAGCTTGTCGGTATGGTAGCCCTCTACGATGCTCCCAGGCCAGAATCTGCGAAGCTGATTGCCGAGCTTAAGGAACTCGGAATCACAACAAAAATGCTTACGGGAGACTCGTTGTTAGTGGCACAAGAAGTTGCGAAAGAAGCAGTCATCGAAGGGAGAATCATTAGGATAGCTGAACTAAAAGAAATCGAGAGCTCGGCAACAAAAAAAGCTACGCAGGTTAGCGAGCAAAGCGGCGGTTTTGCCGAAATTTACCCGGAAGATAAGTACCTTATCGTTAAAGATTTCCAGAAAAAAGCGCACATTGTCGGCATGACCGGAGACGGAGTGAACGATGCCCCTGCATTAAGGCAGGCCGAAGTGGGAATTGCAGTGAGTAACGCTACAGACATTGCAAAAGGTGCTGCCAGCGTAGTCCTCACACACGAAGGCCTGGCTGAGATAGTTGAGCTAGTTAAAACGGGAAGACAGATACATCAGCGGATCTCTACATGGATTCTAAACAAGATAATCAAGACTTTCGAAATCGTACTATTTGTCGTTCTCGCATTCCTGATCACCGGGAAATATGTCATAGGTGCTTTTGAGATCGTCCTGCTACTTTTTTTGATCGATTTCGTCACCATAGCTATAGCGACGGACAACGCTAGGCCTGCCAGAAAGCCCGAGCCCTGGGACATAGCATCGCTGGCAAGAGTTGCGATACTGCTGGGCCTATTTGATCGTAGCCGAATCTTTCGGGCTACTATATGTCGAGATGAGCCACCTGGGACTCACCAGCGACACCGGGCTGCATACCTTTGTCTTTGACATGCTGATTTTCGGAGGCATGTTCATGATATTTGTGGTGAGAGAGAAAGGCTATTTCTGGGAGTCTATTCCCAGCAAAATACTCATGGTAGCAATAAGCGGTGATCTTGTAGTAACCTTTGTAATATCAACCTTAGGTATTCCGGGCCTGACACCGATCCCTGCCGACTATGTACTGCTGGCGATGGTATGGTATTTTGCATTCGCCATGATCATTAATGATATTGTTAAGGTCAAAGTATTGAAATATTTCACAGCTAATTAATAAGTTATTTATAACACATCGCATATGTATAATTTGATGGTTAATAGAGTTAAGCGCAGAGTATCCTGCTTCCCAAAAGCCACCTATTATAAACCCCGGGAAGTTCCGCTCTGTGATCTCGAAATTATCAACTTATCCATAGAAGAACTTGAGGCTATTCGTCTTTGTGATCTCCTCCATGTTGAGCAGAACGAGGCCGCTGAAATGATGGGCGTCTCCCGTAAAACCTTCTGGAACGACTTGCACAAAGCCCGAGAGAAGGTAATTGATGCCCTCGTCAATGGCAAAGCGATCGAGATCTCTGGGGGAGAGTATGTAAATAGTGGCGAGTGCAATGTCGAATTTCTCTGCAAAGGATGCGAACATGAGTGGGAGTCACAGTTCAATGAGGGACGCCCCACAAGCTGTCCGAAGTGCGGTTCCTGCATTATTTACCGAATCGGCGGCGATGGAAAAGGAAAGAGATTCATTAAGAACAATTACTGCTGCCCCAAAAACAAGGGGAAAGCAGTGGTAAATGCTAAAGCAGGAAGTGTAAGAAATGACAAAAATTGCCATACCGTCGATGAGTGACAGCGGGTTAGAGTCTGATGTATGTGCCCACTTTGGCTCATGCGAATATTTTACCATTATAGATGTACAGGACAAAGCTATTGCGGAAATTAAAACGGTAATCAATATGTCTCCTGACGGCGAGCACAACTGTGCTGCCCCTTCGATAATCCTAAAATCGCACAATGTTGAGGCCGTACTCGTCTCGGGCATTGGAGGAAGGCCACTAATGTCCCTGATGGAAAAGAAAATAAAGGTATTTGCAGGAGCTAGGGACAAAGTTTCCGATGCGGTTCAGAACTATAACAATGGGCTACTACAGGAATTATCAACGAATGGCACCTGCAACTGCTCGCATCACTAAAGAGATCTAATAAGTGTAGGACTTACGCAGTTGAACTGAAAAATCAATAGCACCAACCCCTCAACTGTCCAAACTGTATATTTGGACTACAGTGTTTATTGTACTTGATTTCGTACCTCAAGTGCGTAAGTCCTAAAGTGATTGCCGGATCAAAATCATGCGATTCCTGTAAGAGCAAAGGATCGAGCACTTGTGACACGTGCGGCAAAAAAACAACATCGGTCAGAATTTGGATGTTTGACAATATATTGTACCAATAATTTAGTCTCGAAATCTGTGCTTTATCGCTATTGGATATTGAAATGATCCTTTGGTGTATAAGTGCGGATGTGGGAATTAAATTCCAATAAAAATTTTAAAACTGGAGTTTAAAAGTATGGATATAAAAGAGATAAACAGCTATGGATATGAACTAGTGAAATGCCTTAAACTCATAACATCTCCTGTTGCAGTAAAACTGGTTCCGAAAGGAGGAGAAGTCCCCGAGGGAATCAAAAAGGTAAATGAGGCCATGAGGCACTGCCAGTTAATTGACAGAGTAAGAAGAACAGGTGAGGAGTTTTATACCCTGGGCGAAGATCAAATGTGCAAAGGGGGAGCTGGTGCAATAGGCCTTGGGGAAATGCCTGCAAAAGTAACCAGCGGGGAATTCTATTATAAAGGACTCAAACAGTTCAGCACTCAGGGTGCCGCAAGGCGTACCATTGATATGGTTCCTAAGCTTCCGGCCAACTCAACAGAGGCTGTCCTATACTCTACTCTGGAAAAAACCTCATTTACTCCGGATGTTGTTGTGATCATCTGCAACCCCAGACAAATTATGTTACTTACACAGGCCTTTATGTACAATATCGGAGGCAGACTTGAAGCCAGTTTCGCAGGAAAGCAGAGCTTATGTTCTGACGGTGTCGTGCAGGCATATAAAGAAGGTAAAATAGGAGTCACAGTCGGTTGTAGCGGCAGCAGGACTTATACCAAAATTGCCGACGAAGAGATGATTATGGGGATACCTGTTGAACTTTTAGCTAATGTAGTTGCTGGTCTCAAGGAAATCTGTCCTAAATGATCTATAACATTTGGGAGACCATTGATCTCTACTGGCTCTGAATTCAAACATTTAGCTTTTGATGTAATTTGAAATCGATGCACTATTCCTCAGTTCAACTGTGTCATGCAATACTGAGACACTCTGAGTTTGTGAAGTGGTGGAAATGGAAAATGAAAGACCCTTGAATTGTTTATAATGCCTAATTTGTTAAGGAAGTGAAGAATTGACAGAAAAAATCAACATGGATGAAAAGCTAAAAATTATGGCCGGACAACTTCCCGAAGTAATGAATGCGCTTTCTGGACTCCATTCCGAAGTTGTTAAGGATGGGGCTCTAAGCGCCAGAACAAAAGAACTCATGATGGTAGCGATTGCAGTAGCCCTCCGCTGTGAATACTGTCTCTGGAAGCATGTTCCTGAAGCTGTAAAATTGGGAGCAAATCGTGAGGAAATTCTGGAGGCTATTAGTACTGCCATAGTGATGGCTGGCGGGCCTGCAGTAGCTTATGGGTCGGTAGTTGTTCTTAATATTCTGGATGAACTGGGTATTTGAGCAAATGAGGTGATAAAAGTTGATCGAAGGAAAAACCAATCCCTGTAAATGCGATATTTGCGGGCGCGAAATGGAAAGGGAAGATGTTATTGAAGAAGAAGGCAAGACTCTCTGTGAGGACTGTTTTATAGAAGGTCACCATAGAATTCAGGCTTGTAACCCTTGGGCTGTACGTTCCAAAAAAATATTCAGAGAAGAAGCCGGGTTTGAAGGAACTGAAGGCCTAACTGACTTGCAAAAAGCCATTTATGAGTTCATTGTCTCCAGTGGTGGAGTAAAAAAGGAAGAAATTGCAAAAAAATTTGGGATATCTCTACTGGAAGCAGAGAATCAGTTTGCTCTCCTGAGGCACTGCGAGCTGCTAAAAGGGCAAAAAAGAGCAGACGGAGTGTATCTTGTACCTTTTGGTGATAAGTAAACTCAAAAATAACTTCATTGGTCTTCGGTTAAGGAATTTTTTTACCTGTTAGCTATCGATTTTGGTGCAAAAATAAGTCCCAAATTTCGAGCACCAAAATTAAAATCGATGCCCTGTTCCAACTTCCTATCGATAAATATTTTGGAAAACCGTTGTGGGAATAGGGCAATTTATCATGATTCCTCACTGAATTGAAGATGCATGAATTGAAGAAGAAATCCTCAAACATAAAGAGACAAGTTTATGGGGGAACATTTCTTGAGTGCATTGAACAACTTCAGGGAGAAAACATTGATATCGTTGTTAACTTGACTTTGTCAGATTAGACAGTTACTCCAATCGCTGTTATCGATTTCACTACGAACAATATTTTTGTCATACGAGATCTAATGATAACGATTTACCTTGTAATGTGACATAGTCAAGTTAAATAAAGAGCTCCTCCTAAAACAAATTTTATTCTCAAGCAATAAAAGTTTCAGAATTATTTTTTATGATCATAATTTCAATTAATTATTTAGAATACGAAATTTAAAAAAACAATTTTGAGTATTTAGCTCGGCTTAAGCACTGATATCCAAACTCAAATCCAACACTTGATGAATGATTAAATATTTTCAAGAGGAGATTAAACTGTTTTTAAATTGCAATAGTTATTATTCTAATTGGAGAATTTTTCAATTAATATTCAATAAAGATAATAATATTTATGCCTTTCCTGAAAAAAATCGTGAAAACGCTTCACAGTGTTTACTTTAAAAAGTAGTTTACGAACATCAAAGGTATAAATAACTGTTGATATATTAATCGGAGGGAAAAGTATAAAAGCTCAAATATTCTGTAAATAATATTCTAAGTTACTTAAGTAATATTCATTTTATTTAATGATCTAGAGGCCTTTCAGAAGACAACTTCTCAGTAAGAAAACTTATAGAACGTTTTGTCTTAAAAGTGAATAAGATGTGCAATTAATCACAACTAATAATATTAGTAAAAAAAATATTGGTCTGGTCTAATAGCTCCTCTAAAAATCGACATCTCCAGACACCGATTTTCTGTTTTATACAATTAAGTAGAATATATCTTTAAAACACACCTGCTCTAGATGTTTTCATTTTACCCTTCTCGAAATGGGACGTTACAAATTAGAAAATATTATATAGATTTGGTACGTTAAGACTTTTGTTTAGTGTTCATTATCCATCGGTAGCGACCTCTGTTCAAGATTAAGGTCTCAATCGTTGGCAAAAACAGTTTTCTGAGACACAGGGCGTAAAAATGACTCTGAAGAGAATAAGGCCCTAAAAACGACTTTTGCAAGGAAATGTTTCCTTAAAAACGCTTTTATTTGGAAAAACGTTGGTATTACGTTTAGTATTCTAATAATTGTAAAAACGTTATACCAAAAAAATGTCATTTAAACGGTTGTAACTTTAAAGCAGACGGTAAGAGAAATTGTGTAATCGTTGTCGATATGCTGAATATTATAAATTGCAATCGTTTTGGCGAAGTCGACTTTAAACAAATTTAGGAGGTAAAGCTCATATGAGCAAACTAACTACCGGGAGTTTTTCTATAGAAGATCTGGAATCAGTTCAGATCACTATCAATAACATTGTAGGAGCCGCAAAAGCAGTTGCTGAAACAAAAGCGGTTGCTGAAACAACAGGTCCGATGGGTCCGACACCCTTCCCTTCAATTGCAACATTAAGGGACTGGAGTTTTACACTTTTCGACCGTTATGAGCCTGTTTACACCCCAATGTGCGACCAGTGTTGCTACTGTACCTTTGGACCGTGTAACCTGGAAGGAAACAAGAGAGGTGCCTGCGGTATTGACATGAAAGGTCAGACTGCAAGAGAGTTCTTCCTGCGCTGTATCACAGGTTGTGCATGTCACAGTGCCCATGGCCGTCACATACTCAATCATATTATTGACCTCTTTGGAGAGGACATGCCGATTAATATGGGAGCTTCAAACGTAATTGCCCCTAACATTCAGCTTGTCACAGGTCAGCAGCCAAAGACCCTCGGCGACCTCAAACCCATAATGGAATATGTTGAAGAAGAGCTGGGCCAGCTGCTTGCAACCATACACGCAGGACAGGAAGGAGCAGCAATTGATTACGATAACAAGTCAATGCTTGCTGGAATTCTGGACCATGTGGGAATGGAAGTTTCCGATATCGCTCAGGTTACTGCTCTTGGTTTTCCAAAATCCGACCCAGAAGCCCCACTTGTGGAAGTCGGTATGGGGACGATTGATGGTTCGAAGCCAGTCATCATTGCTATCGGGCACAACGTTGCCGGTGTCACTTATATCATGGACTACATGGAAGAGCATGATCTGACTGACAAGATGGAAATCGGAGGCCTCTGCTGTACCGCATTCGATATGACCAGGTATAAGAGAGAAGACCGGAAAGCCCCCTATGCAAAGATCGTCGGTACCATTTCAAAGGAACTGAAGATCGTACGCTCTGGAATTCCTGATGTAATCGTTCTTGACGAACAGTGCGTAAGAGCTGACCTCGTAGTCGAAGGACAGAAACTCAAGATCCCCATCATCGCATCCAATGAAAAGATCATGTACGGCCTGCCTGACAGGACCAATGACAACGTCGATGAAATTGTCGCAGACCTGGTATCTGGCAAGATCCCTGGTTGTGTAATGCTGGACTACGACAAACTGGGAGAACTTGTGCCAAAGGTTGCCATGGCAATGGCTCCGATCCGCGAAGCAGAAGGACTCACAGCCATCCCCACAGACGAAGAAATGAAAGCACTTGTTTCCAAGTGCGTAGAATGTGGAGAATGTGCACTTGCATGCCCAGAAGAGCTGGAAATCCCTGAAGCAATTGCAATAGCTAAGGGAGGGGACTATACTGCTCTCGAAGAGCTGCACGACCTCTGTATAGGCTGCCGCAGGTGCGAACAGGTCTGTAACAAGGAAATACCTGTCCTGAACCTTATCGAGAAGGCTTCATTGAAAGCAATCTCAGAAGAGAAGGGTCTGGTAAGAGCCGGAAGAGGTCAGGTAAGCGATGCTGAAATCAGGGCAGAAGGTCTGAACTTGGTTATGGGTACAACCCCGGGTGTTATCGCAATTATCGGATGTTCCAACTATCCTGCAGGCACCAAGGACGTATACAATATTGCAGAGGAATTCCTTAACAGGAACTACATCGTTGCTGTTTCCGGATGTTCTGCAATGGACATCGGTATGTTCAAGAACGCCGACGGCCAGACTCTCTATGAGAGATTCCCAGGCAGATTCGAGAGAGGGAACATCCTTAACACCGGATCATGCGTCTCGAACGCCCACATCTCGGGTACATGTCATAAGGTCGCTGCAATCTTTGCAGGCAGAAACCTTTCAGGCAACCTTGCCGAGATTGCAGACTACACACTCAACCGTATCGGTGCGGTAGGACTTGCATGGGGTGCATACTCCCAGAAAGCAGCTGCTATTGGTACCGGATGTAACATGTTTGGTATTCCTGCAGTACTCGGTCCACACAGTGGTAAGTACAGGAGAGCCCTGATCGCAAAGACCTATGAAGAAGATAAGTGGAAACTTTACGACAGCAGAAACGGTTCCGAAATGGCAATCCCGCCATCTCCAGAGTTCCTCATTACAACTGCAGAAACCTGGCAGGAAGCCACTGTAATGATGGCAAAGAACTGTATCCGCGTTTCCGACAACAGCATGGGCAGATCCATTAAGTTGACCCACTGGCTAGAACTCAGTGAAAAGTACCTTGGCGTCCTACCCGATGACTGGTGGAAATTTGTCAGGAATGAAGCTGATCTCCCACTCGCCAAGCGTGAAATGCTCCTGAAGATGCTTGAAGCTGAGCGTGGTTGGGAAATTGACTGGAAGAAGAAGAAAATCATGTCCGGTCCGAAGATTAAGTTCGACGTGTCTGCACAGCCTACTAACCTTAAGAGACTCTGCAAGGAGGCCTGAAGATGGTTGATACTACCAAAAACACCAAACTGTTTACCACCTATGGTGTAAAGACCTCAAGAGCTATCACCACGGAAGTTGCCGCCAAGCTCATTTCGAAGGCAAAGAGGCCACTTTTCATAGTAGGAACCGGAGTCCTCAGCCCCGAAGTCCTGGCCCGCGCAGTGAAGATTGCACAGGCAAAAAATCTCCAGATTGCAGCAACCGGTTCTTCAATGCCAGGCTTTGTAGGCAAGGACATTAATGCCAAATACATTAACGCACATGCGCTTGGCTTCTACCTGACAGATCCCAACTGGCCCGGGCTTGATGGCAATGGAAACTATGACACAATAATTATCCTGGGCTTCAAGAAGTACTACATTAACCAGGTATTGTCTGCAGTTAAAAACTTCAGTGATGTAAAATCAATCTCAATAGGCAAAGATTACGTCCAGAATGCAACAATGTCTTTCGGAAACCTTAGCAAGGAAGATCACATTGCAGCACTAGACGAGATTATTGACCTTTTATAAATTTTATTTAGGAGGCAAAACACAATGGCAGAATTCCCATTTGAGATCTCCCCAATGTTTGAAGGAGAAAGAGTAAGAAAGGAAGGAATGTTCGTCGAACTCGGCGGACCTAAATCCCTCGGTCTCGAGCTCGTAAGAGCAGCAGACATGGATGCAATTGAAGATGACAAGGTTACAATTATTGGTCCTGACCTCAAGGACATGGAAGAGGGCAAGACCTACCCATGGGCAATGATCTTCAACATCGGCGGAGAACTTGTCGAGCAAGACCTTGAATCTGTCGTAGAAAGGCGTGTCCACGACTTCATCAACTACTGCCAGGGCATTATGCACCTGAACCAGAGGTACGATGTCTGGATGAGGGTTTCCAAAGACACAGCTGCAAAGATGGACTCCTTTGAGCCCTTCGGAAAAGCTGTTATGATGCTCTTCAAGACAGAACTGCCCTTTATCGAGAAAATGCAGGTGACCTTCTACACCGAAAAGGCAGAAGTCGAGAAGCAGATGGAAATTGCAAAGGAAATTTTCAAGGCAAGAGACCTCAGGACAAAGGACCTCCACGACGAAGATGTGGATGTCTTCTACGGATGTACTCTCTGTCAGTCCTTTGCTCCGACCAACGTCTGCGTTGTTTCCCCAGACAGGGTTTCCCTTTGTGGCGCAATCAACTGGTTCGATGGCCGCGCAGCAGCAAAAGTGGACCCAGAAGGCCCACAGTTTGAAATTGCCAAGGGTGACCTTCTCGATGCCAGTACCGGTGAATACTCCGGTGTCAATGCCATCGCAAAGAAGCTTTCAAGCAATGATATCGAAAAGATTAAACTCCACTCCTTCTTCGATTGCCCGCACACATCTTGCGGCTGCTTCGAGGTAGTCGGATTCTACATTCCTGAAGTTGAAGGTATAGGCTGGGTTAACAGAGAATACCAGGGAATGGCTCCGAACGGTATTGGTTTCTCCACTATGGCCGGTCAGACAGGCGGTGGAAAGCAAATCGTAGGTTTCCTCGGTATCGGTGTCAACTACTTCTATTCCCCGAAGTTCATCCAGGCGGATGGCGGCTGGGACAGAGTTGTCTGGCTCCCCTCCATGCTCAAGGAACAGATTGCCGAAACCATCCCTGCAGATCTCATAGACAAGATCGCAACCGAGAAAGATGCAGCTGACATCCAGTCCCTGAAAGCCTTCCTCGAGGCGAAGAAACACCCGGTAGTTGCCAGATGGGTAGCTGCTGAAGAAGAAGAGGAAGAAGAAGTAGAAGAAGAGGAAGAGGAAGTAGCTACTGCAGCAGCTCCAATGATGATGCCTGCAGCTGGCTACCATATGCCCTCAATGGCTTCAATGCCAATGATGCCAATGATGTCTGCTGGTAAAGCTGGTGGAATAAAGATCACCTTCAAGAAGGCAAAGATATCCATTGAAAGAATGGTCATTCACGAGAAGAAGGAATAAAAATAATTAAGTGACTACAGGTAATCGCCTAGGACCGAAAAACAATCCAAAGGGGTATTCTGTGACAAAAGTAATTGCAATAACGGGAAAAGGTGGGACTGGTAAAACAGCGGTAGCGGCTCTTTTGATCCGCTCCCTTTCCAAAAAAGGGAAGTTTATACTGGCAGTTGACGCGGATGCAGACACTAACCTGCCTGAAACCCTTGGCTGTGAGAATGTAAAAACAATCGGGGATGCAAAGGAGAGCCTTCAGGCTGAGATCACAAAGCCAAGGCCTGACAACCCCGATATGAACAAGGAGTCTATACTTAAGAGCAAAGTCTATGAGATAATCGAGGAAATGCCTGGCTATGATCTTCTGGTCATGGGCCGGCCCGAAGGCTCAGGGTGTTACTGTTATATAAACAACCTCCTCCGGGGCATCATGGACAAACTGATCGCAAATTACGATGTGATTGTTATTGATGCTGAGGCCGGGCTTGAGCATTTCAGCCGGAAGATCATCCGGGACATCGATGACCTTATTGTTGTCACTGACGCCTCACGCAGAGGATTCCGGACTGCAGAAAGAATTTGTGAACTTGTGGTTGAACTGGACTCAAATGTTGGCAAAATTCACGTTATTGCAAACAAGGTTACAGACTCTAACAAGGACAAACTTGTCAAACTGGCCGAGGACCTGAAACTTAGCCTGATTGGGATGATCCCCCTCGATCCGGTAATCGAGGAAATGGACATAAAAGGTACCCCTCTATTCGAAATTTCGGATGATTCGGTTGCTGCAATAGAAATCGAAAGTATCGTACAAAAACTAGGGTTCTAACCCTAGCTTCCATTTGAACGTATGGATATTGCAGAAAACCGTACCGGAACTGTGGAGAACAGGATTCTCTTACCCATTATCAGGGCTTGAAACGGAATTAGAAATCATCATAAACTAACAGAGCAGGATCTACTTCTGCTCTTATTCCTGTAATATTTCAGGGAAAAGATTTGAACTAAATCTGTATTACATCATTTACTTACACAGTCACTCATCAAAACGGAAAACTACAGAAAAGGTGAGGTTTACATGGCAAAGAAAGTTAAGTTATCAGAAATGACAGACATGTTTAAGGGAATGGAAATATTGTCCCTTGAAGGTGTAAAAATAGAAGGGGACATTGAGATTGATCTCAGTGGACTACTCGGCGGAGGCGGCTTTGACCCGATGCTTGCTGCTATCCTCGGACAGGAGAGCGCAATGCTTGCACAGCACTTCTCAAGAATTGCTGGCATGTTCGGCGTCCCCGTAGGCATGGGTGCCCCCGGAGTTGCTCCTGGAGTTGCTCCTACAGTTGCTTCTGCTCTTGCAGCCCCGAAATTTAAAGACCTTATTCCTGCCAAGTTCGATGTTGCAAACATCGCAGAATGGACAACTCAGATCCAGGAAGTTCCAATCGGAAACACCTCTGCAGACGGCGGAACCCGTGGAAAGCAGGTAATGTTAGGCGGCGAAAAAGCCCTTCCATTCTACTTTGATGCACCGATGCCACACAGGAACCAGGTCACTATTGACGTTTTCGACATGCGTATAGGGCTTGCAAAGGCTGTCAAAGAAAACTATGATGAAGTCATGGACAGCCCAGGAGAATGGGCAAAGAAGAACGTTGACAAGTTCAACGCCGACATGATCACCATCCACCTGATTTCAACCGACCCGCTTGTCAAGGACACATCTGCTAAGGATGCAGCCAAGACAGTCGAAGAAGTTCTGCAGGCTGTGGACGTACCAATCGCAATAGGCGGTTCCGGAAACCCACAGAAGGACCCCGAAGTTCTTTCAAAAGCAGCAGAAGTTTCAGAAGGCGAGCGCTGCCTCCTTGCATCTGCCAGCCTGAACCTTGATTACACAAAGATTGCAGAAGCCGCATTAAAATACGACCACGACGTGCTTTCCTGGACCCAGCTGGACATGAACTCCCAGAAAGAGCTTAACAGGAAACTCATGAAGCAGTGCAATGTGCCCAGAGACAGAATCATAATGGATCCAACAACTGCAGCCCTCGGGTACGGTCTCGACTATGCCTACACCAACATGGAGCGCATCCGTCTTGCAGCCCTTATGGGTGATGAAGAACTGACCTTCCCGATGTCCTCAGGTACCACAAATGCATGGGGTGCCCGTGAATCATGGATGGTTGGCTCCCCATTGAGACAGGACTCTGACTGGGGCCCGAGAGAATACAGAGGACCTATCTGGGAAATCGTTACAGGTCTGTCCCTTGCAATTGCAGGGAACGATCTCTTCATGATGATGCACCCGACTTCTGTCGCTGTTTTGAAGCACATAACTCAGTCTCTCTTTGGTTTAGTTGAGGCAGAACCTGTTGACATTGCTAACTGGATCGGATCGGAGGTGTAAAACATGAAAATAAACAGCCCATTAGAAGCTTACAAGTACCTCCCACATACCAACTGTGGAGAATGTGGTGAGCCTACATGTATGGCCTTTGCTTCCAAGCTTATCGACAGATCCAGCAAGACATCTGACTGTCCTCCCTTGGTAAAGGAGAAAAAGTATGCAAAGAAACTGGTAGAACTCGATCGTCTCCTTTCCCCTGAAATCCGTCAGGTTACCATAGGAGTAGGCGAAAGAGCAGCAAACATTGGTGGGGACGATGTCCTGTACCGCCACAAGCTCACCTTCTTCAATAAGACAAAGATGTTCTTCGATGTTTCAGACAACATTGAAGAAGCTGCCATTATTGAGAGGGTAAAGAAGATCGCTGACTTCAAGAAGTTCTATGTAGGACGCAACCTTCTCCTTGATGGTGTGGCAATCAGGGCCATTTCCAACGACCCGGCAAAGTTCGCTGCTGCCGTCAAAAAGGTAGCGGAAATAGGCTTGCCCATGATCTTCTGTTCCTTCAACCCCGCAGTCCTGAAGGCAGGACTTGAGGTCGCAAAGGACAAAAATCCATTGCTCTACGCTGCAAACAAGGACAACTGGAAAGAAGTTGGAGAACTTGCCCTTGAGTACAACGTGCCTGTTGTAGTCTCAGCCATCAATGACCTCGATGCTCTTAAGACTCTTGCAAAGACCTTTGCAGAAGCAGGCATCAAGGACATTGTGCTTGACCCAGGAACCTACCCAAGCGGCAAAGGCCTGAAGGACTCCTTCACTAACTTCCTGAAAATCAGGAGAGCAGGCATTATGGGCGACACCGAGATCGCATACCCGATCATGGCTATCCCGTTAACAGCCTGGATGGCAGGAATTGCAGATCCTGTCAGCGCCTCCTACTGGGAAACCGTGATGACTTCAATCTTTACCATAAGGTACGGCGACATAATGATCCTCCACAGCATAGAGCCATATGCCGTCCTTCCCGAAGTTCACCTGGCCGAGACAATCTACACCGACCCGCGGACACCTGTCTCCGTGGACGGAGGTATGTATAAGGTTGGAAGCCCGGACAAGGACTCTCCGGTTTTCTTCACCACTAATTTCGCCCTTACCTACTACACGGTAGAAAGCGATATCTCAGCAAATAACATCGTATGCTGGCTGCTTGCAGTTGACACCGATGGTATTGGTGTGGAAGCTGCAGTTGCCGGTGGTCAGCTGAATTCTGCTAAGGTAAAGGATGCCTTTGAAAAGGCTGGTTTCGACCTCAATAGGGACACAAACCACCACACCCTTATCATTCCAGGTCTCTCAGCCCGTCTGCAGGGTGACCTCGAAGATACACTTGGTGCAAAAGTCATGGTGGGCCCAATGGACTCCGGCCGTATTCCCGGCTGGATCGAGAAGAATTGGCCACCCAAAAAATAAGTCCGAAAACAATTGAAAATATGAAAGCATCCGTGTCTTTTTGACACGGATCCTTTTTCTTTTTTAAATTAAGATTCAGTCATTTTCTATTGATCAACTTCTGGCTTTTCAGGAAACTTATTTACGAAGATTTAGTTTTCTTGCTTTTTCTGATACTTTTGAGCTCAAGTTCCAGCG
>Ga0209124_10000822_pt1 | contig 14057 bp, 12 predicted proteins | sample BarGraIncu01122A_FD_184502 | JGI IMG/M metagenome (GOLD analysis project Ga0209124, IMG submission 184502) | Arctic peat soil microbial communities from Barrow, Alaska - Barrow Graham LP Incubations 011-22A (SPAdes) (version 2) | ecosystem: Environmental > Terrestrial > Soil > Wetlands > Peat...
AGCAATGTTGATAGCAATATAAAATGGAACTGATTGATAGCAAGCACCTGAATGTAATGTGAAGCATACGCCCTTCAAGTTCACAAGATCCGAATCTAGAATTCTGTTTTTTCTCACCATTTTACGGGATAATGATAGCAATTTTAGCAAAAATGATAGCAATGTTAGCTACAAGGATAGCAACATAAAATGGAGCAGATTGATTGCAACGAAGTATCCAGAATGAAAGCGCTGATAGAATTCTTAAAAGCAAAGATCTACGACTTGCTAAAGCTGCTACATAGGAACAGGTGCTTCACATCCCAGCAAATGTTAACTGCACCGAAGCCGATTAAAAAAAAATGCTGGAAATTCTGGAACTTAAAAAAAAAATAGCTTACATTTCCTCGATATTCTTTATACTCATGAGGGGATAGTCCTTTTCTTCATCATAACACATTTGAACATGCGCGATAACATTTTTATAGAGCACCTGAATGTCTATGTGAAGCATACGCCCTTCAAGTTCACAATATCCGAATCCGGGATTTTGTTTTTTCTCAACCATTTCGCGGTCTATAATGACACTGATGCTTCTTACAAAAGGCTGCACACCGATACTTTCTTCGATCACTCTTGAGAGGCCATCGGTCATATCTGTATTTATTGGAGTGCCAACGAATTGGTGATACAACGCCCCAAGTTTTATTCCGGCTTCAAAAACAGCCATTTCACGGTAATTGATCTCTTTCATATATATTTCTCCAAACTGGACTTAAAACGTATGCCATGATCAACATAAAAAGTAGCAAAGTACCCTTTTTCAAAAGCTCAGTATAGCCAAGAAAAAAAACAGTAATATCAAAAACCAAGACAATCGCAAAGGGAGCAATGACAATTGGTTTTTTTATTTTTGGATAACTTATTGTGCTCACCATCAATACAGATAGAACCAGAAGGAGAGCAGGAAAAATAACCTCAAAATAGGGAACAAAATTTCTCATAAGGAGAAAAAGCGCAACAATAAAGCCCCCGGCAGTTATTGGAATACCTTCAAATCCGTCCTTTTTCTCGGAAACATTGAACCTTGCCAGGCGCAATATACCGCAAACAAGGAAAAGACCGGGAAAAACTCCCATCCAATTATCCATGCTATCAAGTGAAACAAAAGCAACAACAGCTGGAGCCACTCCAAAAGATATGACATCGGATAGCGAATCAAGATTGGCTCCAAGAACACCATTTCCCGAATATCTCGCCACTGCCCCATCTGCCCCGTCAGCCATCACAGCAAGAAAGATCAACACCAGGGCGCTTTCGATCTGTCCGTGCAATGTCATTAATATCGAGGCAAATCCAAACAAAGCATTGATGAGCGTTATAATATCTGCCGGTTTTGTAAGTTTTAGAATATTTTGTCCCATGCTTATTTCCCCATTTTATTTACCCAATTTCTCTTTCTTCACTGCAATAATGGTCTCCCCTGCTTTTATCGCATCATTGCGCTTGACCGTGAAAACATATCCTTCAGGCATCGTGACATCAACGCGTGAGCCAAAACGAATCATACCGATGCGCTCACCCCTTTTTATTTGAGTCCCTTCGCTGATATACGATACAATACGCCTTGTCAGGATACCTGCTATCTGCGTTAATTCCAGGATTCCAGAGGCTGTTTTTATAACAACATGGTTTCTTTCATTCACATCTGAATCCTTGTTAAACGCTGGAATATAGCCGCCTGGCTTGTAATCAATATGCGTAACTATTCCAGAAAGAGGTGCCCTGTTCACATGGACATTATGGATATTCATGAAAATACATATCGTCCTGTGCTGGATAGAAATTACTTTTCCATCAGCCGGCGAAACTGCATCATCCTCATCCCCGGTTGGCGTGCGTTCCGGGTCGCGAAAGAAAATGATAAAAAAAATGGTCAGTGAGGCTTCGATAATTAATAAGAGAAATAAAATGGATGATATCCGGGAATTCGATATAGACCTGAAACCGAACCATGTCAAAATAGTAAATAACACTATTCCTGATATCCATGAAAATGAACCTTTAGCCAGCATTCTTGAAAATCCCTCCAATAAGATTCAGGAGCCCATCGATCATATCAATTATTTCTGGAAGTATCTTAAGAACAGCATAAGCTATAAAGAATAATGCGATCATTGAACCTATTTTTGCGATCACAGTATGGGCAATATAAAAACTCATTTCAGGATCGCCAAACCATGTCATTCCATACGCATCAACCACAAAAACATTCCTGATCAGATTCAAACCATATATGACCGGAACAGAAATGATGAATGCTGATGCAAGTTTCTTAAATGGCGCATTGACACTTGCAATTATCCCTACAAACAATGCTATACTTTCAATAGCAGTGCAAGCAAGAATTATTTCAACTTTATAACCGTTTACTGCTATAAGGTTCCAATCAAGCCTTGAGATCGTTATCCCAAGAAGAGAACCTACCCAGACAGTCTGGTCAGTTACCGTAGTGATTATCCAGTAGTTCATCGTTGGGATCTCGGAGAAAACAAAATAGGATAATCCTGCGATTGAGGAAGCGGTTGTCAACATTTTGATCGAATTGAGCGTACTTATTCCTTTTATATTCCCAAAAAGGATCTTGTCCCTTTTTATCAAAATATATCCAAGATAAGTACTGAACAGGGCTGCAAATATTGTCAAAAATAAATTCACATAATCTTCAAGTTCATAATAATGCTGCCAAAGAAGCATCCAGTGACCGGTGAAAAACATCCATCCTATCCCTGCTATTGTAAGTTTTAATTGGTTTTTCGCAGGAATGAGCGAAGCTATGATAAGCAATCCAAGCGCTACCCATATGATATTTTCTATCATTTTTTCCACCGATCCGCATTAGAAGACATAAAATGTAATATTTCCTGTATTTATTTCCTTTATCATTTTTTATATTATCTATATCAATTTCTTTATCAATGAAAGCATAAATTTTATTTTGCTTTTCACACTTTCGTGTGTCAGAATATCCTCTACAACCTTATTAAATATCTCGTTATCCCTGATTCCCCGCACAAACGCTTCAAGAACAATTTCATCCCCTATATTTATAACTGTTGACATGAATTAAAGATATTTTATGAATATATTAAGACGAGGGCGGCTTGCCGTAGCTCCTGGCGAAGATATCATGCGCTTCACATCATCAATGGACGCTGACAAACGGATCTTCGATGCGGATGTGGAGGTTGATAAAGCACATGTGGTCATGCTGAAAGAACAGGGGATAATAAAAGACAGCGTTTGCTCTTCTATCCTGTGCGGTCTTGAAAAAATACAAAAAGATGGTATCTCTGCTCTTGATACATCGTATGAAGATGTGCATATCGCTCTTGAAGCGCGGCTCATAGAAATTGTGGGTGAAGATATAGGCGGAAGGATGCATTCAGGAAGATCACGCAATGACGAGGTCGCAACATGCATACGATTTACGCTGCGTATGGAACTTTTAGGTCTTATGAGGGAAGTTAATGACCTTATTGGAACACTGGCCAAGGTCGCAGGAAAAAATCATGAAACCATAATGCCAGGATATACCCATACCCAGCATGCCCAGCCCACCACTCTCGCTCACAATCTTCTTGCCCATGCAAATGCATTCATGCGCGATATTTCGCGAATAAAAGGAGCATATGGATGCACAAACCAAAATCCTCTTGGGGCAGCTGCATTTGCCTCCACCGGTTTCCCTATTAACAGGAAAAGAACGACAGAGCTTCTAGGTTTTGATTCAGTGATCGAAAATTCCATGGATGCGGTCAGTACACGAGATTTCATGATCGAGAGCATGAGCTGCTTTTCAAATATATTGGCAAACCTGAGCCGGATGGCAGAAGAACTGATACTATGGAGTACATCCGAATTCGGATTTATTGAACTTGATGACCGATATTCATCCACTTCATCAATTATGCCACAAAAAAAGAATCCTGACATTGCTGAACTAATGCGCGCAAAAACAGGAACCGTACATGGAGCCCTCATGTCCGTGCTCACGATATGCAAAGCTCTTCCGTATAGTTATAATCGCGACCTTCAGGAGGCAACACCTCACCTGTGGAGAGCTGCAGATACAGTTCGATCTTCTGTGCGTATGGCTACAGGGATGATCGAAACGATGGGCATCAGAAAAGAGGCGATGAATAAAGCGACTAATATCGGATTCATGACTGCTACTGAACTTGCTGATGTTCTTGTTCGGACTGCGGATATTCCGTTTCGTACTGCCCACCATATCGTTGGTTCGATAGCAAAAACAGGACAAAATCCAACACTTGCTATCCTTGATGAACTCTCATCAGAGATCATCCATGAAAAATTAAGCGACAGGGGCTTATCTGAAAAAGCGATTAGAGAAGCTCTTGATCCTGGGGATAATGTAAGGAAACGCAGGATCCAGGGAGGTCCTGCACCTCACGAAACAAAGCGGCAAATAACACTTGCGAAGAAAAAGCTCTCTATGATACAAAAAGATATTCGTGTATTATATGAACAGAATGACAAAGCATCAGATAAACTTAAAAAAGTTTGCAAAAAATATTCATGAGGAAGCAATATGGGCGAAGAAAAAACTGCTGAAATTACCCCGATAACAGAAGGAAAGAAAGATCAAAATATCATTCAGCCAATTCAATCTGATAGCAAACAGGCTTTTTGCGTCGCATTGCCAGTATCGGGGGGAAGACCATCAAAAATGACAGGGGATAATCCACATGATTTCATATCTTTCTTAAAAGACTCTTCTGTTGCGTGGTTAAATTTTCCCGTAAAAGATATTAAAAAGGATGCAGATTTAATTGCAATGTCCCTGGGTTTTAGTTCTTCGCTTGTTCCCACACTTCTATCCAGCTATCTGTCAGCCTATGAAGATAGGGATACGGAAATAGGATTAATGCTTCCAGCAGTATCGGTCAAAAAATTTGATGTCCTTATCAACCCTATCCTTATACTGATACGTAAAGACCTTATCGTCACGATCCATGAAGATAACGTCACCCGTCTCATGCGGCTTTCCCGATATGCTGACGCTTTCATGAGAAAGATCAAACCCACCCTTATACAGGAAGACAAGATAACAATTATTCTCACCCGGCTTATCGATGAAAATATCAATAGAAATTTTGACCATTTGCGACAGATAGAAGCCCAGGGTGATGAATTGAGCAAGATCCTCATGGATCCCTTGATGCCAAGGGGATTGATCGCTCCTGAGATATATAATATGAAACATGCCCTCATAAGCTATATGGACACGTTGTGGGCAACGCTTGATGTAGTAAATTCACTGCGACACGGCGATGCAGAATTAATTACTGACAGTCCGAAATTACTTGCACGGCTGGGCATACTGTCAGATGACGTAAACAGGCACATAGCGCTCAGCGAGCACATGTCAGATGTACTTGCATCCGGACTTGAAGTGCTTCAGAGCATTTACAATAACCAGCTTCAGATATTGAATAACAGGCTTGCCCTCGTTATGACCTGGCTGACAATCCTTGGAACAGCCGTGCTTGTTCCAAACACTATTGCAACGGTTTTGGGGAATTCTGCTTTTGAAATGGGGCCAAAGGACCAGGGATGGTATCTTTTACTTCTCGCTACTTCAACAATTATTGCTACATGGGCTGCATACTGGTGGGTCAACAAGAAGGGATTAATGCCCCATAAAGTTGAGTGATCATTTTTTCTTTGAATTAATCGAATTATAATAAATTGCCGACAATATTACCATAATTATACCGAATTCAATTGACAACGATGGTATTGATGGTGTTTTCCCTGTAACAGGGGTTTGTCCAGTAGAAATCGGAGTGGGTTGGACAGTTTTTACCTCAGTCTGGGTAATAGTTGGCTCGATGACAGGCTTCTTTAGATTTAGGATGTTGATCAATTGATTTCCCTTGATGTCGATGTCTTCATAGAGTATTCTGGTTCCATCCCTGCTCCACCAGGGATTTTTCTGGTTAAAATCACCGTCTTCTATGAGACGTCTCTTACCCGTCCCGTCTGGATTAATTATAAAAATCTTTTCACTGCTTGCAATTTGTGTTTCGGTGGATACAAAAAGGATCCCATATTTCCCCCAATCAAGTTCATATTTCTTGAAACCATCGTCTGTTATCTGTCGTATGCCCGTGCCATCAGCATTGGCAATGTACAGCTGATCAAGATTCTTGCTGTCCTGGGAGACATATACAAATGAATTGCCATCCGGGCTCCATTGAGGATTCCACTGTCTGGAGCTATCATTGAGTACCTGTCTTAATCCAGTTCCATCGATATTTGCCTGGAATATTTTTTCATCGCCAATTGGACCGTATGAAGTGAATAATATCACTTTGGTTTCGGGATTCCATGAACCTGCACCCCAGAATCGGTCACGCTTTATTGGTTCCATTCCCATTCGAATAGTCCCATTCAGTAATTTTCTTCTTTGCGACCCATCCAGTGAAACTATGAATATTGTTTGTATACCTTCATTATTATACGAAAGAAAGGATATATCGTCTGTTAACCATTCAATACCCCACTTACGATTCGTGTCATTAGTAAGTTGTGTTTTACCAGAGCCATCGATCTTTATGGTAAATATCTGCTGGTTTCTTGAGGCATCATTTGCAACATAGGCAATAGTTTCTCCATCCGGACTCAAAGCAGGACTCGATGCATCTTTATCCGTAATATTTGCGGTCAAATTGCTTTCAATGATAAGGTCTGCAGATACTGGCATTGAATATAACGATATTATCAATAAAAAAATAAATATGTGTGATACTCTCATAATTCCCAATAAGTAATATAGATAAACCATGATAAATGTTGCGTTGTGAGCAAAGCTTTTAATCCGTGAATCCCTTTAAGAAACCGAATTATTATGTTAGACATCGCTCTCCCAAAGGGGAGTCTCGAAGAGCAGACCCTCCTTTTATTTAAACAGGCAGATCTTGAAATCAGAAAAACAGACCGTGAGTATAATCCAACGGTAAAAGACCCCAGGATAAAGAAAGTTAAGATACTCAGGCCTCAGGAGATCCCCAAATACGTTGAAGAAGGCTATTTTGACCTGGGGATTTCGGGAAAGGACTGGGTCATCGAATCTGATTCGGATGTTGTGGAAGTTGCAGATATGTTCTACAGCAAGATGGGCGAGGGCATAGTAAAGATCGTGATCGCAGTCCCAAATGATACGGACATCAAAAGTGCAAAAGATATAAAACCGGGAAGCAGGGTCTCGACAGAATATCCAAACCTCACACGGAAATTTTTTGATAAACTCGGGATACCTGTAGATCTACGCTATTCTTATGGCGCAACCGAGGCAAAAGTTCCGGAACTTGTTGACGTGATCGTGGATCTGACAGAGACTGGTTCAACGCTGCGCAAGAACGGATTGAAGATCGTTGATATCATCCTTGAATCAAATACAAAGCTCATTGCCAATAAGAAATCATGGAAAGACCCAATAAAACGAAAGGAAATAGAGGAGATCAAGATCCTGCTGCAAGCAGTACTTGAAGCGCGCGGCAAGGTTTTTATTGTCATGAACGTGCCCGAAGACAAACTTGATTCTGTTGTAAGCGGTCTTCCCGCCATGAAAAAACCTACAGTCTCGAAACTCTACAAATCGGATTATTATGCCGTGCAGACTGTTGTGAGCAAGAGCGAGATCAATATCCTCATCCCGAAACTCAAGAGCCTTGGGGCTGAAGATATACTTGAAATGGATATTACGAAAATCGTGCATTGAAATTGCTCCTGACTGACAAACATGGATAAACCCAAAATACTCGTAGTAGATGATGAGCCGCTGAATGTAGAACTGCTTGACGGGATGCTTTCGAAAGAGTACACTGTTTTGAAAGCATATAATGGAAGCGAGGCATTGCTTGAAGTTGAAAGATCATTCCCCGACCTGATACTCCTTGATATTATGATGCCAGGGATTAATGGTTATGATGTATGCAATAAGATCAAAAGTAATGAAAAGGTAATGCATATACCCATAGTCATGGTAACAGCCCTGAAGGAAAGAGCGGACAGGATCAAAGCCATAGAAGCAGGTGCAGATGATTTCCTGAGTAAACCAGTTGATGTTTATGAATTGACAGCAAGGGTAAGATCCCTTGTCAGGATCAAACAGTATTATGATGATTTAATGAACGAGCAGGATAAGCTTCTTACATTCAAATCAGCAGTTGACAGTATGGACGATTGTGTTATAATAACAAATGTAAGCGGTGATATTAAATATGTTAATCCGACATTTGAGAAAAAATATGGTTATTTACTCGATGAGATAATGGGGAAGCACATCAGTATTATTGCACATACCCGGAGCCCGCTTACGATAGACAAAGAAAGCCTTTTGCAGGATACAAGGAACGAATGGGGGGGGAATCTCATCAGTGTTAACAAGCATGGCCTTACCCTTAAAATGAGCATCAAATGCTCACCCATTATAAAAGAGAAACGCAGGATCAATCTTGTGTTCGTTATGAGACAGGTCTGAATTTATCTTTTCTTCACCTGATTGATCCATTTATTATGATGTTGGCATTATACATTATTATATTAAATTATTTTATTATATTATAATTTATTTATAGTTATTTGTTTTCTTGGTGAACTCAGCAACATATATGGGCTTTGCCATATAGTGATCAAAACCTGATACTATCGTTTTTTATATCCTCAAAAATAAGCTATGTCACGCTTCCTGCTGCGCCGGTATCGTAAAGCAGAATTTACTGCCTACCCCTATTATACTTTCTACCCATATCCTGCCTCCATGTGCTTCTACTATATTTTTTGCAATAGAAAGACCTATGCCGATGCCACCAAATTTACGAGTCGTTTCAGAATCCACCTGATACATCTTTTCAAATAGCTTACCCATTTTTTCTTCGGGTATTTCTATACCAGTATCTGTGACGCAGACTTTAACCATTCCATCTTCCCTGCAAGCCGATATATTCACTTTCCCTCCTCTTATGTTGAACTTAATTGCATTATCAAGCAGGTTTTTAAGAACATGCTCTATCTGGTTCTTATCACCCTTTGCAAACAGTATATCTTTAACTTCGCATGTAACACAAATGCTGTTTCCTTGCGCCTTTGGCAAGAGCGCCTGGATAGTTTCATCTATGATCTGTGCGACATGCAAAGTCTCAATTACCGGCTTGAGAAGACCTTTATCTGCGTATGAAGCTTCAATCAGGTGCGTTATTACTTCATTCTCGCGAAGTAGTGCATCCCAGCCCCTTCTAAAGAACTCCTTTTTCCTGGCTTCATCGGTTTCACTAATAGCAAGCTCGACATATCCAAGAGCGTGCGTCAGGGGGGTGCAAAGCTCATGCATAACATTCGCGAGTATATTGTCCTTAAGCCTGTCGATTGTTTCTAATTCCGAAAGTGCCGCTTCCAATTTATGATTTGTGTTTTCAAGCTCAATTACTTTATTTTTTAATTTTTTCATGAGCCTCTGGCTATATATTGAAAGAACCTCTTTTTCATTAAGTATTCCTGGCATTGGCTGTGCTATTTTTCCTGCCCGGGATCCTGTTATAACTTCACTTATTTTTTCTATGAGTGATTTAACATCAAACGGCTTCGTGATGTAACCGGAAGCACCTTCTTCCATGACAAGTTTTTCATCTTCCTGGTCCGTGAACGAAGAAGAATACAATATTATAGGGATCTTTATTGTTTCCACGGTTTTTTTCAATTTCCTGCATAACCCGAACCCATCCATCTGCGGCATCATAATAGCAGAGATAACAAGGTCAGGTTTTGACTCTCTGATTTTTTCAAGCGCCTCAACTCCATTGGATGCGCAGGTCACCTCATAACCCTGAGCATTGAGCAGCTCAAACAATATCTTCCGATCGTTTATAGTATCATCAACTACCAGTATTTTCATGATCTTTCTGCATTGATATATCAACAGGTATCTTCAGTATAAACGTGCTACCTTTACCATGTTCGCTTTTCACATCTATATCTCCTCTTAGAAAATCTCTTGCAAGTTTGTTTGTTAGATAAAGACCAAGTCCCGTACCTGAGGTTTTCAAAGTAAGCGGGGATTCAAGTCTCACGAATGGCTCAAAGAGTCTTGGAATATCTTCTGTTTTTATTCCAATACCTGTATCTGTTACGGATATTTCCACATTATTATCTCGTTTCTTCGCACATACTTTGATACTTCCGTTTTCTGTGTACTTAACAGCATTCCCTACAAAGTTCAAGATGCACTGGAGTAGACGCATCCTGTCGGTTTTCATGTGTATGTTTTCTACTTCGACGCTCACATCAAGGCCTTTTTCCTTTATGCTTGAACCAAGCGTTGAAAGAACTTCATCCACGATTTCTCGAAGATCGAACTGGGAGATATTCACACCAATTTTTCCAGCCTCAATCTTTGATAAGTCTATGACGTCTGATATAAGCGCAAGAAGATGTTTGGCTGATGAGTGAACAATCTCGATCTGCATTTTCTGTTCAGGATTAAGCTCGCCTGACAGACCCGCCAGAATCAAGCTTGAAAATCCTATTATTGAGTTAAGAGGCGTTCTCAACTCATGTGATGTGCTTGCTATGAACATGGATTTCATGATGTCAAGTTTTCGGGCTGCTTCTACCTCAGCAAGTGCTTTCTGCTCTCTTTCGATAAGCTGCACTCGTTCGGAATCCGCCAGCTTTAGCTGTGTGATGTCTTTTGCGATAACGCAATATTTTCTTTTTCCAGCAATTTCCATATCTGTATGACTGACAGACAGGCTCCTTAATGTCCCATCTTTTCGTACAATGTCAACTTCATACGGTTTTCCTTCTCTCCTTTGAACCTCATCCCACCGACTTAGTACGATAGCTTGATAGTCAGTATGAATTACTTTCATGAAGCTTTGCCCCATAATTTCTTTTTCCGGATAATCCATTGTCTTGAAAAAAGCTTCATTTCCAAATTCGAATCTGCCCTCTTCATCAATCACAAATATGCTATCATATGATGATTTTATAATGGTATCAAGATAATTTTTGGTATCTTTGAGTTGTTCCTCTGCTTCCATGAGTGCAATGACCTCCCCGAGCTGTCCCGCGATCGTCTCCAGTATTATCCGGGTATTGATAGATATTTCATTCAGGGTGTGTGAAGCCATATTGAATGAACCGATCACGCGTCCTTGTTGCACCACAGGAATGATAGCTACTCCACGTAATCCTTCGGGCTTTCGCGCTTCAGGTCTCATTTCGACCCTTGCATTTGAGTATTTCAAATAAGTAGGTTGACCGGCCTGTATGAGTTGCCACTGTGTGGTATCTGGAGCATAGTGTGCAACCGCCCGAATAAATTCGGATGAAAAACCATAATGAGCCCTCAATATCAAATCTCCCGTTAAACGATCAGATATGTATATGCCCCCGCTATCTATCCCCTCTATCTGGGAAACCGCTTTCAAAATTCGATCTAACATTATATTCATATCGCCAGAAACGCTCAGAGATGAAGCGATATCTTTTTGAATGCGAAGGAGGTTCTCCGCCTGCTTGCGCTGTGATATGTCCCTGGTTGAAATTATTAAATGCAGCTCATTATTTATTAATAATTTAGCTGCAGAATACATTCCTAACGATATTTCACCATTTTTCTTCCTGTATTTCACTTCCATACCATTGGCAAAATCCCTGGATTGAAGCTGCTCCAACATTCTATTTCTGTCACCAGGATCGACCCAGAAATTCAGTTCCCGGGTAGTTTTTCCGATCAACTCATCCTTTGTATAACCAAACATCTGCGAGAGCCCATTATTAGCCTCAATTAACAGCCCATCTTTAAGTCTTGTCAGCCCCAATCCATCAGGAACGGTTTCAAAGATTTTTCTGAATTTTGATTCACTTTCGTGCAAAGCATAAGCATCACGTTCACGCTGGATGAGCTCCTGGCGATCAATATCTCCACCCACCGTTTGTGCGATCCTGGATGTAATGAGTCCCCCAATGACAAAGAAGAAAATTATCATAATGGATGAATGAAGTACGTTTTCATCTGAGTAGGGAAGGAGAAGAATTTTAAGAACCCCTTCCAACACTATGTAAGCGAATATGACTGGAATAAATGAGCGCATTAATCTTGCTCGCACTGAATCGCCGATGAACAAACGAAGTGGTAGATATTCTATGCCCGCAGAAGTTATGAGTCCAACGCTCAAAAATAGAAAAGTGATAGCTGTAAATAAACTCGTTGGGATTGTCGATGCGCCGTAAAACAATGGCGTTCTATAAAAATAGCCAATCAAGACTATTATTCCAATATAAAGGGAAAAGGAAGCAAGATACGCGGCTATACTTTCAGTACGATGTTTTCCTTCTCGAGAAAAGAGCAACAAGAGAAGTGCCAGGCCGGATATTACAAAATTTACGGCGGCTATCGGAGACATCCAGCCAATAATAACATTATTGATGAACTGAGGGTGAGGTAAAATGAATCTTTCTATATTAAATCCATATCCGATGATAAAATCAACGAGTATGATCAGATCGAAAGCCAGAATGAGCACCACTGCGACTTTGGCCAGCTTTCTTCCCGTATGATTAATGGGAAGGTAAAAATATACTAATAAAGCGCAACCTAAAACAATGAATGATATGGATGAGCTTGGCGACATGGGTTTGTATATCGGATTTGATCTTGATATATCAAATAAATTAAAAAACCAGCCAGAGAGTATAATTGTACTTATAATAATAGTTAATACTGCGCATATGATAGTTGTACGGTCTAAAACCGCTTTTGAACTTTTATCATATATCTGCTCATGTTTTTCAATTGTCATGTTTTTTTTATCCGCCCTGGGTACCTCGTGGTCCAATTCCTTGGGAAATCGGGTCACTGAAGGCAACAGGTTCCTTGTTATGCTTTCGTACTTGATAATAGCCCCAAGTGGCTACGTTTTCATATAATAAACGGTATATACAACTAAACTACTTTAGTTTTAATAATCATTGTGGTTATAATTATATATATTTTCATTGTATTGTAATTAAAATTTAATATTGCACTAAATTATTTGCACCGATATTTCAGGTGATATGAAGAGTTTTGGAAGTTTGAAACCACAGATGAAATATGTTTTCTCTTCTTCCATCATCCCCGGGCGGGAGCATAAACGTGAATATGCTCCCTTCACCATACTCTCTACCCATATCCTGCCACCTTGCTGTTCCATATGCTTTATGACCGCAGGCCCGACACTGGTGCCACCTTATTTTCTGCTTATTCTCGAATTTGTCTGATAGAGAGGGCTAAAAAAGCTTACCTAAATCTTCTTCCCTGATGCCTGTATCAGAAACCAAAAATTGCGCGCAAAGAGAAGTTGTTATAGGGTGAGAATATCAGGCCAGGTATTCCATTTTATCCCAAGTTTGACAGATTCCATTCCTTTTTAATGATACTTTCCTCTCTTTTATCAAATAATTAAGGATTTTTGTCAGGAAATCTATTTGAAAGGTACAAAATATTCCACTTATTCTATGCCATTTGATAGCTGTTTTCTATAAAATTCTGAATTTTGTAGTAAAATAAGCTCGTTTTCTAGGATAAAATTAGCATAAATGTGCATATTCTCATCTTTTTTCTGATATTTTCGGCAACTGTCAAATTCAATGTGTTTTTTTTTAGCCATTCCCTGGTTTAGATCTACCCTTCTCCATTGTCAATTAGCAGATAGATAAACAATTAAAAAATCACGAAAAACACAATCAATCGATAAACAATAAACTGTCAAATTGATAGTATGAAAAGTGGCTAAAAATCATAGAAATCACATTCTATAACCGTAGATCGAAATGTCAAATTCATATTGGATATAATGGTCAAAAATCGAAAAAACCACGTTTGCCTGGATAGAAAATAAGTGTCAAATTTAGGTCTAAAAAATCGATAATAGAAAGAGATTATGATACACTTGATAAATCGAAAATTCACTCAGTAATAATTTGAACTGTCAAATTTGGGTTAT
>Ga0209124_10000825_pt1 | contig 14038 bp, 18 predicted proteins | sample BarGraIncu01122A_FD_184502 | JGI IMG/M metagenome (GOLD analysis project Ga0209124, IMG submission 184502) | Arctic peat soil microbial communities from Barrow, Alaska - Barrow Graham LP Incubations 011-22A (SPAdes) (version 2) | ecosystem: Environmental > Terrestrial > Soil > Wetlands > Peat...
AAATTCACGGCGCTCCGGCGTGTAATTATATTTGTCGCGCGGCACGAGCTTTACGTCAATGCCCGCGCCCTTGCGCAGGATGCGGCGGTTTTCGGACGACGGCTTGAACTTCGCCAGGTTCACCCGCACCTGCCGGCAGAGATAAAATCGGTCGAGGTTGCGCGACGACGGCAGGAAGCCCGCGTTGAAAATGTCCGACGGTGTTTCGCCCGCCTCCGGCACGGCCCAGATGGCATACGGAAACTGGTAGTGCTCGTAGTCGGAATTTTGCTCGGAAAAAAGGAGTTTCATTTGAATTTTAATCCCAAGCTGCGCCGCACTTCGGCGCGCAATGAGCGGCAATGTTTCAAAGCGAGCCTGGCTTCAGCCAAAGTGGCGTTGTCTCCGGGATAACGGAAGCTCACCGCATATTCGGTCAGTCCTTTGGCCGCCGCTTCGTAAGCTTTCCACAGCGGTTCGACGGGCAGCAGCAGATGCAACAAGACTACCAGGTCGTGGGTTTTGGGGAAAGGCAGGCCCGCTTCAAACAGTCGGGCCTTGAAATATTTTTCAATGGTCTGCTGACAGTGAAAACACGCGGCGTCGTAAACGCGCTGCTGGTGGCGGCGCATGATCTGGGAGGCGACCAGAAAATCTCCCTCGGCTTTCTCCACCCAATCACGCGTCAGGGGCTTCATAAAGCACTTTGCCGAGGTCGAGAATTTCCCGGGTGAAACAGTCTCCCCAGGCCGCCCGCTTGGAAATGAAGTTGGGAGTCCGCACCAGCAGGTCGAGCGGGAAGCCGGCGGGAATCGCGAGCCGGATCCGCAGGGACATCCGTTCACCGCGATACCGCGTGCGGTTCATGACGACGAGCAGGTCCACGTCAGAATCTTCCGTGGGCTTCCCGTAGGCGTATGAGCCAAACAGGATGATTTTACGGGGCTGAAACCGCTTCGCCACTGCGGTGCAAAAGGCTCGAATCTTGGCTCGTTCAACCATGTGTTTAGCGTAGTCCTGTGGCGGCAAATTGGCGAGCGGCTTTTTGTTCGCCATTCACAGATTTTCTCCGCAAACGCAACCGCCAGCTGGTCAGGACCTCGTAGCTCACCGAGTTTTTCAGCTTCGCCATGTCATGCACGGTGATTTCCTCGCTGCCCTGGCGGCCCATGATGACGGCTTCGTCCCACATCTGCGCTTCGGGGATGTCCGTGATGTCCACCATCAGCGCGTCCATCGCGATGCCGCCGACGAGCGGGGCGCGCTGGCCGCGGATGAGCGCGCCGCCCTGGTTGCGCACACGCGGAAAACCGTCGCCGTAACCGATGGGCAGCACGGCAATCCGCCGCTCCGCCGGCGCGGCGTAACGCATGCCGTAACCGACCACTTCGCCGGGTTTCAATTTTTGGATTGCCGCAATGCGCGCTTTCACGGACATGACCGGCTCGATGCCGGGAATCCGCCGGCAGACCGACGATGGGAAAACGCCATACATCAAAATCCCGACGCGGACCATGTCGAGATGCGCGTGCGGCAGATCGAGGAACCCGCCGCTGTTGCAGGTGTGGCGCAGCTTCACGGAGATGCCGCGCGCGGCCAGCCCTTGGAGGACTTCGTTGAAACGGGAGAACTGGAGGTTGGCAAACGTCTTGTCTGTTTCGTCCGATTGCGCGAAGTGCGTCATCACGCCTTCGAGCGAGAGCGATTTCTCGGAGCAAATTTGTTCGATGAGCGGCATGGCCTCGTCCCAACGCACGCCGAAGCGGCTCATACCGGTGTGAATTTTCAGATGCACCGGCACACGTTTGTTGTTGGCGGCAGCGGCGCGGGCGAGTTTGCGGACGGTATGAGGTTCATTGACGCAGACGGTCAGATTGTGTTCCACGCACCACGGTAATTCGGCTTCCTGCCGTTCGCCCAGCAGCAGCAGCGGCGCGGTGATGCCGGCGTCGCGGAGCGCCACCGCCTCTTCCAACGTGCTGAGGCCAAACCCCCAGGCGCCTTCCTCGAGCGCGATGCGCGCCACGTCGAGCGCGCCGTGTCCGTAGGCCTCGTCCTTCACGACCGCCAGCAACTGCACATTGCGCGGCAGGTCGCGGCGGATGAGTTGAAGATTGCGGCGCAGCCGCGCGAGGTCAATTTCAACCCACGCCGGTCGCAGTGGAAAACTTGTTGAATCAAAGTCCATTAAATTACTGGGAACTGTTTAACCACGAATCGTGCCAAATGACACGAAAAATTCGCTCTGAGAAAAGTGATCTGTTAGCGGACTTGCGCCGCTGTAAAATGTATTTAACCTCGCGCCAATTAAGGCATTTCGAAATGACCAAACCAACGAACTTGATGAACGACTCATTCAAGCATTTTATTGCATGGTTGGTGGCGTTGTTTTTGGTCGTGGTGAGCGCCCAACTATGCGTGGTGCAGCTTTATGGGTCGCCACTTCCGATGTGGGACCAGTGGTTTGAGGCCGACTGGTTCTTCAGGCCGTGGCTGGAAGGTCATCTGACATGGGAACACTTTTTTGCGCCCTTTAATGAGCATCGGATTCTCTTCACGCGCCTGCTCGATCTGGGCGTCATCTGGCTGAACGGGCGATGGGAGCCTTTGTTGCAAATGACGGTCAACGCGTTCATTCACGCGGCCTTTGTTTGCGGACTGGCATTTTGCCTGTGGGATTTTCTGGGGCGAAAAAACGGATGGTTCGTCTGTTTTCTGCTGGCGCCATTTTTCGCGCTGCCCTATGCCGCAGAAAACGCCCTTTGGCCGATGAATTCCCAACAATATTTCATGAGCCTCTTCTGGTTGGCGACACTGGCTGGACTCGGGTTTGGAAAACCGGGCAGCCGGCGGTGGTGGTTCGGATTGACCGCGGCAATCATGGGTTTGTTTACCATGGCTTCAGGTTTGCTCGCACCCGTGACTGTTGGCGGATTGACGATTTTGCGCGCCATCAAACATCGGCGGATGGAAAAGGGAAATTTAATTACGCTCGTTTCCTGCCTGGCTGTCATTGGGTTGGGTTTGGCTCTCCGCGTTACGATGGAAGAGGACCGTCCCTTGCGGGCGCATACGTTGATGGAATTCACCTCCGCCTTGGCGCGCAACCTGACTTGGCCGTTTTTCCGCACTCCGGAAATGGTGTGCCTGATTCCCTTGCCCCTGGCTTTCCTGGTGGCCCTGTATTTTCGGCCAAACTTTCCGGAACCGCGGGTGGCCGAGTTTCTGCTGGCATTGGGACTGTGGGGCGGCTTGCAATCAGCCGCGCTTGCCTATGGACGCGCGAATTATGGGGACATTATTCCGGCTAGCCGGTACATGGACGTGTTGAATATCTTTGTCATTGCCAGCCTTTTCGCAACGGTGTTGCTCCCGCAGTTATGGCCGCACGGCCAGTTTCCAAGTTGGGCCGGAATGCTGTTGCCGCTGGTTTTTGCCGGCGTCATTTTTTTCGGCCTTTGCCGGATTTCACAAATTGTGGTGGACAATCTTTTGATTCCCACCCGCATGATGAACCTGGTGGCGGAAGAACGCGTGGAAACATTTTGGGCGACCGGCGACGAACGCGATTTTCTTGAACCGCCCACCGTGCGTCCGAAGCCGGAACTGGCTCTGCGGCTGCTGCGCGACACGAAACTGCAGTCCATCCTGCCGGCAGCATGCCTGCCGCCAGCTTCTCCGCCAATCACCGGTCGGTTTACTGCCATTTCACAGTGGCTGCTGCAAAATTCCGTGACGACATTAGCCGGCGGATTGCTTTTATTTGCCGGTCTTTGTGGATACGGGCTGGCACGCGGGACCCTCGGTTTGGCGCGGGCGAATCCGGCGGGAATCATCGTCTTGCTGGCCGGCTTGGCGGCCCTTGGCTTTGTTTGGTCGAAACGTTCGCTCCAACGCGAATCGGTTGAATATGCACTCCAGCGCGAACTGGCGGTGCATTTCAAGTCCGTGGACAACTTTAAGCGCGCAGCGATACACGAACACAAGGCGGAGGCGTTAAAACATCAAGGGAATTCAGATGGTGCCCGGCGGCCACAAGCTTTGCCCGATGTCCGTCCGGAAATAGCTGCCGACGACGCGGATTTTGCGGATGTTTGCGTAAGCCTTGGCAATCGCCGCGTCGAGTTTGGGCGCCAGTGCAATCACGTCCGCAATGCGATGGCCGGTGGACATGAGCTTTTTGTCCGCGCCGCGCTCCACCTCATTCCACCAAACGTCGCAATCGAATTTCCCATCCACTTCCAGCGGCAGATGCGGGCTGCGCACCTGGATGAAGGGATAGCCATAACCGGCCAGCGTGAGCGAACAGCCGAAGTTCAATTTGTCCCTGAACTGCAACTCCAGCTTTTTATTCTGCGCGGTCCGGGAAACAACTTCCACCGGATTTTTCAGCATCCGCAAAATCATCGGGCCGGAAGTGACGCCGATGCGGATGTTGTATTCGATGACATGCCATTGGCCGCCGCGCTTGATGGCGGTGACCTGCAACGGGCCGTTGAATTTTGCCGCGCGCAACCAGGGCAGCAACGGATGGATGAGTTTTCGCGCCAGGCCGTATTTGTCGTCCGGATCTCGCTCGACCAACCCGCCGAGCGGCGCGCCGGCCACAACGCCCTGGTTGCCATTGAAGGCGTATTTGTATTCCTGGTTCGTTACGAGCGAATAAATCTCACCGCCGCTCACCAGCACGATGTGCCCGGCCTCGGCGCGCCCGAGATATTCCTGCAAAAAAACCCCCTCGGCATAATTGACGTGCCGCAGCCACGCGCGCGTGTCCTCGATCGTTTCGCACAGAATCGTGTGGATCGGGCTCGTCGGCGAGCAAAGCGGATTTTTGATGACGAACGGTTGCGGATGTTTCGTCAGAATTTTTTCGGCCTCCAGAAGGTTTGAGGCAACGTAGGCTTGGGGAAAGGGAATTTTGAAGTCCGCGCACAGTTTGCGGGCGAAGTCGCGCTCGCGCTCAATCCGCATCGCCTCGCGCGTGGGACTGAAAATGCCAACACCCGACTGCAACAAATCCTCCGCCCAAGGTTGCAACGCCCAATCAATGGACTGCGGGATGACGACCTCAATGCCGTTTTTCCCGATGAGCGGAACCGGACTCGGAAAGGAGTCGCGCGAAAAGGTCGGCCCGACCAGCGACGGCGGGAAATGGCCGTAATTGCGGGTAAGATAGGTTGAGATCCCGCCTTGCGGGACGCCCGCATCGGCCAGCGCCCGCCCGATGCTGTGCGCGAACGACCCGACACCGAGGATCATCACCGATCCCTTCGCGCGCCGCCGAACTGGAATTTTGGCTGCCATGTGAAATTTCGCCTGCGCGCTAATGTTTCACAAACTCCGCTCGTTGCGCAATGCCAGGTTCGCCTCGACTTTTATTCGTCGTTTTGCTACGTTGGTGTCGTGAGTTTTGTCGCTGAATTCAATTCGTTGCCGCTGGAATCGCTCGTGAAGCGTTCGCAGTCGGCCGGCATCCAGGCCGTGCGCGAGAGCATGGCGAAGACGAAATTGTCGCTCGCCGATTTCGCGCATTTGATTTCGCCGGCGGGCGGGGAATTGCTGGAACACATGGGCCGGCGATCGCACGCGATGACGCAGCAGCGGTTTGGCAAGGTCATCCGCCTGTTCGCGCCGCTGTATCTTTCCAACGAATGCGTCAACAATTGCAAATACTGCGGCTTCTCGCGCGACAACCCGATCTTGCGCGTCACATTGTCGCTGGAGGAAGTGAAACGCGAGGCGGGGGCAATCAAGACGCAAGGCTTCCGCAACATCCTGCTGGTCGCGGGGGAACATCCGAAGTTTGTTTCCAATGATTACCTCAGAGATTGCATCGCCGGGCTGCATGCCGACTGGCCGGGCATTTCGCTCGAAGTCGGGCCGATGGAAACGGCGGATTATCGTCCGCTCGTCGAAGCGGGTGCGGACGGGCTGGTGGTTTATCAGGAAACCTATGACCGCAAAGTCTATGCGGACATGCACACCGCGGGCCCGAAACGGAATTTTGACTGGCGGCTCGAAACGCCGGAGCGCGGCTACGCGGCGGGATTCCGGCGGCTCGGCATCAGCCCGCTTTACGGCCTGGCCGACTGGCGTTACGAAGCCATCAGCGTGGCGGCGCATGCGGATTATTTGCTGCGCAGTTGCTGGAAGGCGCAGTTGACGATTTCCCTGCCGCGGCTGCGTCCGTGCGCGGGCGAATTCCAGCCGCTCACGCACATGACCGACCGCGACTTGGCGCAACTCGTCTGCGCGTTTCGGCTGATGTTTCCCGATGTCGGGCTGGTGCTTTCAACGCGCGAACCGGCGAAGCTGCGCGACGGGCTGATTCCGCTGGGCGTGACGATGATGAGCGCGGGCAGCCACACCGAACCGGGCGGGTACACCGGCGCGGGCAAGGAAAAAATCCATCACACCGAGCGCGGTCGGATCGTGGAACTCGCGTCCGGCGCCAGCGAATGGGCACCGCAACAAAACCGCGCGACGAATGCGACCGGGCAATTCAACATCGCCGACGAACGTTCTGCCGACGAAGTGGCGGAATTGATTCGTAAGCTCGGCTACGAACCGGTGTGGAAGGATTGGGATGCCGCTTTAACGGCTTGAACATCGAACACTGAACATCGAACATTGAACGCCGAACGAGGTGCAGGCGGCCAAAACTTGGATGTTCGATGTTTGGCCAAAGAGAATCCGATGATGTGAAGGCGCATACTGTCACTGCCAACGGAAAGCCAATCGAGGCGAAGCTGCCGTGTTCGCTGGAGGATTTTCTGGTGGCGCAGAATCTATTGCCGCGCAGCGTGGTGGTGGAGCACAACGGCGAGGCGGTCGCGCCGTCGGAGTTTGCCCGGCGCCAACTCAATGCGGGCGACCGGCTGGAAATCGTAAAAATCGTCGCGGGCGGGTAATGGGGAGGGACGCCGTGTCGGCGTCCCTAATTTAAGTTTGGGACAGCGGCACGCCGTCCCTCCCCAATTGAGTCGAGGCGTCGCGCTTTGCGCTTTCGGTTTGGGCGGTCACGGGTTTAAGCTGTGGCCATTATGGACTGGCTGACCAACCTGATCTGGCACGATGGCAAACTGCTCGGCATTGATTGGGGTTTCTGGAAGGTCATCGGCTGGCTGGGCAACGCGGTCTTCTTCACGCGCTTTTTCGTCCAATGGTATGCCACCGAAAAGAAAAAACGCGTGGTCGTGCCGACGGCGTTTTGGTGGTTGAGTCTGGCGGGTTCGCTGCTGCTGCTGGCTTATTCGTTGCACAAGCAGGATTCCGTTTTTATTTTCGCCTACGTTTTCACCTGGATTCCTTATATTCGGAATCTCATCATCCATCGGCGGCACAAGGAAGCGCATCTGGACTGCCCCGGTTGTGGCAAGAGTTGTCCGCCGCAGTCGAATTTTTGTCCGAATTGCGGCGCGCGGCTGGCGGCGACTACTTCTTAGGCGCGGCTGGCGCGGCGGCGGGTTGCGGCTGCGGCACAAGCCCGTATTTTATGACAATCGGCTGGAAGTCGGGGTGTGTGCTGCCGTAAATGGCGAGTTGCTTCACAAAATTTTCCATGACCGGCCGCTCCCGGCTGAATGCCTGAATGATTTGGGTGGCTTGGGGTTTGATGGTGTCAATGTCTTTGCCGGTAAGTTTGGCCTGCCGATACAAAACGACAGTGAGCGTGCCACTGACCACGACGAGCGCGAGCAGCAGTGTGAAAACCTGATGTCGCAAAGCGACAATCTGATCCATCAATTCGGTTTGCACGGGGGAATTTGTTTCAGATTCGTTCATGGCAATTAGCGGTTGGCGGGTTTGGCTTGAGCGGGCTGGTGGATGCGGAGAATGTCCAGGATGCGGAGAATGTCCGAGTTCGGATTTTTCTGGCTGTAAGCGAGCGTGTCGTTCGCGAGCGCTTGGACGCCCATACTGTAGCCGTTGGCCTGAGTTGCCTGCATTTGAAGGGAGCGCAACTCGCGCGTGCGGAAAATCGTCTGCAGCGCGAAAATCACGCCCAAAATCACCAGCACAGCCAGCACGAGATTTAAAGCAGTCGTAATGTTGTTATTTTTCATAAGATTACGGTGACTTTATCGAAACGGCAGTGGATGTCCACTGAATTTTTGCGGCGAAAATGAATTGATTTTACGTAGGGCGAATGGTATTGCTTTTTATAATTCAACGACACATAGTGGCTAAAGAAGAGCCAATTGAATTAAGTGGAAACGTTACCCAAGTGCTGCCCGGCACGATGTTTCGTGTGGCGCTGGCTAACGGCCACGAAGTGCTCGCGCATATCTCCGGCAAGATGCGCAAAAATTTCATCCGCATCAGCGTCGGCGACAAGGTCAACGTTGAGATGTCGCCCTACGATTTGAACCAGGCGCGCATCACGTACCGGCACAGCTAAACTCGAAAGAAACCCGAAATCCCAAGCCGGAAACCAAAGCCGCAGCCATTTTCTTGACGCAACACGCAACACCCAACACGATTGCCTGATGCAAATCCATTTCTTCGGCGCGACCCGCACCACGACCGGCTCGATGTATCTGTTCGAGGTCAACGGCAAGCGGTTGTTGCTCGAATGTGGTTTGTTCCAGGGCCGCCGCGAGGAATCCATCCAGCGCAATTGTTGTTTTCCATTCGACCCCAAGCAGGTGGACGCCGTGGTGTTGAGCCACGCGCACATTGATCACGCGGGCAACCTGCCGAACCTGTGCAAACAGGGTTACGCCGGCAACATCTACTGCACGTTCGCCACGCGCGACCTTTGCAGCATCATGCTCGTGGACTCCGCGCACATCCAGATGGACGACGCCGCGTTCGTCTCCAAACAGCGCGCGAAAAAACATCTGCCGCCGGTCGAACCGCTTTACACCATTGCCGATGCGGAGAAAACGTTGCATCAATTCGTTGCCTTCAACTACGAACGCCCGTTTCTGGTTGTGGACGGCGTCACCGTCACGTTCCGCGACGCCGGACACATTCTTGGCGCGGCGCAGGTTGTGCTGGACGTGCGCGAGGGCGGGCGGCAGTTCCGCTATCTGTTCAGCGGCGACGTGGGCCGCGGCAACGATGAAATTCTCCGCGACCCGCAACCGACCGAAAACGTGGATTATCTGCAGATTGAATCCACCTACGGCGGACGCGAACACGCCGTGCGCATCGACGCCGATGAAACCGTTGGCCGGCTCGTGCTGGAGACCTTGAATCAAAAAGGCAAGGTCATCATCCCGGCGTTTTCGGTGGGGCGCACGCAGCAGATTGTTTATGTGCTGCACCAGCTCACGCTCGCGGGCAAATTGCCGCGCGTGCCGATTTTCGTGGACAGCCCGTTGAGCGTGAACGCCACGGAGATTTACCGCCTGCACCCGGAATGTTTCAACGACAGCATCAACCAATTCCTGCACGAAAAGGCGAACCCCTTCGGCATGGAAAATCTGACTTACATCCGCGAGGTGGCCCATTCGATGAAACTCAACGACCTCAAGGAACCCGCCATCATCATCAGCGCGTCGGGCATGTGCGAAGCCGGGCGCATCCGGCATCATCTCAAGAACCACATCGGCGATCCGAAGAACCTGATTTTATTCATCGGCTTCTGCGCGGAAAATACGTTGGGCGCGCAAATCGTGGCCGGGCGGAACCCGGTGAACATTTTTGGCGAACCGCAACCGGTGCGCGCCAAAATCGTTTCACTCGACACCTACTCCTGCCACGCGGACAAAAATGAATTGAAGCGTTACGTGGAAAAGGTTTCCGGCGACATCAAAAAAATTGTCTGCATCCACGGCGAAGAATCGCAATGCCTGGCGCACGCCGAAACGTTGCGCGCGATGAAACCAAAAGCCGAGGTCATCGTGCCGGAATACAAACAGGTGGTGGAGATTTGAGTTGCGGAAACATCAAACATTCAACATCCAACATCGAACATCGAATGAAGGGCTGCGGGCGGCCGCATTGGTTGTTCGATGTTGGATGTTATTGTGATTCGTCACTTGCCCATCGTCCCGTTGGGGCAAAGCAAACGCGAGCAAATCTGAACGTGCCGGAATACAAACCGGCGGTGGAGATTTGATTCTGCGAAGAGAAATTTTATTGCGCGAGCAAACTGCGGACGGAAATGTCCTCGTCAATGTCTTCCCAATGAATTCCCACGCCGCCGCCGATGAGCCGCCAGTTTTTGCGTTGCTTGGCAGTCGCGCTGCGCAAACGCGGAAACCATTCCAGCGGCGCGGACACTTGCCGTCCGTCGGCCAGCGCCACGACGAGCGAATCTTCACTGAACGTGACGTTCACCGCGTCCGCCACAGGTTTAGCGATTGTGGTATTCATTCCAAGCCAGTATAAACTGTTCGCGATATTCTTCAACCATTTCGCGCAACGCCGTCAACTCATGGCTGCGGAACGCGCGCGACTCGGCCAGTTCCACCATCGGTTCGAGCCAGAACTTCGCGTATTTCTCCGCACGTTCCACGTGGATGTGCGGCGGCTCATGCCCTTCGCGACTGAAAAAGAAAAAGCGAAATCCGCGTGTTCGCATCACTTCCGGCATGAACCGAAGTGTATCGCCGGAAATTTTTGAAACAAGCGGAGAATTTCAAACCCAAGTCATCGTGCCGGAATACAAACAGGCGGTGGAGATTTGAATTGCAAGTTGTCCCGGAGGGACAATCGAAAATAGCCCGGCGTTTCAACGCCGGGTTGCCTGCGGGGGAGGATGCGTCCCAACGGGACGGCTGAAATTTAATCCCACAGATAACGCTCGTCGTATTCGATGCGATGTTTTTTCAACAGTGCTAGAAATTCCTCCTGAAACGTCATCTTGCGGTGATGCTTTTCCTGTCCCTTAATGTATTCGATGGTTTTGTCCAGTTGTGACACGCTCACGCTGAACGCGCCGTATTCCTCCTGCCACGCAAACAGCCGGTGTTCGGAAAAAGTTTCATGCACCCATTTTGACGAGCCGCCCTTGATCAGTTGCAGCGCCTTGGAAATCGCCATGGTGGACGGCAGCGAAAGCAAAATGTGGACGTGGTCTTCTACGCCGCCGATTTCGATGGTCTTCATCTTGTTCTGCCGGGCGATGCCGCCCAGAAAAGGCCAGAGCCTTTCGCGTAATTCCGGCGTGATGAGCCGCCGCCGTTCCTTGGTGCTGAAAACACAATGAAAATAGGCGCTGACGTAGGACATGGCATCCATTCAGCCGTCCCTGCGGGACTTTGGCAATACGGAATTTCTCCCGGCGTTGAAACGCCGGGCTATTTTCATCTGCGCCTCCGGCGCGGAAAATCAGGCATCAATCTTCAAACACCAATCTGTTTCTCAATCGCGCCTCAGATTTTTTAATCACACGAACACCGTCTGCCCGAAGCCGCAACGCAGCGATTGACAATAGCCCGGCGTTTTAACGCCGGGTCGGTCGCAAAACAATCACCAGTCCCGAAGGGACGGTTGAGATTTTCAAAATGAAATCATTGGCAACGGAGGAAAAATGCGACGCCCGTTCAGCCGTCCCCGCGGGACTCACATTGCTTTAATCCCTGAAATTCACAAACTGCACGGCCACGGGAAGTTCCTTGGCACGCACGGCGGCGATGACGGTCTGCAATTCATCCCGGCTCTTGCTGTTGACGCGCACTTCGTCGCCTTGAATCTGCGTGGTGACCTTGAATTTGCCGTCGCGGATGAAGCCGGTGATTTGCTTGGCGACGGTCGTTTCAATGCCCTGTTTGATTTTGATGACCTGCCGCGCGTGGCCGAGCGGCGAAATGTCCGGTTCGCATTGCTCCACGCTTTTCAAGCTGATGCCGCGCTTGGCAAGCCGGCCGATGACGATTTCGTTGAGCGTGGTGACTTTGAACTGGTCTTCGGCGGTGAGTTTAATTTCGGTTTTCTCCAGCACGATTTCCCATTTGCTGGCCTTGAAGTCGAAACGGTTGGCCAGTTCCTTTCTGGCCTGGTTGACGGCGTTTTCGATTTCCATCGAGTTGACCTGCGAAACAATGTCGAATGAAGGCATGGCCACAGCGTAAAAGGGCGGCCGGGAAAGAAAAGCGAATTTGCCAATGATCATGGCCGTGACATTTCCCCCTGGGAGCGCCGGCGTCCACCCTCCGCAGTGCTATTACGGAGGACGGGTCCCGCCGGCTCGCTACGGACGACAGATTATCCACTCGCCGGCGGGGACGCCAGCGCTCCCAGAACCCGCACCGGATTATCACGCTGTGCAATTTGCGGGTTGAACCGCTCCGCGGTTTTTGCCAGCTTTTATTCAAACCAAACCGCTTTGGTCAAATTGTCAAATGAGCGAAATCAAATCGAACGCCGACATCGAGCCGTGTCTTTCAGTCGTCATGCCGGTCTATAACGAAGTGGCGACGGTGGCCGAATTGATTAAAATCGTTCTGGCGCAGCGTCCGGTCCGGCAACTGATCATTGTGGACGACGCTTCCACGGACGGCACCTGGGAGAAGTTGCAGGCGGCCACCAACGGCGATTCACGGGTCACGTTGGTGCGGCATGAGAAAAATCAGGGCAAAGGCGCGGCTTTGCGCACAGGGTTCGCCCAAGCAACAGCCTCAGTGGTGATAGTTCAAGATGCCGATTTGGAGTATGATCCGACGGAATATCACCGGCTGCTGGCACCGATTTTATCCGGCAAGGCGGATGTGGTGTTTGGCTCGCGGTTTCTGGGCGCCGGGGCGCATCGCGTGTTGTATTACTGGCACTCGGTGGGCAACAACCTCCTGACCACCTTTTCAAACATGGCCACCAACCTTAATCTGACGGACATGGAAGCCTGCTACAAGGTCTTCCGGCGCGAAATCATTCAACAGATCAAAATTGAAGAGAACCGTTTTGGTTTTGAGCCGGAAGTGGTGTCTAAAATGGCCCGGTTGAAGGTGCGCATCTACGAAGTGGCGATTTCCTATTACGGGCGCACTTACGCGGAAGGCAAAAAAATCGGCTGGCAAGACGGAGTTCACGCCTTTTGGTGCATTTTCAAATACAACTTTCTGCGGAACTGATGCGGGATCATGTCAACGGCTGTCCTCCTCTGGGTTTGGTTCTTTGCGCACCGGAACTGTGCCGGCCGGACACTGCCGGCGCTGTATCCATTGCCCGCCGCCGACGGCGCGGTCGCGCTCGATGAGTATTTGATCAAATGGCAATGAACCGGAACGGCGCGGCCGGGCCTCCAGCGCGCCGGCGTGGGCGGCGGGGTTGAAACCACGGAGGCGGTTGCAATTTCGGCGAACCGCAAGTGATGCGCGCCATCGTCTCAGTTGACCCTTATTCCCATCCTGCGGACAAAAATGAATTGAAGCGAGCCGTCGCCAAAAATCGGCAACCCTTGCGCACCCCGCCCGGCCAATTTGCCGAACATCTCACCCGGCGTTCTGGATTTGCCTGCTATTTTCTTGATTTTGAGGGTGGCGGCGGACAGCCTTTCAAGCCAGATGCATCATTCGTTCAAGCCAGGATGGCTGTGCCTCCCTGGTTTCCGGCCGAGAGCCGCAGTTCTCCTCGTTTTTGTGGCGATGTGGACGGCTTGGTCCGTTGGGGGGGCCGAAGCTTCACCGACCAATCAATGGCTGATTACATTAGGGAACTCCAGTGATTCCTTTCCTGCCATTGGAACCGATGGCACGATTTATGTGGGCACTTTCAATCAGAAACTCTGGGCGGTGGACTCGAACGGGGTGCCCCGATGGCAGTTCAAGACCGGCAGCGAGATTAAGTCTTCGCCGGCCATCGGCGCCGACGGAACCGTTTATTTCGGCTGCCGCGACCGGAAGTTTTACGCGGTCAGCCCGCAAGGGAAAAAGAAATGGGAGTTCACCACCGGCGCGTGGGTGGATTCTTCGCCGGCTTTGGGGCGGGACGGAACGATTTACTTCGGCTCATGGGACAAGCACTTTTATGCGCTCAACCCCGATGGAACCCTGAAATGGCGGTTTGAGACCGGCGGGGAAATTGATTCCTCGCCCGCGGTCGGCGCGGATGAAACCGTCTATTTCGGGTCTCACGACAAGAAGTTCTACGCGCTGTCCCCGGACGG
>Ga0209124_10000828_pt1 | contig 14000 bp, 10 predicted proteins | sample BarGraIncu01122A_FD_184502 | JGI IMG/M metagenome (GOLD analysis project Ga0209124, IMG submission 184502) | Arctic peat soil microbial communities from Barrow, Alaska - Barrow Graham LP Incubations 011-22A (SPAdes) (version 2) | ecosystem: Environmental > Terrestrial > Soil > Wetlands > Peat...
AGCAGCTCGAGTCGCGCATGGAGAACATCAACAAGCGCAACGCCACACGCATGGGCGATGCGCAGTCGGTTGCCACGTCGATCGAGGGCAAGTCGATCGTGCTCGAAGCGAAGGCCGGCCTCGACGGTAAGCTCTTCGGTTCGATCACGACGCTGATGATCGAGGAGGCCGTCGCCGCGCAGTTGGGCGCCGACATCGACCACAAGCGCATGGACCTGCACCGTCCCATCAAGACCACCGGCGAGCACCGCGTCGTCGTGAGCGTCTTCGGCGACGTGAAGGCCACGCTGACCGTCAAGGTCGTTCCCGAGGGCGGCGCCGCCGCGCTCGCAGCCGAGGAAGCCGCAGCCGCCGAGGCCGCAGTCGCCAAGGCCGCAGCCGCCGAGGCCGAGGCCCTGGCCGCCGCTGAGCTCGCCGCCGAGGAGGCCGCTGCCGCTGAGGCCGCCGCCGTCGAGGTCGACGAGACGTCCGACGACGAGTCTGGCGACAGCGACACCGAGTAGGACCACATGACCCGTTCGTCGGGCGGAGCGCGACCGCGGCATCACTGGAGCGCGGCGCGCCCGCACGACCCGGGGCGTGACACGAGTGAGGACTGGTGGCAGTGGCTGACGACAGATCGCGCGGCGCGGGAGCAGGCCCGATGTGGGCCGGCGACCGCGTGCCTCCGCATGACCTCGACGCCGAGAAGTCGCTGCTCGGGGCCATGCTGCTGTCGGCCGACGCCACGGCCACCGGCCTGAGCAAGGCCAAGGCCGAGGACCTCTACCGCCAGGCCCACCAGCGCATCTTCTCGGCCATCTCCGCCCTGTTCGCCAAGGGGGAGCCCTGCGACGTCGTGACCCTCGCCGCGCGCCTCGAGTCGACCGGCGAGTTGGAGCAGGTGGGCGGCAAGACCTACCTGCTCGACGTCGTGAACACCGTCCCGCTCGCCGGCAACGTCGGCCAGTACGCGGACATCGTGAAGCGCATGTCGCTGCTCCGGCGGCTCATCCTCGCCGCCACGCACATCGCTGCACTCGGCTACGAGGCCCCCGATGACATCGACGACGTCATCGAGACCTGCGAGAAGGAGATCTTCGACGTCACCAACGAACGCGTCGAGACAACCTTCAAGCCGATCGACGAGCTCCTCACCGAAGGATGGAAGCACCTCGAGGAGCTCTACGAGCGCCAAGAGCACCTGACCGGCGTGACCACCGGCTGGACCGAGCTCGATCGCCTGCTGGCCGGCCTGCATCGCGGCGACCTGATCATCCTGGCGGCCCGTCCTTCGGTGGGCAAGACGGCCTTCGCGCTGAACCTGGCCGTCAACGCGGCACGCAAGGGCACGGCGGTCGGTGTCTTCTCCCTGGAGATGGCCTCGGAACAGCTCGTCATGCGGATCCTCTCCTCGGAGTCGCGGGTGGACGGTCAGAAGCTGCGCACGGGACGCCTGCTCGAGTCCGACTGGAAGCCGCTGATGGACGCGATGGGGCGGCTCGACGGGTGCGACCTGCACGTCGACGACACGCCGGCGCTCTCGATCATGGAGCTGCGGGCGAAGGCGCGCCGCATGTTCCGCGGCAAGAAGGAAGGCCTGATCATCGTCGACTACCTGCAGCTGATGCAGGGCGCGTCGCGTCGCGCAGAGAACCGGCAGGTCGAGATCTCGGAGATCTCGCGCGGCCTGAAGATCCTGGCCAAGGAGCTCAACGTCCCCGTGCTCGCGCTGTCGCAGCTCTCCCGCGCGGTCGAGCAGCGCGCGGACAAGCGGCCGATGCTCTCGGACCTCCGCGAGTCGGGCGCCATCGAACAGGACGCCGACGTGGTCATGTTCATCCACCGCGACGTCTACAAGCGCGACGAGACCGGCTACGAGGACGAGCGCTCGGTCGGCAATCAGCCGCCGAAGGGCACCGCCGAGATCATCGTCGCCAAGCACCGCAACGGCCCGACCGGGAACGTGAACCTGATCTACCACGAGCCGTACATGCGGTTCGTCAGCCCCCAGAGCCCGTCGGACGTGGGCGCCAGCGCGTCGCGTGCCGCCGTGCCGCAGCCGCCGCTCTAGGCCGCCGCCGACCCTGGCGCGATCGGCCCGCCGCGTGGCCCGGCCCCGGGAACTCCGCACGGCCGTCCCTGCGCCGAACGTGAGAGGTACGCCATGACTCCCGAACACTACGACGTCGTGATCGTGGGAGCCGGCCCCGCCGGCATCTTCGCCGCGCTCGAACTCGTGCGCAGCGACTTCGGGGGGCGCGTGCTGCTAGTCGAGAAGGGCCACGGCATCGAGATGCGTCGCTGCCCGGCCCGCGACCGCGGCTGCGTCGACTGCAAGGTCTGCGACATCATGACCGGCTGGGGCGGCGCCGGCGCGTTCTCCGACGGCAAGCTCACGCTCACGACCGAGGTCGGCGGGTGGCTCGCCGACTACACCGGCACCGAGGTGCTCGAGGGGCTGCTCGACCACGCGGACGATGTCTGGGTCGAGTTCGGAGCGACCAGCGAGGTCACCGCGCCCGACGCCGAGACCGTCGAGCGGCTCGGTCACGAGGCGACGCTCGCGGGTATGCAGCTCATCCCGATGCGCGTGCGCCACATCGGGACCGACAAATCGCCCGCGGTACTGTCCGCGATGCGCGTCGAGCTCGAGCGCCGCGGCGTCGGCGTGCGCACCGACACGGCGGTCGACCGCGTGCTCACCGCCGATGGCCGCGTCACCGGCGTCGAACTCGTCGGTGGCGAGCGCATCGAGGCCCGCACGGTCATCGCCGCACCCGGCCGCGAGGGCGCCGACTGGCTGGCGGCCGAGGCGCGCCGGCTCGGCATCGGGCTCACGAACAACGCGGTCGACATCGGCGTCCGCGTCGAGGTGCCCGCGCCGATCATGGAGCGCCTCACCGATCCGCTCTACGAGGCCAAGCTCATCTACCACTCGAAGCAGTTCGGCGATCGTGTCCGCACCTTCTGCATGAACCCGTACGGCGAGGTCACCACGGAGAGCTACGGCGGCATCACGACCGTGAACGGACACTCCTTCTCGGACTCCCGCACGCCGAACACGAACTTCGCGGTCCTGGTCTCGCAGACCTTCACGGAGCCGTTCCACGACCCGATCGCGTATGGCGAGGAGATCGCCCACCTGGCGAACCTGCTCTCCGACGGGGTCATCGTGCAGCGCCTCGGCGACCTGCGGGCGGGCAGGCGATCGACACCGGCGCGAATGGCGCAGTCGATCGTGACGCCGACGATGAAGGGTGCGGTGCCCGGCGACCTGGCGTTCGTCCTGCCGTATCGGCACATGGCCGACCTGCTCGAGTTCCTCGAGGTGCTCGACAAGCTGGCGCCCGGCGTCAACGGTCCCGGGACACTCCTGTACGGTGTCGAGGTCAAGTTCTACTCGTCGCGCGTGGCGGTCGGTCCGGACCTGCAGACGTCGGTCTCCGGTCTCTACGCGGTCGGCGACGGCGCGGGCATCACGCGCGGGCTCCTGCAGAGCAGCGCCAGCGGCGTCGTGGCCGCGCGCGCGGTGCTCGCGGCGCCCCAGGGCTAGAGCGCTCGCCCTCGGAACGGCCCGACGCGTGATAGGGTCGTCATGCCGCGACGCGGTCGCACAAGTACTGTTGACCGCGGTCGCGCACCTGCGGACTCGGAGGGTCGATGGAGCACGACGCGGCGACAGCCGTAGCCGGTCCTGTGCCTGACGGCATCGGGCTCGACGATATCGTGGACGTCGAGGCGATCCGGAAGATCGCCGAGAACTTCCACGCCCTCACCGGGCACGTTGTCTCGATCGTCGACCTCGACGACCGGTTCCTGGTCCGCGTCGGTTGGACGGAGGCCTGCGCACGCTTCCACCGGGCCAACGCCGAGTCGTGCGAGCTGTGCCGCCAGAGTGATCTGGACCTGACCGGCGACGTTCCCCGCGGCCAGACACGCGCCTATCGCTGCAAGAACGGCATGTGGCACGTCGTGAGCCCGCTCTTCGTCGGCGACCGCCACATGGGCAACATCTTCACGAGCCAGTTCTTCTACGATGACGAGGAGATCGACTTCGCGTCCTTCGAGGCACGGGCGGTGCGTTTCGGCTACGACCGCGAGGAATACCTTGCCGCGATCCGGGCCATTCCGCGGTACTCGCATGAGACCCTCGAGACCCTCATGCGGTTCTACGTGGCACTCGCGGAGCAGATCGCGGCGCTCGGGCTGAGCAGGCTGCAACTTGCGGAGACGATGGCGGCGCGCGAGCAGGCGCTGGAGGCGCGCTTCGACAGCGAGATGCGCTACTCCGCTCTTGTCGAGGGCGCTCCCACTCCCATCGCCGTGAGCGACTCCGAGGGTCGGATCGAGCTCGTCAACAAGGAGTTCGTCCGGCTCTTCGGATACACCCGGGACGACGTCCCGACCGTGCAGGTCTGGAACGAGCGGGCCTATCCCGACGAGACGTATCGCGCGGAGTCCGTCGCCCGCTGGAACGCTGAGCTCGAGGCGGCCGTGCGCGAGGAGCGCTCGGTCGTCCCGCACGAGTACTTCATCACGTGCAAGAGCGGCGAGGTTCGCACGGCTGCGATCTCGGGGGCCGTCGTGGGCGATCGGCTGCTGGTGCTGCTGGACGACGTGACCGAGCGCCGGCGGGTCGAAGACGCGCTTCGTCTGTCGGAGGCCAAGTTCGCCGCCGCCTACCGGACGTCGCCCGACGCCGTCAACATCAACCGCTTGTCCGACGGGCTGTACCTGGAGGTCAACGAGGGCTTCACCAACCTGACCGGCTACACGGCCGAGGACGTCGAGGGCAAGACGTCCTCGGACATCCAGATATGGGCGGATCCGGCGGACCGGGACCGGCTCGTCGCGGGCCTCGAGGCCACCGGCCTGGTCAAGAACCTCGAGGCGGTGTTCCGGCGCAAGGACGGGTCCTCGACCACGGCCCTGATGTCCGCGCGCGTGATACAGATCGAGGGCGAGCCGTGCATCTTGTCGGTCACGCGTGACATCTCCGAGCGCAAGCGGGCCGAGATGCTGCTGAGCGAATCCCAACGGATCGCACGCGTCGGCCACTACGAGTGGGACATCGTGCTCGACCACTGGGACGCATCCGAGGTCCTCATGGACGTCTTCGGGATCGACGAGTCGTATCCGCGTGACCTCGCAGGCTTCCTCGGTATCGTGCATCCGGACGACCGCGAGGCCATCGCGCGCTACGTCACGAATGACGTGATCGGCAATCACGACCCCTTCAACAACGAGTACCGCATCGTCCGCGTCCGGGACGGAGCCGAGCGGTGGGTCCACGGACTCGGGAGCATCACGTTCGACGAGGCCGGCGCCCCGCTGTCGCTGTTCGGCATCATCCAGGACGTGACCGAGCGCAAGCGCTCGGAGGCCGAGGTCGAGGAGAGCGCGGCCCGCCTCGAGCGGATGGTCTACGACGTCGCTGAGACGATGGGGCGGATCGTCGAGGCGCGAGACCCCTACACCCAGGGCCACCAGCAGCGGGTCGCCGCACTGGGCAAGAGGATCGCCGTCCGGATGGGGCTGCCGCCGAGCGCCGCCGACGAGGTCGAGATGGCGGGGCTGCTGCACGACGTCGGCAAGCTGCGGGTGCCCACCGAGATCCTGACCAAGCCCGGTCAGCTGTCACTGATCGAGTTCGCGCTGGTCAAGGACCACCCCGTCCAGGGCCACGAGATCCTCAAGGCGATCGCGTTCCCGTGGGCGGTGGCGGACATCGCCTTGCAGCATCACGAGCGCATCGACGGCTCCGGCTATCCGAGCGGCCTGAAGGGCGACGAGATCCTGCTGGCGGCGCGGATCCTCGCGGTCGCGGACGTGGTCGAGGCGATGGCATCGCATCGGCCGTACCGCCCCGCGCTCGGGGAGGCCGCGGCGATCGAAGAGGTCGTGTCGCACCCGGAGTACTACGACGCCGACGTGGTCGCCGCAGTCGTCGCGCTGCACGTCGAAGGAGGCCTCGGCCTCTAGCCCGCTCCGTACGGGTGGCGCTCCTACTCCGACAGCCGCTTCCGGAAGCGCGACACCGCCAGCCCGAAGATGCCCACGGCGAACACCACCATCGCGGTGAGGGGGGCCCACAGGTCCGGCACGCTGGAGCCCTTCAGGAAGGCGCTCCTCAGCACCACGAGCGCGTAGCGCAGCGGGATCAGGTACGTGACCGGCACGATGGCCGCCGGCATCGACTCGATCGGGAAGATGAACCCGGACAGCACCATCGTCGGGATCATCACGAACATGACCGTCTGCTGCGCCTGCTGCTGGGTCCGCGACACGAGCGAGATGAGCAGGCCCATCCCGATCGACGTCAGCGTGAAGAGCGCGAGGCCGAGCGCCACCGTCCACACGCTGCCGTTGAACGGCACGCCGAACCAGTAGCGGCCGATCAGGACGATGAACGTCATCTGGACCATCGCGATCCCCACGTACGGCAGGACCTTCCCGGTGAGGTACTCCGCGCGCGTGATCGGCGTCACCATCATCTGCTCGAGCGTCCCGCGCGCCCGTTCGCGCACCACCGCCTGGCTCATGATCACCATGATCGAGAGCATGAGGATCGAGCACACGAGTCCCGGGACCATGGCGTTCACGCTCTTGAGCGACGGGTTGAACATGACGCGCACGCGCGCGTCGATCACCGGTCCGCCCGCCGCGCGGCCCGCCTTCTCGAGCAGTCCCCGGTCGAACGCGGTCACGATCTCCGCCGCGTACCCGCTCGCCACCGACGCGGTCTTGGAGTCGGCGCCGTCGACGATCACCCCGAGGGGCACGGTCTCTCCGCGCGCCAGCGCCGCCTCGGTCCCGCGCTCGATGATGATCGCAACGTTGACCCGTCCGCTGTCGATGAGTCCGCGGAGCGCCGCCTCGGTCGCCGGCCGTTGCGTGATCACGAAATACCCGCTCGAGGAGAAGGCGTCGGTGAGGCGCTGTGAGGTCGCGGTCCGGTCGCCGTCGATCACGGCGGTGGGCAGGTTGCGCACGTCCGAGCCGACGACGTAGCCGAACATGATCACGTACATGATCGGCATGATGAAGACGAGCGGCAGCAACAGCCGGTCGCGCCGCAGCTGCAGCAGCTCCTTCCAGATGATCAGGCGCAGTCTGCGCAGGCTCACGAGCGTCGCCTCCGGTTGAGCACGGTCGCTATCCCGAGAGCGATGAAGGCGTAGGCCGCCAGCGACAGCACCTGCGGCGCCAGGACTCCCCACGACGAACCGCGCAGGAACACGCCGCGCGCGATCTCCACCATGTAGCGGGCCGGGAACAGGTAGGACACGACCTGCAGCGCCACGGGGATCGACGCCAGCGGGAAGGCCATCCCCGAGAGCATGAATCCCGGCAGGAACGACACCAGCAACGCCGCGATGTTCGCCGACTCCAGCGAGGGCGCGACGGCCGAGATCACCAGGCCGAGCGAGAGTGCGCAGACGATGAACAACCCGATGCCGACCGCGAGCACCGCGACGTCGCCGCGCAGCGGGATGCCGAACACCCCCATCGACACCGCGGTGATGAGGATGGTGTCCACCACCCCCAGCAGCGCCCACGGGAGGATCTTGCCGACGATCAGCTCGCTGTGGGTGAGCGGCGATTCCAGCAGTTGTTCGAGGGTGCCGTTCTCGCGCTCCTTCACGAGCGTGACCGCGGTCTGCTGGATGGTCACGATCATGATGATCACGATCATCAGCCCCGGGATGAGGAAGTCCGCGCTGCGGCGCTCGGGGTTGTACCAGGCCTGTATGCGGGGTTCGATCGAGCCGACGCGCAGCGTTCCGAGCCCCCGCGCGTCCGCCCACGCGGCCAGCGCACGCCTCCCGAGCGTCTGGTTGAGCGCCACGGCGTAGGTCTGTCCGAGCTGCGCGGAGTTGGGTTCGCTCCCGTCTATGAGGACGGAGACGGCACCGGTCCCGCCGGCGGCGAGCGCGTCGCCGAACCCGCGCTGCACCACGATCGCGACGCGCGCCTCGCTGCGGTCGAAGGCGGTGTCGATGCCGGCGAAGTCGGAGACCGACCCCTGCACGGCGAAGAACGTCGACGTGGCGTAGGAGTCCAGATACGAGCGGCTCGCCGCGGTCTTGTCGAGGTCGAGCGTGACCGAGGGGACGTTGCGCACGTCGAAGCTGATCGCGTAGGCGAACAACAGCAGCTGCAGGAGCGGGAGCACGAGGACGGCGACGATCATGCGCCAGTCGCGTGTGATGTGGATGAACTCCTTGCGCGCGATCGCCATCACGCGCTTGGCCGCCGCTCGCATCACGCGCCCTCCGCAGACGGGTCCTGCCGGTCGTGGACCGCCAGGACGTCCATGTCCCACCGCCATACTACGCGGCCGGCGCGTCCCATCCCATGACGGCCAGCACGGCATCGATGACGCCCTGGTCGTCGTCGGGGACGTCGAGCATCATGCCCGTCATGACGTAGCCGACGAGCAGGCTCATGAAGATGCGCAGGCTCGCGGTGGTCTCCTCGGGGCTCCGCGTGATGCCGTAGTACGCGTCGACGCGGGGGACGAACGCGCGCAGGCGCTCGAGCATGGGCCCGGAGAGATGGGCGCGGATGACCTCGCGGAACGCGCCGTTGTGCGGCGCGGCCGTGAACAGCATCTGCATGACGGACTTGGTGCTGTCGTCGCGCGGCGCGTGCGCGCGTCGCTTTCGGATCAACCCGAGCAGCGATTCCCGCACGCGCGCCGGCTCGAGGGCGTCGATGACGGCCGCGGCGTGCCCGACGACCCGGTCGCCGGCCGCTGCGACGAGGTCTGCGAAGAGGGCCTCCTTGCCGGCGTAGTGCCGGTACAGCGCGGGCTCGGTGACGCCGAGCTCCGCGGCTATCTCGCGCATGGTCCCGCACTCGTAGCCCTTGTCCGCGAAGACGGCCAGGGCGGCATCGAGGATCTCGCCGCGACGCCCCTCGATGAACTCGGTGAAGTAGGGGGCTCCGGGAGTCGCGTGGGACGCGCCGCTGCACTGCATCAGGCCCGACCTCCCTGTTGCGTCACCAGATGTACGAACGCGTCCTCGAGGGTCGGCTCCACGCGGTCGATCGCGCCGACCTCGAAGCCCCGGTCGACGAGGAACTCGCGGAGGCCCGCGTCCTCGGCGCTCCGCCGTCCGAGGTTCACGTGCACGAGCGAACCCTGCATGTAGCCCTCGTCGACGGAGTCGAGCTCCTCGAGGGCGGCAAGCGCCTCCTCGCCCCGGTCCACGGCGATCTGCAGGATCGTGTCGGCCGTGAGGTCGGCCTTGACCTCCTGCGGCGTGCCCTCCGCGATGATGGTGCCGCGGTAGATGAACGCCAGGCGGTTGCAGTGCGTCGCCTCGTCCATGTAGTGGGTGGTGACGAACAGCGTGACGCCCTCGTTCGCGAGGTCGTTGAGCAGCTCCCAGAAGTGGCGCCGCGCGGTCGGGTCGACGCCCGAGGTCGGCTCGTCGAGGAAGATGAGCTTGGGCTCGTGGATCGTCGCGCAGCCGAGAGCGAGGCGCTGCTTCCAGCCCACCGACAGGTTGCCCGTGAGCTCGTCCTCGCGGCCCTCGAGGTCGGCCATCCGCAGGATGTAGGCGCGGCGCTCGGCGTACTTCTCCGGCGTCAGGCCGTAGATGCCCGAGTAGAAGCGCAGGTTCTCGTCCACCGTGAGGTCTTGGAAGAGCGAGAACTTCTGCGACATGTAGCCGATGTTCTCCCGCACCCGCTCGGGCTCGTTCACCACGTCGTAGCCCATGACGGTGCCGCCGCCCGAGGTCGGCGCGATGACGCCGCACAGCATCCGGATCGTCGTGGTCTTGCCGGAGCCGTTGGGCCCCAGGAACCCGAAGATCTCGCCGCGCTTCACGCGGAAGTCGACGTTGTCGACCGCGACGAAATCACCGAACGTCTTGCGCAGTCCGCTGACCACGATGGCGTCGCCGTCGCCACCCGAGGTATTCGGGCGGGTCTGCTGTGTCTTTGTCCAAGGAAACTGCATGTCTGCCTGACCGCTTTCGGTATCAGTCCGCGAGGCGCTTGCTGAAGCGTGAGAGTCCGAACAGGAAGATCGCGATCGAGAACGCGGCCATCATGGCGAACTGCGGCCACAGCTCCATGAACGAGGACCCCTTGAGGAAGTTGGCCCGCACGATCACGAGGATGTAGCGCAGCGGGATGAGGAACGTGAGGAGGTAGAGCCACTTCGGCAGCGCGTCGATCGGGAACATGAAGCCGGACAGCATCATCTGCGGCATCTGCAGGAACATCGAGGTCTGCTGCGCCTGCTGGCGGGTCCGGGACATCAGCGAGACGATCATGCCGATGCCCAGCGCCGCGAGCATGAACAGCATCAGCCCGCCCCCCGTCACCAGCAGCGAGCCGCGGAACGGCACCTGGAACCAGAGGACGCCGACCAGGAACGTGAGGGTCAGCTGCGCCACCGCGATCAGCGTGTAGGGGAGCAGCTTCCCGAGCAGGTAGTCCGCTCTGCCGATGGGGGTCACGAAGAGCTGCTCGAGGGTGCCCTTCTCGCGTTCCTTCACGATCGCCTGGCTCATGACGTTGGAGGTCGACATCAGCAGGATGAAGGCGAGCAGCGCCGGCACCATCGTGTTCACCGCGCGCATGGTCGGGTTGTACAAGACCCTCACCTGCGCGTTGACCCCGCCTGCGGTCATGGCGGCGCCCCCGGTCCCGTAGAACTGGTTGCTCAGGTTCGCGATGATGCCCGCGGCGTATCCGGCCGCGACTCCGCTCGTGCGGCTGTCCGAGCCGTCGATGATGACGCCGATCTGCGCGGCCCGCTTCGAGCGGACCGCGTCACCGAGCCCCTTCGGGATCGTGATGGCGACGACCGCCTGTCCGCCGTCCAGCGCGTCCTTGAGCTGCGCATCGCTGCTCGGTCGCGCCGAGACGGTGAAGTAGCCGGACGAGGTGAAGCCGTCGACGATGCGCACCGACTGGACCGTGTTGTCCTGGTCGAGCACCGCCAGGTTGAGGTTGCGTACGTCCGACCCGACCACGTAGCCGAAGAGCACCAACTGCAGGATCGGCATGACGAACAGGATCGGGAGCATCGCCCGGTCGCGGCTGATCTGGACGAACTCCTTCCAGATGAGCGTGCGGATCCTTCGCCACGACATCTCGCGTCACGCCCTTTCGCGGTAGAGGCTCGCGGCCAGGACGACGATCACGACGGCGAAGACGACCAACGCGGCGATCTGCGGGAAGAGCACGGCAGCGCTGCCGCCCTTCAAGAACACGGTGCGGCAGATCACCATGAAGTAGCGCGCGGGGAACAGGTACGAGAGCCACTGAAGGACCGGCGGCATGCTCGAGATCGGGAAGACGAAGCCCGAGAGCATGAAGGTCGGGAGGAAGGCGATCAGCGATCCGAGCTGGTTCGCGGAGTCGACCGAGGTCGCGCGCGCCGACACGATCAGTCCCAGTCCGAGCGTGCAGATGACGTAGAGCAGGCTGGAGAGGGCGAAGAGCCCGACCGACCCGCGGAACGGTATGCCGAAGGCCAGGATGCCGACCACCGCGATGATGATGATGTCGAGCGCACCGATCAGCGCCCACGGCGCGATCTTTCCCACCATCAGCTCGATGCGGCTGATCGGCGAGACGATGAGCTGCTCGTAGGTGCCCTGTTCCTTCTCCTTCACGAGGGTGTTCGCGGTCTGCAACACCGTGATCATCGTGACGAGCACGACGATGAGCCCCGGCACGAAGTAGGCCGCGGAGATGCCCTCGGGGTTGTACCAGGTGCGCATGGAGGACGTCAGGCCTCCTGCGCCCGATATGTTCAGGCCCTTCTGCTCGATCTGGCTGATCACGACCTTCGCGCCGTAGACGCGGGACAGAGCGCCCGCGTACGAGCTCCCCAACTGGGCCGCGTTCGCGTCCGAGCCGTCCACGAGGATCTGGACGTTGCCGGCACGTCCCGCGGCGATGTCGTTGCCGAAGCCGGCGCCGACGACCACGACGACCTTGTCCGCGCCCGACTCGAACCGCTTGTCGACCTGGGCGTAGGACGTGAGCACGCCGTCGACCAGGAAGTAGTTTGACTGCTGCAGCGCGTCGATGTACTGGCGGCTCGCGGTCGTGCGGTCCAGGTCGAGCGTCGCCGTCGGCAGCTGCTTCACATCGAAGGACAGCGCGTAGGCGTAGAGGAACAGCTGGATGAGCGGCATCACCAGGATCACGCCGAGCAGTCGCTTGTCCCGGATGATGTGGAGGAACTCCTTGCGTGCGATCGCGAGGATGCGCCTCATTCGGCCACCGCCAGGATGTCGCCGTCGGAGGCGTCCGTGCTCTTGGCGGCGGTCGGGATCAGCGTCGCGAAAGCCATCTCGAGGTCGGTCTGCGAGGGCGTCACGTGGTGCACGGTGAATCCCGCGCCGGCCAAGGCGTCCCGCAGGGTGCCCTCGCACTCGCCCGCGTCCTTCGCCACGAGCACCCGCAGCATGTCGCCCGATACCTCGAGGCTGTGCACGCAGGGCAGGGCGCGAAGGACCCGCATCGCGCGGCGGTAGTCGTCCACGGCCACCTCGATGACGCGTCCGGGCACGCGGCCCTTCATCCCGGAGGGGGTGTCACGCAGGATGATCCGCCCTTGGGTCATGAACGCGATCTCGTCGCAACGGTCCGCCTCGTCCATGTAGGGGGTCGCGACGAAGACGGTGATGCCGTCGCGGTGCAGCCCGGAGATGATGCGCCAGAACTCGCGGCGCGAGACCGGGTCGACGCCCGTGGTCGGCTCGTCGAGGAACAGCAGGTCGGGCTCGGAGATGAGCGTCGCGGCAAGCGCGAGCTTCTGCTTCATGCCGCCGGAGAGGAACTGCGCCTGGCGCTTGCTGAACTCGGTGAGGCCCGAGAACTCGAGCAGGCGCTTGGAGCGCGAGGCCATGTCCCGGTGCGGGACTCCTCGCAGCTCGGCGAAGAAGTCCAGGTTCTCCTGAACGGTCAGGTCGCCGTAGAGCGAGAACGCCTGCGACATGTAGCCGACGCGCGGCTTCACCTTGTGCGGATCGGTCAGCACCGAGTGGCCGAAGACGAGCGCGTCTCCCGAGGTGGGGGCGAGCACGGTGGCGAGCATGCGGATGAGCGTGGACTTGCCGGCGCCGTCCGGCCCGACGAGGCCGAACACCTCGCCGCGCGGGATCGTCATCGTGACGTCGTCGACGGCCTTGACGTTGCGGAACACGCGCGTCAGCGCGCGGACGTCGATGGCCGCTTCCACGCTGTCAGTGCGGTCGGTCACCTAGAGCACCACGTCTGCGGGCATGCCCGGCTTCAGCGAGGCGTCGGCGTCGGTGATGCGCAGCTTGACCTGGTAGACGAGCTTCACGCGCTGGTCCTTCGTCTCGATCGAGGCCGGAGTGAACTCGGCCTGCGTCGCGATGAAGACGACCTCGCAGTGATACTGCTTCGTGACGGAGTCGGTCGTGAGCGTGCCCTTCTGGCCGATCTTGACCTGGCCGATCTCGCTCTCCGCGACGAAGATCGTGACCGTCATGCTCGCGGGGTTGCTGACGACGGCGAGCGTGCTGCCGGGCACCGCGTTCTCGCCCGCACGCGCCGCGATCGAGGCGACCACGCCGTCGATCGGTGAGGTCACGGTCGCGTAGTCGACCTGCAGCTTCGCCATCTTGAGCGCGACCTGCGCCTGGTCGACGCCCGCCTGCGCGGCTGCGACGTCGGCGCTCGTGTGCCCGCTCTTGTCCTTGACGGTCTTGAGGTTGGCCTTCGCGGCGTCGACGCCCGCCTGCGCCTGGTTGACCTGCAGGGCCAGCAGCGCCGGGTCGAGCGTGTAGAGGACGTCGCCGCGCTTGACCGGGACGCCTTCCTCGCTCGGGGCCGTCAGGATGCGGCCGCTCGTCTGCGGGGTGATCGCGATCTGGTCGGTCTCGATGGTGCCGCTGCCGCCGAGGGCGGAGGCGCTCGCGGTGGTGCCGCTGTACCACGTCCAGCCGAAGTAGCCGGCGATTGCCAGCACCGCGACCACGGCCACTATCGGGAAGATGCGCTTCATGTCGTAG
>Ga0209124_10000829_pt1 | contig 13997 bp, 12 predicted proteins | sample BarGraIncu01122A_FD_184502 | JGI IMG/M metagenome (GOLD analysis project Ga0209124, IMG submission 184502) | Arctic peat soil microbial communities from Barrow, Alaska - Barrow Graham LP Incubations 011-22A (SPAdes) (version 2) | ecosystem: Environmental > Terrestrial > Soil > Wetlands > Peat...
TAATCTCTTTACTGCTTCCATTTTAAATTCAGCACTATAACTTTTATTCATCTAAAATCATCCACCCTTCATTTTTAGTATAGCACGAGTTCCTCGTGTCTATCAAAGGGGGTATAGGTCATACCTCATTGGGACGGGTTCCATATACAGTCTTGTATTAGTGGATTCTATATGTTTATAAAAATAGTATATAATGGTATAGCATTTTCAAATAATAAGACAAAATTGTAGCGTTATGCGTAACAAAGATTATATAGATAACTTGAAGTATAGTATAAGATCACTGTTCAATTAATTTAAAATAGCAGTCGCTGGTATAAAATTATTGTCCAGCCTAGTCTCTGTGTTAGTTTAATCTCGTTTTAGTAATATCATATTTTTTAGAGCAGTTAATGGTGGTGATATCCACTTTTGTTTATGATAGATCATTCTTGCACCTATAGAAATCTTACAAGTTTCTATGAGCAAAATCACAAGTTCACCGCTATTAACTTCCTGTTCAACTGCAATTCTTGGTAATAGAGAAATCCCAAGTCCACTCTTAACGCATTGCTTTATAGCCTCCAAACTACTAAGCTCCATGATAGTGTCAACTTTTATATTCCACCTTTTTAAAAATTCTTCCAATTCTATTCGGTAGCAACATTCTGCTTCTGGGAGGATAAATGAATGATTTTCAAGTTCATGTATTGTTAGTGTTTCTAAAGCTGCTAAGGGATGATCTGGCGCAGCAATAAAAACAGTAGAATCTTTGAAAATATCAACTTGAGAAATATAGTCGTTATCAGATTCATCATGAAGACTAAAAGCAACATCAATCATATTATGATCTAACATTTTAGGGAATTCTAGACAATCTGCCATTTTAAGAATTACTTTAACATCTGGATACGTAATACGATATTCTTTAAGAAGTGGGGGCAACCAAAACACAGAAAGGGTTTCAGCAGCTCCTATTCTAAGTAATCCAGAAATTTTTTCGTTTTTGTTGAATAACCCATAAATTTCTCTTTCATCTTGAATCATTTTTTCAGCTAAAGGAATTAATTTTTCCCCATGTTCATTTAAAAATACTTTTCGGCCAAGACGTTCGAAAAGTTTCACACCAAGTTCTTGTTCCAAATTACGTATATGATCAGAAATAGAAGACTGTGAGAAGTTAAGCTCCTCGGCAGCTTCTCTAAAATTTAATAACTTAGCAACAGTAATAAATGTTTGAAATAGTTTAATGTCCATTACGTCACATCCAATCGTGAAATCCGATTAAATCTATTAATATAATCGTCTTATCAGTATATATACTTTATGCTACACTGAAACTAAACATATTTCAAGTGAATTTATATGGAGGTTTAAAGTTATGAACCAACAAATTGAATTAAAAAAAAGCATTACTTGGATCAAAGGCTCTGCACTTACAATAGGCGCTGTATTAGGTGCTGGGATTCTAGTATTACCAGCAATTGCAGCTGAAATAGCTGGACCAGCATCAATATTAAGTTGGATTTTAATGGGTTTATTTTCTCTTCCAATGGTTATAACTATTGGCATGATGTCTTCTAGGTTTCCAGATTCAGGTGGAATGGCTTCTTATAGTCGCCAAGCTTTTGGTTCTTTTGGGGGACGTCTAACTGGACTACTTATTTTAAGTGCAATGCCTCTAGGTATGCCTATTACAGCATTGATAGGTGCAAACTATTTGGGAGGTGTGTTTTTATGGCCTACATTTCTAATTCATATGGTGGCAGCATTACTTCTAGTTTTGGCTATAATTTTAAATTACAGAGGTGTTGAACTATCAGGCAGAATACAAGTACTTGTTATTTCTATAATATTGCTGATATTAATTTTTACTGTAGTATTTTCGGCACAACATGTTAACATGTCTAATTTTCATCACTTCACAAGTAATAGTTATAGTTGGATTCATATTGGACAAGCTATGAATTTGATATTCTTTGCATTTATGGGTTGGGAGATGATTGGACATCTAGCGGAAGAATTCTATAATCCTCGTAAAGATATACCTTTAAGCCTCGCCATTGGTTTTTTGTTTATTAATTTTATATATATTGGAATAGCATTTGTGGTAATAGGTAATCAAGCATATCAAACAAACAATCCTGCAACAGCGATGATTGATTTGGTTGCATATAGCATGGGTAATAATGCTAGTATTATAGTAGCCTTTTTAGGATTACTCATTTGCTATTGCACTGTACATACATATATTGCAGGATTTTCTCGCTTAGTTTATTCCCAGTCCAGAGATGGTTATTTACCACCTTCATTTGGAAAGCTTCATCCTAGGCATCAAACACCCCATGTGGCACTGCTTTTTTTCATTCCACTTTTTATAATTATACTATTCCTTAGTTATCATTTTTCATGGAATTTAAAATCTCTTATTGGAATTCCAAGCACCACATTTCTTGCGGTTTACATCATAAGTATGTTGGCAGCTGCAAATGTTTTGCCAACTAAGATAGGTAAGATTTCTGCCTATATGAGTGCCTTTTTATCTTCTATAGTTTTTCTGTTTGCCGGATGGTCAATTTTGTATCCATTAACTGGATCAATGCTAGTATTTTGCCTAAAGAAAAAAAAGAAAGCAACGTTTTAACATAGTGTTTTGGAGTGATAAAGCAAGATGTTACTAAATTCAAAGCTTATCAATGTTCAAAGCAAGATGGAGATTTGAATATACAACTAATAAAAGATAAGGTATTATTACGATGAAATGCAGTCACGATTTTTAAGGAGAAGTTATTTGCAAAACTAGTTATTATAAAATTAAAGATTGTTGGAAACTAAATTAGTTTGAATTGGAGGTTCATAATGTATAACTATATTATATTTGATGTTGATGGTACACTTTTAGATACCGAAATAGCAGTTATTTCATCACTTCAAAAACTAGTGTCTGAAGAACTTAATAAAAATTACAGTTTTGAAGAATTGAGATTTGCTTTAGGTATTCCAGGAGAAGTAGCGTTAAATAAACTTGGAATAACTAATATTTTAGAGTGTAGTGAAAAATGGAATGTATATTTAAAAGACTATTTTCATCATGTGAAAATATTTGATGATATTAAGGAAAGTTTAGTTAAATTGAATGAAATGGGAGTTTTAATAGGTATAGTTACTTCAAAAACTAAAGAAGAGTTCTTAAATGATTTTGTTCCTTTTGGATTAAGCAATTATTTTAAATTAGTAGTTTGTGCCGATGATACAGAAAAACATAAGCCTAATCCACAGCCACTTTTAAAATTTATCGAATTGTCAGAAGTAGATAAATCAGAGACTATATATATTGGGGACACCATATATGATTTGGATTGTGCATTAGGTGCTGGCATAGATTTTGCGTTAGCACTATGGGGTGCTAAATCATCAGTAGGAATTGATGCAAATTATATTTTAGAAAACCCAAAACAAATATTGGAACTCGTAAAAGTCTAATTAAATTAATCTATACATAAATCAGTTAAATCTCATGAAATCAACTTATTATATATAACAGGAGGAATAATGATGGATATTGAAGATATGAAAGAGTATCGAAAAGAGTACAATTTGAAACTTGTTCAGGCTGATGACTTCTTTAAGGAATTTGGAGAATTGGATGATAAAACATATTCTGCTGGTGCAATTGATAAAAAACACAAAGAACTTATGGGATTAGCCATTTCAGTAGTGAGTCGTTGCAATGAGTGTATTTGTTATCACATAGAGGGTTGTCTAAATGCTGGATCAAATGTAGACGAGATTATGGAATCAATACAGATTGGCGTTATTGGTGGTGGTTCCATCACTTACCCTAATGCGAGATTTGCTATAAAAGTGTTGGAAGAATTTACATCGAAAGAATAAAATATTTTATTCAGATTATTCAGATTATTCTTTTATTGTGCAACATCAAGAGCAAAAATTTCTGCTCTTTTTATTTTTAATATTAAATAGTGGCTATAACTCTGATGTATAAGAAAATGTATAAGATCTTAATGTCATTACTTAACAGTATTGACACTGATAAAATGATAATATAAAATCAAGGGGTAAAATGGTTTCAAACCACATGTTCAAAACAACTGGGTGTGAAAAAAGTAGAGTTTTTATATAGTTATTTCATATTAATTCATCCATTTTGTTTAAATAATAAGTATAGTAGAAATCCTAAATGTGATATAATAATTACATAATGAGAGGTGAATAAAATGGATGATGAAATAAAAGATATGTTAGTTAAATTATTAGAAGGACAAAACAGAGTCCAAAATGATATAACTGGAATAAAAACGGAAATAATCGAAATGAAGACAGAAATAAAAAAGAACTCTATAGAGCTTGAGACTATAGGTAAAAATATAAATATAATTGTAGAAGTACAAACTGCACATAAAGAGCAGCATGACTTTTCATTCAAAAATACAGATGCACTAATTGATGAAAAAACAGACTTAATTGAAACAGCAGTAAAAAGCATTTCTAAAGATGTTAATGAGGTCAAAGAAGGCGTTGATGTTATGAAAGACGTAATAGGTAGGCATCAAATTGATATTGAAATATTAAAGCGTAGACCAGTTTAAAAATAGGCAAAAACAAGTGTATATCCAACATGGATATGCACTTGTTTTTGTATAACATTAATGGCCATTTTATCTTCATCTAATGAGCTATATTTACAAACATTTAAAGTTGGACATGAGACAGATAGATAGTATTAGTATACATAAAGAATTGATGAGATAAAAGTGTATCAATGTATCAACAAATTATAGTTATTTGAGAATTACATATTAAAAAGATATTAGACTAGATAAACTTACATAATAGGCTGTAAAAGTGTTTCATGTGTTTTAGTATGTTTTATGATACAATTTGTTGTTATATTTTATATCATTTTATATTATAGAGAAATCAAAAAAAGAGGCTTAAATAAATAAAATTAAAAATTCGAATTTATTGACAATACCATGGTTGTTAAGCATTTAGTTAAATTTAAGTAAATGCTTAACAACCTTGAAAGCCCTTATAACGTATTAACTTATGAGTTTTTAAAATAGGCAAGTCTTGTTTTGTTATTTTGTATTTTTTTATGTATATCTGCTAGATGGATTAACATCAATAGCCTCAACTACTACAGTTAGTGATTTAACTATTCTTATATAGTAAATAAATAATAATTTATACAGAAGCTTTATAATGAATTGTTATTAACTATATTTTTTTAATATAAATGGGCTGTAAGCAAGTAGCTAAAGGTTTAAACTGAAAATAACCAAACAAGATTAATTATATCTTGTTTGGTTATTGGTCATGAATTTTATATTATTACAAGTTATCTTTAAAGAATGATACCCATATAAATACAGGGTAAACATTCATATTTTTCTATTTTGATACAGTAACTCTTAGATATAATAGATTCAATATTTTAAAGGTAAATGTAAACATAAAATTCACCGCCTTTACTTATATGTAATTTCAAATAACATATATTTATGTTAGTGATTATACCTTATTATTTTTAAAAATGATACAATTTTATTAAAAATAAATTAATGTTAGGATGTTGATGTTATAAGGCCTCAAGGGTACTTTTGTATTATTATATTCTTATTAAAAATTGGAAGTAAATCATATATATGATGTGAAATTTTATCGATATAAGATGTTTTACAATTACTGTGGATATAGTATATTTAAAAATTATAAAAAAGTTATTTTACAAAAGATTTTATATCTATTTATTCAATATAATGTACAACTTTTATATTTTGTTTTTATGAAAATAGATTAAGGGGCTAACGTAGTATTTTAAAGTTAGACATAATAGTTAAAAGGTCTATCTTTTGAAATAGGGAGCTTAAATATGATGAAAGAAAATGAAGAAAAAGTAAAATATCTTACTCAGGTGGAAATGAAAAAGGTTTTCAGATTTATAGAAAAAGATAATAGCATACACTCATTGAGAAACCTGGCAATTTTTAGAGTCGCATATAGATGCACTTTAAGAGCCTCTGAGGTTGGTTTAATACATTTAGAGGATTACAACAAGACTAGAGGTGAAATGTATTGCCACAGGCTTAAAGGGAGCAATAATAACACCATAAGATTAGATTTAGAGACTAAAAAAATTTTAAATAAATATATTAGGCAAAATGAGATTAGTAATAATTAGGAAGTTTTGTTTTTAAGCCAGGAGAAAAAACCAATATCTCGCAAGACTTTAGATGTCTTAATGAAGAAATATTGTCATCTAGCCAAAATAAGTGATATAGAAAAGCACCATTTTCATACTTTAAAACATACTGCTGCGGTGCATTTAGCAGAATCTGAAATTGATATAAAAGAATTGCAATACTACTTGGGCCATAAATCGGTGACAAACACATTAATATACTTCCAGTTCACTACAAAGCAGCAAGAAACTATGTATGCTAAACTTCAAAAGAATAATCAGATGGTTTAAATATTGATAAGCTCTAATCATTGGATAATATAAGATCCATTGAGTAGGGCTTTAAAAAATTGAGTATTTATAATACATTCAATGTAACAAGTATTGTGTTATATTCAGAATATCAATATACCCTTAAAGCAAATGCCCCCCATATCATTAGATATGGGGGGCTTGCGACGATATTACGACATAACTAATGATAAAATCATGTTAATCTAAACTGATATCTGTGATTGTTCAATTTCCTGCAGCTTCTTTTTTCAGGACATAATAACTTGGATCTTTATGAAAATAAGTTACATCTCCATTTTTCAATTCAAAGAACATATATTTCAAACCATTTATTTCCTTAATATTATATTTGCATGAAATATTACTAATTATAATATACTTTTTAGTCCATAAAAACACTGCACTTGGATTATCCATGTCATTGCCAGACTTTACTTTAACCTGCCCACCTTCTAGGAACTCCATTTCATTTAGAGGCATTTTACCCTTGAATAATTGTTTATCAGGATTGAACTTTTCGGGGCTACTAACGATATCAACTGTTGTCCATTTACCTATAACAGCAGAATCATTTACAAAACTCAAATTAATGTCATCTACTACTTTATTTTTCTCAAGTAATGTTACTGGTACTGTAATTATCGCAACTATAAAAATTAGAGCAGTGAAAGCCACAATAAAAAGTTTTTTATTTGTTATGTGCTCAGTACCAACAATATCATCCTTTGGCAACCTAAACCTTGAATATATCCTTAAAGTTAAGCTAAATATTATATTGTATATAATTTCTAAAACAAAAATATCAAAAATTTTGCCAGTTTCATTAAAATACCATCTAAAAATGATAAAAGACAAAATACTTATTAAAATTGATAAAATTAAAGTCCAATTCCCCAAAGATTTAAATCGTTTCCTCAAGGAAGACTTCCTGAGGCAGATTGGAATACTAAACAAAATCGCTATTATGAAAACGATGATGGAAATCGAAGCGAAAAATGCTAAGAACATAAACGTTTTTGCATTCAGAGCCCCTATTATAATTCCTAGGATTAAGGCTATTGATACTGAGATTAATATTTTTTCATAAATATTTTTTCTGACTCTTTTTATAAGTTTACTAGGAATCTTTTCTATTTCATTAAATTCTGGCTCCTTATCATAAGTTATAACATCATCTTGAAGTTTACTTAGAGTTTCATTGCAATCCGAACAACTTTTAATATGATCTTCTATAAGTTTATTACTTGACTCGCTTGTAAGTTTTTCAATATAAATAGGCAACAAATCTTTTATTACATCACAATCCATTTATAAATCCTCCTCACTATTTATTAATAAGTTTTTCAATTTAAGCTTTGCCCGATAAAAGTTAGTTCTTGCCCAACCTTCACTTTGCTTAAATTCAGCTCCAATCTCCCTAAAACTAAGATCACCAAATGACCGTAAAAAAATTATCTCCCTGTCTTGATCCTTTAGTTCATATATAGCATTAATTAGGTTAATACTTTTTTCCTTACCTTCAATGATTTCTTCAGGTGTATTAGAATATATTAAATCTTTTGTTTCATTCGTAGAAATTAACTTTTCCTTCATTTCTTTAGATATGTGTTTTAAATAAACATTTTTACTGATTTGGTATAACCAGGTTGAAACTTTTGAGTCACCCTTAAATCTAAAAATAGACTTTAAAGCCTGGTAGTAGGTTTCTTGAAGTAATTCTTCAGCTAAATATTTATCTCCACTTATGTAAAGTAAATATTTATATAATTGCTTTGAGTATAAACAATAAAGTTGTTCAAAATCATCCACCCAATAACCTCCTTTCAATAATTAGTACAAATGAACTTGTTTTCGTTACAATATTTTTATGTAAAGATTTAATTTACTTATATTTTGTTATGACAAAAGGAAAGCAGAAAAGTCTATACTAAATTAAAAGTACAGACTTAGTTAATTCTCATAAAACCATATCGTAAATATTTACCCAATTATACTATTTCCACCTTCTATTTTATCTAATAAATTAAAGTAGTTCTGTTAATATTGCGATATAACCATTTTATATATTAGGGGATGGAAAAATAAAATGTCATGGAAACAAAGTTTTACAGTATTTTCTATATATGAACATCTAGCCTATAGACTCAAAGTGAAAGTAACACAATTGATATTGTGTTACTTTTAGAAAATTAATACGTACTTAATAAAGTAAACCCATATCTAATGATATGGGTTTACTTGCGAAGATATATAAGAAAGTTATTTATCTATTTTAATTGCTTCAATCTTTTTACCTTCTAAAATGAGACTTTTCAACTCATTCGTTACTGTATCGGGAACTCCAACTTGTTTAGCAATCTTATTTAAGGTTACATTTATTCTTGCAATGTCCTTTTGTATCCGACTAATAGTACTTACTATGATCATTAATAATCCTACTCCTAGAAGTCCCCAAATAAAAATAACTGTGTTATTAATAATAACACTCCTTCCGCTATATTCTACAAGTATGACATAAAATATTTATTCAATTATACTACTATTGCCTTATCCAAGAGTCAGAATAATAATGATAAAACGAATGAAAAAATGTCAAAAGTGCGTGTTATATCAACTTAAAGTTCGTTTATTTTATATAGAGGTCATGGAAGCTAGTAATATAGCCAGAGTTCGCGTATCGGATAAATAACGAACTCTGGCTATATAACTATGTATCTTTTGTTCATTTTACTTATTGTGTTATGATAATAACTTTCGTAAATACTAATAGTCCAAGTAAAATACCTACTACTATTCTATATATTGCAAATACTTTCATAGGTTTCTTTTTAAGATATTCAACAAATTTTCTCATGACTATTAAAGCTACTATAAAGGCAACAACAAATCCAACTATTAATGCAATCCATAATGTTAATGTCATTGTAGAATAATCAAATTCAAATAAGTCCTTACCTGTAGCCCCTATCATAGCTGGGATTGCTATGAAAAATGAAAATTCTGCGGCTATTGGTGTTGATAATCCAGCAAGCCATCCACCCATAATTGTAGAAGCACTTCTTGACATCCCTGGCCACATAGCAAGAAGTTGCAATAACCCTATTTTTAATGCTTGTACAGTAGTTATATTATCTAAACTGTCTACTTTATGGTCCCTACTAGCAAATTTTTTCTCAATTATTAGTAGTAATAATCCACCAACTATAAATCCAATTATAACAGCTTCTGGTGTAAATAGTGATTTTATTTTTTTGTATAATATGACACCTACAATTCCCATTGGAATGGATGCTGTAATAACATTTATACCAAATTTAAAGCCTTTCTTTCCTTCTTTTCCTTTAGTAAATATAAACTTAAAAAAGTCTATTATACTTTCTTTAATCTTATCCCAATACAAAACAACAACTGCCATCATTGCTCCAAGTTGAATTACAACCTCAAACATCTTTGCAAATTCTCCTTGAAACCCAATTGCCCATCCAATTAGTATCATATGTCCTGTAGAAGATACTGGAATAAATTCAGTTATTCCCTCTACTATTGCTATTATTATTGCTTTTAATAAAAAAATTATATCAATGATTAATCACCCCTTCAAAACTAATTATTATAACAGATATATTATATATATCTAAGATTAAAATTGAATTAAAAAGTTCTTAGATCTTCCTATTAATCTATTTTTTTGAATTTAATAGATTAATATCATCAAATGTCGTGAAAAAGTGACCTTCACGACATTTAATATGTACCCTTAGCTAGCCTATACCCTCATAGTTAACTTAACACATACATAAAATCACCATTTTTATAGGTATTACCATATTTAGAAATTGAGTTTTCAGTACAGGACAGCTACGTTCTTCATACCCCACGAATGAAAAATTAAAATTATCTTTCAAGTATCAAAGGGTACAACACTATGAGTTCAATAGTGTAAGTTACTTACTTTATTTATTTTTTTCTAAAAATCATATCATAAATTATTTTTGATTCTTTTATTATATCGTAGTTTCCATCTTTAGAACTCCAGTCTACCAATAGTCCAAGAAATGCAGCAGCAAAGCTATAAGACATTTCTTTCGGGGAGAAAGCATCGTCGATTTCCCCTGATTCCTGCCCTTTTTTCGTAAATTCAATGGTTAGTTCACGTATACTTTTTATCTTTAAATCAAAATCGCTTAGTGAGCCACTGAACATTTTATTCTGATTATCCAAATCAATCTTAATAATATTTTTTAGAATATCTGTGCTAAGGTTTGTAATGTTTTCTATATATATTTTCTTAAGCTCCCAGCTTTTTTCAAGCCATGGCATATCTTCTGGTAAATCAGTTACGATATTATCAATTTCTGAATCCACTAGAGAAAAATAATTTAAAAGCAATGTATTTTTTGAATCATAATGATAATAAAAAGTTCTCTTAGCAATTCTACATTTTTTGCATATTTCATTTATAGTCACATTTTTAAATCCTTTTTCTTTAAAAAGTTCAATAGCATTTATCAAAATTGTTTGTTTTATATTTTCTATCATATTTATACCTCCAGTGATTATATGACATTATACCATAATAATATATAAATTATTGACAATAAGTATACCGTGGTATACTATATAAGTATACCACGGTAACAAAAATAAGGAGGATAAAAATGAAATACGAACATTTATTTAGTGATATTAAACTTGGTAAAGTTACAATTAAGAATAGAACAGCAATGATGCCTATGGGGCTTATGAATTCTTGTCAGGTAGATGTACGTTCAGGTATACTTACAAAACGAGGCTCAGATTATTATATTAATATAGCTAAGGGCGGGGTAGGCTTGATTTATCCTAGTGGGTTCGGTGCGTTTGGAATGATGTGTCCTACCAATGATCCAAAAAAATTCGTTAAAGAACAAAAGTATATGATAGACGGTGTTCATAAATATGGGGCAAAGGTTTTCACTCAGATTGCACTTGGTCTTGGCCGACAAAATTGGAATCTCAGCGGACCTGCTCCAAGTGTACTTCCAAACGTCTGGGATCCAAATGTTATGCACCCAGAAATGACTAGAGAAGAGATCAAATCTGTAGTTAAGACATTTGGTGAAGTTGCTAGACTTGTCAAAGAAGTAGGCTATGACGGAATAGAAGTTCATGCTATGCATGAAGGATATCTTCTTGATGAATTTACGATGGAATTTTTTAATCATAGGACCGACGAATATGGTGGAAGCTTTGAAAACAGAATGCGTTTAGCAGTTGAAGTCCTTCAGGAGGCAAAAAAAATATGTGGGGATGATTTCCCGGTAGGTATGCGTTTTAGCGCAAGAAGCTATTTGAAAGGTTTTAATAGAGGAGCCGTTCCCGGAGAAGAGTATACTGAAGTTGGGAGAACTCTTGAAGAAGGGATTAAACAAGCCAAGTACCTTGAAAAAGCAGGTTATGATTTCCTTAACTGTGATGGCGGAACATATGATTCATGGTATTGGGCTCATCCACCAGTATATATGCCAAAAGCATGTAACCTTGAAACGTCAATAGCTATAAAACATGCTGTAAATATCCCAGTTATATGTGCCGGGAAATTTGATGAACCTGATTTGGCGGAAAAAGCCATTTCAAATAATGACATTGATATGATGGGTATAGGACGTGCTCTACTTGCTGATCCGGAAATTGTAAATAAATTTAAAGAAGGTAAGCTTGAAGATATACGTCCATGTGTTGGATGTCACCAAGGATGCTTCAGCAAGTTCCTTTCTGGACAGCCTTTAACCTGCGCAGTAAATCCAGTTTGCGGACGTGAAGAAGAAGTAAAAATAGAAAAAGCTACATCAAATAAACATATTATAATTGTAGGCGGCGGTTTAGCCGGAATGGAAGCTGCCAGGATTTCTACAATTCGTGGATATACAGTTGATCTCTATGATAAAGGCAGTGAACTAGGCGGTGTATTTATAGCTTCTTCCCAGCCAGAATTTAAAGTTGATGATCGTCAGCTCTTGAACTGGTATCGCCGTCAGATGCCACTGCTCGGTGTCAATGTTCATCTTAACACTGAAGTAACTCCGGAAATGTTAAACAAGCTAACTTATGAAGAATTAATTATTTGTACTGGTTCAACAGAACGTAACTTGAATATTCCGGGAACAGACAAAGAAAATATGACTTATGCTGTTGATGCACTTATTAATCATCGCGACTTCGAAGGCGATAATTTGGTTATTATTGGTGGTGGATTGACAGGATGTGAATTAGCTTATGAATATGCAAAAGCTGGAAAATATGTTACAGTAGTTGAAACGACTGGATCCGTTATGAATGTTGATGGACTCAATGCCGCAAATTATAACTTGTTAAGAGATTTGATGGATTATAATAAAGTTAAAATCCTTACCAATACGACACTAGACTCAATTGTAGATAAAAAAGCAAACTTGACACAAACGATATATAATACACCAAATATTGCTGATCGTGCAAAGCATCCTGTTATGATAGGAAATGCTGGAAAAAAGCAAGATATTTCAATTTTGTGTGATTTTGTCATTGTATCTATAGGATATTTAAGTAATCAGAAATTGTATGATTCCTGCAAAGGTCCTCATACACATTTATTAGGAGATGCGGTACGGCCTAAAAATGTAATGAATGCTATTACAACTGCATTCGAATTAGCAAGAACTCTGTAACACAACTTAGTCCATAAAATATGTTTAGATAGTATAAATGGCATCTATGATGGGTACTCCTTATTAGGTGAGATAGATAAAATAAGCGGTGATTTTGTTCCAGAAAGTATTAGTCAGTTTAAAGAATTGACACTAGAATCCAAAGTAATACGAGGTAAGTAACTTAAATGTTATTTACCTTTTTTTATAATTGATAAATCAAGTTGGGGTACGGCAACGATTAATGGTGCGTCCCGACAGGGCGTATATTCTAGCAGGTGGGAATCCTGTCAAAGTAAGATTTAGCAAATCGCTTTGTATCGAGTCTTAGAGATGTTGCGGTAACGTAACATTTTAAGCGTAGACAGAAAGTTAGCGAGGTAGAATTGACTGGGTGGTAACCTAGCAGTGAATGGTATTGAGCTTCGAAAAGTTGGTCGATGATGTGGCAGAAACGCTCATTAACGTGGAAAGCTATATTTATTTGTGCGTTAAAGCGAGTGCAAATAAACGCATCCGTAGTCAGAGGCCCTACCTAGCTAAACATTTAGAATATACGGAAACTCGGGGAGATCCTACTTGGTCTTTTCAAATGAAAAGTATGCAGTACAAACTGAAGAAGTAAGGAACGCAAATGCCAGTAGGAAGTCGGATACTTTCATAGTAAAACACTATCACATAAGTCCCCTTATTACTTTTGTGACATCAAATTACGCTAACACAAAAGGTAGAGTTTTTGTAACACTGGCCTCTGTAAGTGGCTATTTTAGGTGGTTGGAATGGGAATAACTGTCTTATGGCTGCTTTTTACACGAAAAGAGAGCACTACCCCACTCTTAACTATAAAGATTTTT
>Ga0209124_10000830_pt1 | contig 13994 bp, 15 predicted proteins | sample BarGraIncu01122A_FD_184502 | JGI IMG/M metagenome (GOLD analysis project Ga0209124, IMG submission 184502) | Arctic peat soil microbial communities from Barrow, Alaska - Barrow Graham LP Incubations 011-22A (SPAdes) (version 2) | ecosystem: Environmental > Terrestrial > Soil > Wetlands > Peat...
GCTTAACATCTATCTGAACCATTTCTAATCCATTGAAACACCATGCATCTAAAGGTTGGTTCAGAGTATCTTTGATTATTAAATATTCATTATCTAATAAGCCGTATATATTTTCTTTATCTTCTATACTATAAAAAGCAGCCATTTCAGCATCAGTCATAATAACTGATTTAAACCCTTTATAATCATCCATTTCTTTCTCATCACTTAAACTTTCAACTTCCATATCAAATATATTTCTAGCAATATTAATACAACAGGTATCTCCGGTTATAAATATTACCTTCTTACTAATTTCATTTTCAAACTGTTTTGCACAAGCAATAATCAAATTGTCATTAGTAGGTTCCAAAAATAACTCTTCTAATAATTCATGATGTTTCTTCTGAACAACAATACATTCATAACTACCTGGATTATTCTTAAGAAATTTAGAAACTTGTCTCGCTTCATATCTAACTTCATCATCTTTTGATTTACTTGTTTTGATATGTTCTAATTCATGCAAAACTAAAGAGCTTGTATAAAATTTACCTAACTCATCTAATTTCCCATATAAATCTAATAACGCATTTGTGTCATAAAATTTAATAGCGTTGTCCTGTTCCATAATATGACTCCCTTCCATCCTTATTTTATATTTTGTAATATTATTATTGAATTATCTTTAAAAAATTGTGGTTGGACAGAAATAAATCTGCCACATTAACCACCTCTAAATTATATGAATCCGTTTAAAGCCGAGATTCTCAGGCTTGTAATATTATCCTTTAATTACAGGGAAAAATAAATCTCTTTTTCTGTGTACATATAGTTTGTTCTCCCTTATAGACCATTCAATTTTTAAATTATATTAAGCAAGAATGGCTATATAGCTATATTTGGAGGTGCTTGCCTATTTAATCAAAACTTATATAATCCTTGTAACCGTTGGGAGAGTAGGACTACAGACTTCGTTCGTTTTATAACGCTTTCGTTTACGATACTCTCTCATATTCAATTTAACTTGTTCCTTCCATATTTTTTTAGCACACCTTTCACAATATTTCTTTGTGCTACAGCTGTCTTCTATTCTATCTCCACATACTTCACATTGAATATTACCATCGTCTAAACCGTTCGGGATATTATTTTTTAAATTATCTACTATTATATCTCCAAAGCATTCCCATAGAGTTGTTTTAAAACTAGAATTCTTTTCTACGTATAAATATTTGATTATTACATCAGTAACATAATATATATCACTATTAACTTCCAAAATTTGAGATTTGATATCTTCATACAAATAAGTTATATTGTTAGACTCTTCATCACTATAGTTCATCATGAAATGTTTCCTCAAATCTAATTCAATGTACTTTTCTACAATCTCAGTATCTATAATCACATCCGTATCTCTCATAAGGGTGGTATAATCGAATTTACCTAAATTTAAAGCTTTGAAATTAATATTAGGATTAGGGATTATATTTAAAAGTTTATTGACCGTACTATTATTAGCTTTTTCAACTTTACTTTTATCTTTATCTTTTGCATATACAAAGAAATGTGGAACTTTGGCTTTAGTATAATCAGTAATTAATTTTTGTTTTTCTTTAGGTCTTTTAGGTTTATATAAAGTTTTAGCATAATCAATTGTAAAATTATTCTCCATGCAAAGTAGTTTTACGGCTTCTAAATTTACATTCTCACTATTAAATATTTTAGTTATATTATTGCTATATACTCCAATATTTCCTCCAGTATAAGCGGCCTTCAAACCTGAATAAATACTTTTATTACTTACAGTAGTAGCTGCTGCCTTAGCCATATTATAATATAAGGGTACAATGCCTTTCATATTTCTTTCTGCGATTTTTATTCCTAATTTATCTGCCCAAATCAATGACTTATCGCCATCTACATCGAACATTAGGATCTTACTAATCAAATCATGACAACTTGTATACAATCCATTAGTAATAAACCATCGACCTTTCTCCTTGTCAACAACATTCTTTCTTACTGCATGTTCTTTGTATAATGAGGGGCTCCTGAGACAATCTAACTTGGGAGAATCTTCATATAAAGCACAGTAGACTTCTTTATCCTTAAGCAACCCTACAGGATTTAATTCACCTAAAAATAGGAATTCACAGAAAGCATATAAATCTGGACATATGAAACTATATATACCATCTGTATTTAACTTGCCAGCCCTAGCAGATTTAACAATACTTTTCTTTACTTGTTTTAATATTTCTTTACTATAAGTATCATTCAGTAACTCAGGATATATTTCTAGTGCTTGCTGAATATAATTCTTATTAGTATTAGATTCAACTACTCCTAATACCTTAAGCATAGTTTTTCTATCTGTACCAATCATTTTAATATTACGTTTAGTTCTCTTGGAGAGAGCTTTCAATTCTGTTTCAGTTATATCTGTTAAAGTTTGTAGCATTTGATAATTTAATTTTGATTCACTGAATACCTCTTCTTCCTCATTACATTTTCCAGCAAGACAATGGTATTTAATATAATTTTCTTGGTATTGTGACCAACTATCAAAATATTTCCACATCTTAAACTGGCTCTTTGTAAAAATTACTTCAATCTTTTCTTTCAATACATCATGTTCTACTCCATATATATCTTTAATTATTCCACAATAAATTCCAGTTTCCTTACTTTTCTCACGTATGAATTTATCAAAGGGGGTAGGGACGACTAAGCCCTTCACCCAAGGCAATCTTACCATCATGCTCTTTTTACTTTTAAGAATCATACCACACCCATCGGTATGAGAAATAGGTATGTCCATAGTCTGTCGTGTAATTTCATATGTCTTATCATCAATTAAATCGACCTCACCATTGACTAAAGTTTCCATATCTTCTACAACTATTGTTTTGGTTATATCAAATCCTTCCCATTCATCAGTTGCTGAATTACAAAGTGCTAAATAGGCTAAATACTTATTAATATTTACACCGCCACGACTATTAATAGTTTCAACACTCAATCCGCAAGTTATAGTATTCATATTATCTTTTAAAAATTGTTCTTTTACGAATACAGTTTTCTTTGTTCTAATTTGACCAGCACTAGCAGTAAAACAAATATATTTTTCCTTCTTATACATAAATCCATTTAAAATAATATCCTCTAATATTTCAAAAAAATAAGTTTGTACAACTATAATATCTTCTGTTATAGCATTTCTAGCTACACCCATAATCCTAGTTAAACTAGAGTCAAACATAGATATTATATTATATTTATTCATTGCACGTTTATTGAGATTTCTTATTCCTACATTCTCTGGAAATTGTTCATATAAGTTACCCTTAGTATATTTAATTTCATCAGAAATAAACTTTAAAATAGAATGACTGTATTCTTCCCATCTATTGATATTTTTATTTGGAAATTTATCCATAAGCTTATTAGATTTATTCTGCTTACGGATCATTTCTCTTTTATAAAAATACAACCAACTTAGGTTCCTATGCAGCTTCATTTCTTCCTTATTATAAAAAGCACTAGTATCTACACTATATAAAAAAACTTGAGAATTTAAAGCCATATAATAAACCTCCTTTATAATATTATCCTTTAATTACCCTGCTTTATCCAAATAATAACTTCTCCAATTGTATTAATCTTCCTTTACTCAAATAAAACTCTCTCATACCTAAATATTTACCTTCCTTTTTAACTTTGTCCCTAGAAGAATGACAAGGACACGCTAATTCCACATTTCCTAAATTAGTAGCAACTCTGCCTTCTGTTTTTAAAGGCCTATTGCATATCTTTACCTCATTCTTGTCAATATCACTATATTCACAGTTACTGCAATTTTTAACACCCTTAATATTAATTTTCGTCATTGAATTTTACCTCAACTTGTAATAATTTTGTCATAGCAGTTATTTCTTTTTCTAAACTATTTAAAGCTATTTTAATATCCTGTAATCCGTCTATATCTAACACTAGTTTTTGTCCAATTGTTTTCAATGCAAAATCTAAGGTGCTACAATATGCAATATTCTCAAACACCACATTGCCTATATTCTCAGATTTAGTTTTAACCCCGGCTTGAACCACTTTTCTTTTTTGTACAATAAATTGCAAACTATCTGTAACCACTTTATACCCATTTTTAAATTCAATATTCATTAATAATTCCTCCTCGTATTTTATTATATTTAATCCTTTTATACAGCGACTTTAACTTCTACCTATACAATTACACCTAAAATCTACTAACATCGTTCTGAGAGTCTGTCACAGCTCCCAAAACAACATTGTAATGTAATATTATCCTTTAATTATCATTAATAAATATAAGAGTCGATCAACTTCTTAAATATACCTTTGCCTATATTATATAACATTATCCTTTAATTAGCAAGTGTTTTGAGAAATAAATCTAATATATATATTTATCTGGCAAACCGCTTCTTTTTCTACAAGATTTTTCAAGCCAAGACATCTCATACCCACATCTTTTATGATGTTCAAATAGCATCAATAAAAATTCATGATTATTTTTAAAATAATAGAAATATAAATCTTCTGAAAATAATGGGTTAACTAACTCTTTAAACTCAGCAAAATATTTGTCAGTGTTCTCATCTACTAATATACTCAATTGAACTGAATCGGGGTTACTGTCGGTGTAATATATATAACCTAATAAGTCTTTAGATAAGGTGTCATCAAATCTAACACGTCTATCAAATACATAAGCATAATTATCTAAATCATAACTGCCAGTAAAGATAATCCACCTCTCCTCAATATTATAAGAAAATTCTAAAATTGTATTTATTTCTTTAAATATAAGTAGGAAGGTTAACTTTTTATCTCCATAAGTAAATTGAATGAATCCAGCTTCATCAGGTTTGGGATTATTCTTAATACCAATATAGTAAACTGATCCCATTGCATACATACAACTAACAAAAACACATATATCAAAATACCATTGTTGTTCATTATTTTTATAACTACAATTGTTATATCTTTTCAATGCATTTTTATCCATAAATATTAGTGTGCCATCGCTTACATACGGTTCAATTATCTTATTACATCGTTCGTAAAGTTTAGCTCTTTCATAATCTACTTCAGTCATCATTTCTCTTGTATTTCTTCTACAGTTATATCCTTCAAAATAAACCATATATTTATCTATATAAAATTGCTCAAGATATAATAATCTTTCAGTATCACACTCTTCTATAACTTCAAATTCAAAATTTTCTTCTCCATGTTTATTCCATGAATTTTGTAATTTAGCAGAATGATGAGTTCCTTTTCTTAATAACGCCTTATGTTGTTTCCAACGCTTATCAATATTATTGCTACTTCCTATATACATCTTTCCATTAGTTATATTTGTTATCTTATAAATTCCTATCATAATTGATAATTCACTCCTCGTAATATATTATTTAATTGGTAAGCTAATAATAAAAATATTCTTCTTTCGATGAAACGCTAGTGAGAATCGAAAAATAGTTATTATAGTAGTTATTAGTTATAGTTATTAATATCTAGTTATTTATACTTAGTTATTTATAATGTCTTGATATCATCCTACGTATGACTAAATCCTTCCTATAGAAGTCTTAATATCGTCCATAGAAGTCGGGATTTAGTCTATAGAAGTACGTATATCGTCAATTGGATGCCTGTGGGATTTATAGCTATTAATAGGGTAAATTTAGAGATTTTGTATTGTCATTATTTCTTTTCTGTATTATAATTTTCTTCTTTTCAGATTGAATAATTAATGCCTTTAATAACTGTGGAATATTCTCAGCCATTTTAAAGAATCTTTTCTTGGGCATACCCCTTGAAGGTGTATCTATAATAAATTTATATTCTTTTAACTTTTTAATAGCTGTAGCTTGTTCTGATTTAGTTAATCCTGTATTAATCTCAACATCTGACACAATATAGAAGAATTCTCCATATTCATTTAATTCATCAATAGATTTATAATAATCATATCTATCACATAAATCTTCTAGTAATCCAGCAGCATTAAACCCTAATACTCTACTAAACCTCCTTGTCATAGGGATATATCCCCCTTCATCATTCATAAATAAATCTTTTAATATAACGTCTGTTTCCTTTTTCATAATTGATATTATCCTCCTCTTATATTATTCTTTCTCTCAATTGTATTAACTCCTTAAAAGCATATTGAAATTTATCTGTATTCTCAAAACTATAGACAGTTTCTGTTAGATTAGTAAACTTAAAATAATGAAATCCTAAGAAACTTAAAGCTTCTGCTAAATATCTTTTCTTAACTTCTACATACTTCTTATTCATAAATAATCTCCTTTATAATATTATTATTTAATTGTCAAGTGACTTTTATAATCCATTAAATCCTGCTTATATCTAATATCTTCTACAAAGCTACCAATTTTCTTCTGATACAACAGACTATACATATCACTGTTCAGCTCTTTGAAACTTCCTAATCCATGTATTAATAACAACCAAGGATATGCTGCAATATTCAATACTTTCACATACCACTTGTCAAAGCTCCTACAAACAATAGAAAATTTACCCTCATAGTGTTCATATTTGGAATGTTTACTATATCTTTTAAATATTTTGATATGTTCCTCTTTAGTAAGTTTAATCTTTGTATACCCATCTTTAGTTAAATCATTGTATTTGTAATTACTCATTAATAAACCTCCTATAACATTATTATTGAATTGTATATAATTATACTTCACATAACTTGTCCTCCTTATCATATTTTATTATCCTACAGCCTCCTTTGAAATATACCTTACGTGTATTCTATAATATTATCCTTGAATTGTCAATAACTATTTAAAATTATTTTATAAACAAAAATATACCCTAAGAATTTATCTCAAGGTATATCATATTTAACATGCATTCTGTGTCCGGACCATAACCCTACTAATTTGTTCAGGTTTCATATCTAATATCATTTTCTGAATATCATTTATATCCATAAGCTTCAGATTATTTACTCTACCCGCAATTTCATATGCATTCCTATGATATGTTCCAGTAGTGATAACAATTGCATTCTGAACATTGAACATTTGGCATGATCCTAATAATTTCTGGCAAATCTCCCGCCCAACCATATTATTTCTAGCATAATGCTTAACTTCTACAAAAGTAACTTCCTCAAAACCATCTATATTTCTAGTTAATATAATATCTCTGCCGTAATCACAACTAGCAGCAGTTATTTCAACTTTGGAGTATCTTCCTGTACTTTTAAATAACTCAGCACAGAATATTTCAAATTGCCTTGGACTTATCTTATCAATCATATCCATAAGATCATTAAAATTATATCCTATACCTTTTAGAACTTTATTTGTTTTTACTATTTTCTTTATATGATTAATTATCTCAGGTATAGCTTTTAATATAGCTATTATTATAATTACAAAAGTATTTATTAATTTACATATTATATAAAAAGCTTTCTTCTCATTTTTACTAAATAATTGAACACCACTACGTCTTCTACTCATGGAACCACCTCAACAGTAGTATGTCATTAATTTAAATTGTTATCCATAATAATTAGTGGTAACACATTGAGGTATACCGTCATATCATATAATTATAAGCATCATAAATAATAAAGGGAGAGAATCAAATGGAAGTAGTACTTATTATAGGAACTGGATTAAGTATAGGCATACTAAGAATTTTCATTTCCAAAAGAAGTGGTAAATCTAAGAAATTGAAATATTATAATTATAGTAAGTATACTATTAAGCATAAAAGATTAAGTCAATCGTTAAATGAACAATCTAAAGTTAAATTTTAGAAGGTGGTGAATAAATGCTAATGACTAGATTTAAAAATAAGAAGGAGGGTAAGTCAATTCAAACCACACAGGCTATTGAGCTTGAAATAGTTATAGATAAGAAAGCATTAATTGAAAAACATAAACAAGATCTTAAGGATATAAAAGAGTTAGTTAAGAATTTTATGGATACATTTGGAGCTAATGAAATTTATAATAAGGATCAGATTGGTTATACGTTATCAGATTTAAAGGCAAGAGATTTTGGAGTGACCAGCAAAATATATGCTCCTTTTGGAATGGTACTTGGAGATTTAGAAAAATATACTTCACTAATTGAAACAGGATGTAAATGTCAATTCTTATTTGAAATTCCTGAACATAGACAATTTTCTATTGCCACATTTATTCATCCAGAGAAAGTTAAAATAAATGATTGGATATTTAATCCTGTAAAAGTTAAACCTTGGGAATTCTTTCCGGGATATTCTATTAAAGGGGAACCAGTAATATTTGATATTAATAAAATGCCTCAAATTCTGGTAGCAGGTCAGCAGCGTAGAGGTAAAAATGGGGCAGTAGATCATGCAATTGTTTCATGGATTAATAGTTGTAATGAGAGAGAAATAACATTCTACCTACTTCAATGTGCTAGAAATGATTTAATAAAATATAGAGATTGTAAACAAGTATATTGTTATGCTGATACATTTGAAAAGATATTAATGGCTCTTGAGCATATCAAAGAGGAAATGGATAGAAGGGTAAAATTATTTGAAGTAATGGTAGGGAGAGGAGAAAGTAAAGACAATATATTTCATTATAATTTATCCCATCCAAGTAATTCAATTCCTTATATTATAGTTGTTATGGATGAGTTTATAGAACTTATAATTGATTCAGTAGTTGATGATAAAGATATGAAAAAGCTTAAAGCAAAGATTCTCAAATGTGTCCAACAAATAGGACAATTTGGAGGTTCGTTAGGAATAAATTATATTATACTTCATCAGAAACCTTCAGCTGCACTTATGCCAGTATTTATTAAAAATCAAAGTAGTATTAGATTATGCTTTGGATTTGATGACTTGATATGTTGTTCAATTGTATTAGGGGATGAATTAGCCAAACATGCACATAAATTACCTCCCAGGAAAGCTTTCTATGGAAGCAGTGATGGTAATGGATTCTTATACACTTCAAACTTGACAAATAGAATTAGGATGTTTATTGAACCATCAATAGAAAACAATCATAGAGACTTGTTTAAAGACTTAAAGAAATTAGAAGTTGAACCAGAGATACAATTTGCTAATCCTGAAGATAACGTCATTGATTTCAAATTAAAACAAAATGCAGGAACAGCACCCCGACCTACAAGTAAAGGTGATAATTCTATTAAACCTCCTGTAGAAGAGGAAGAGGATCCTATAGTAAATCCTGACATAGAGGACAACCCTTCTACTAGCATAACTATAATTAATACAGAGTCGGAAGGAACTATTGATGTAAAGTACGAAGATATTGTTGTAGTAAAACCTAAATTCACTCAGCAAGTCAAACCTTCTATATCATTAGAATTTGATAATGTAGATCCTGGTAAAGTTATTCCCAATGATAAGAATGTTTCAAAAAATATAAAGTTAATTCCTAATTTTATACCTTATAATCCGGTACTTCCTAAATTAGATGACAAGGAGGATATAAATGACTTGTAGATTATTTTTAACAAGTGAGGATAGAGAAATATTATTATTTGTAGAAATGTATGGATCAATTAGTATTACACAATGTCAGAATATGTTTTATAACAGGCAAGGAAGAGGATATGAAATGGCTAGGTTACATTTGTCTAAATTAGTTAAGTTCTCTAAGTTGAATGTATTTAAAGAAAAGTTAACTAATAAAAATGTATATTATATGTCAAAGAAACCATCATATCATGGAATATTAGCGTTAGATTATTTAGCTAAACTAATTAAAAATGGAGCCGCTATTAATTACTTTAATCAAGAGCAGCCTTGGATGAAAAGAAAATATATGTCTGATGCCTATTGTGTTTATACTATTGGAGATAAAGTATTCTTTAATATTATAGAAGTTGTTAGAACTAAAAGTGTAGAAGTAGATAAATATATCGCTATTTATGAATCAGGGGAAGCTCAGGCATTATCTAATGATCTATATAATCAATTGAGTGGTAATAAGATAAATATATTCCCCCGGTTAATTATAATTGATGATATTCAGCATAAGAATGAGATATTTATAAATGATGAAATTAAGATTATTCAATTAGATTTTCAGTTAAATAATTTCACTAGAGTATTTTTATAATAATAGTAACACCTCGACCTCACACCCCATAGTATATAGTAATCCCAAACAGAACTAAGAATGACATAGAACAACCTTTAAAACTAATCTGGTAATTATTAATAGTTGCCAGCTACATAGCTCTCATACAGCTATAACACTTAAGTATAATTTTATTTATTAGATATTTAAGAATTGTAATAATAACTAATAATTATTCTAATTGCCCTGTAAACTAAAGATAAGTTTTACTTCTATAATAGTTCTCTTATCTATTACAAGTAAAGTTCTAAAGGCTAGTTGAAGTCGTAGTAGATTTATACTACTTTTAGGATTTTATTATGTAATAGGTAAGTAGAAATTATTATATGAAGTTAAGATTTATCTTTTAGTTTATATAGGGATATTTAGAAATGATTTATTAATTATGATTTTATAGTTTGCTAGATATTAATGTAAATGAAAATTTCACAAAAGTATCTATAGTCTCAAAAGAAAAATATAAAGAAAACAAAGGAGAAATCATTATGAAAAATTTATTATCAATAAGAAAGTTAAGTCCTAGAAGAATAGTTAAATCAATTAAAAGAGAGACTAAACTTCCTATCAGAATAATAAGTGATCTGATTCAAATTATATACATTATTCTTAGGTATGTATTTATAAAATTATTATCAATTACTAAGAAAGAAATCTGTCAAGAGACAGTTGTTGAAGTTAAAAATGATAAGGTAATTGATTTTAAAGAATACAAACTTAAAAAAGCTGAATAATAGTATGAATTCCGGATATTCCTACTAAATAAACTAAGGTGGATTGATAAATAAGTAAAATTATATAGAGGGCAACTTCTATGTAATTCAAAGTCTATAAATGGATTGTAGGTTTCGGATTACATAGAAGCACCTCATAAGGAGGATTATTATGGGATTGAGTATAGGACTTTTAATAGGTATGGGCACAGTAACTGTTGGAGGAGTATTAGTTGAAAAAGTATTAGGAAAATTAGGAAAAATAGAAGAAGCAGGATACGTAAGTGTTGTGACCTCAACAATGTTAATTACTACAGTTGTAGCATGTGTAGGAAAGGCATTTGTAGAAATAGGGAAGTTAGGTAAGTAATATGGGAGTTATATTATATGGAGTATTATTAGCTCATCTGGTAGCTTATAAGGAACAATATACTAACATAGGATTAACATTTGTAGCTACAGTTATAATAAGGATATTAGCAAAGAAAACAGGAGATAAGGATAATGCTGATTTAGTTAGTTTAGGTGGATCTGCTTTAACTGTTGGTGAATTTGCTAAGTTACTTAAAAAGGTATCAGAATCAAGCTTTGATGGAGCTGCTGGAACTGGAAGCTCAGGTAAAGGAGCAATATTAAAGTCATTTGAAACAATATATGGCCCGATAATGGATACAATAAAACAATTAATGGATAAGAAATAATTAAATAGGAGTGGAATATATGATCAAAGTTATAAAAATTCCTAAGTTGTTTCAAAAGAAAGTAGATAAAAGTTATTCATTAACTCCTCTTGGACAATGCAAAATGGAATGGGATATTAAACAAGATAAACTTAAAAAAGTAAATGGAGTAATTAGTATAGGAATTATATTAGCAATGTTTGCAGCAGGATTTCTTAGTAAAGAGTTTTTCGTAATGATTATGGCAGGTAAAGGAATGGGTAAATTTGCAGGATGGATGATTGGATAAATTAAATAGAATAGGTTAAACTAGAGTGGTAGAGATACTGCTCTTTTATTATGTTATAGATTAATATAGAGGGGATATTCTAATTATTATTTATAGAATACTGTAGGGTATAACTTTAAAGACATACCACAAGCCCTTACCTCAGTGTCTCGACACCGCATATACCATAGTCTAGATTGACTTATAGCCTCATTTAAAAATCGCTATTAAAAGGAAACGAGGGGATACCGAATGTATTCCTTTGGGAGATTGATGGAGTTGAGTGGCTGGGACAAGCTTATTGGAAAATTATACTAAGGGATAATATAGTAGAGTAGATATAATATGGTAGTCTGAGAGAATGTATAAGAGAGTTTATTATTAAGATAGGTAATTACATTAAAGTATATGTAAAGTTCCTTGTAGGGTGTTATATGGCTTGTTAAATACTATTGTAGTTATATTGTTATAGTTTTGTGTAATATGAGAAGTAATGAGATATGGTGAGTATTGTATGTAATTAGGTAAGAATGATTATTAAATAGGTGAGAATGGATAAGATTGAGTAAGATTCGTATATGATAATTATTAGTACATTAAGTAGTTGATTGAATGGTAAATGTTATATTCGTTCAGTCGCCCCTATAGGCTCTACTAAATTTGCTGATTAATATTAGAATTTAAAGTATTGTATTTTTATGTATATTATTTCTGTAATATGATTATGTTAATTTACTAATATTAATTCTTGTAAAATATATTAAAGTTAGTTTGAGGTAATTTCATAAAAGAGTACTTATATATAGGATGAATAATATTCCAAATGATAATGTACCCCGGTAGGTGTATTATATAAGTCTGAGAGAGTCGTGGAGTGATAGTTTATACATTTAGGTGTAATTAGTTGTGTATATGGTAAAAATGGTTAATATAGAGCTGTAATCGCTACGGAGGATAGGGGATTTATTACGATATAGTGAAACGGTAAAGATATGAATATGGAGTAAATGGAAGATAATAGTATATGCAAGTTAGGATTATCGTTATAATATCGTGTAGAGAAGGTTATACGGAATGTGAATTTTACGTTTAGTGCTGGTTAGAGACAGGCGGGCGATTTTGATGTGAGCCAGCAAACCCTTCAAACGACTAACACCCCCCAGTGCTGCAATCCTTGTAATCTTATGTGCCAATAGCCTCATTTATATACATTTTGCCTATTTTTACTGATATTTTGATGTACTGTCATCCGTTTGTGTGTCTATGATTGCAGTATATTTGATAAAAACATTGCGTAAAATACATATTTTACGATAAGTAATGGATATAATTAGTAATTTATTGAATTGTTTGTGATTATGGTACAATTATGTAGTATTGATAACTATGTGTAATAGTATTAAGGAGTATAGCAATACTTACTGAACTATATCGTTCTATATGTCGACTATATAAAGAATGCAATTTTAGAAATCAAGTCACTGTATCTATTGAGTATGTACAGTATAAACACTACAATACACTACATTATAATACTAAGTAACATAAAAGTATTATAGTAACTAATAAGTAACTAAGTATACAAAAGGATACTACCAATAAACATACTGTTATACTATGTTATATAACTAATAACTATTCTTGTTTATAATACTGTCATATATCATAACTCTACTATTATATATTACTGGCATATAACTAACTGTATCCAATCATATCTATAACATATCAATATTAACTAATTAATCAATCATACTACAAATAACGACTCTCTCACGTCTTGCCTAACAAACATTAACATACATACTCTAATGATTATACCTATTCAATCTATCATGTCACTATCACTCTATTAAACGTTATATCAACTATATCCATATAAACACTATTATATATCATCAATATTAACTCTATAATCAAACATCATAGTATATTAAAGTATATTGGAGTATATAACACTTAGCTGACTATATCTACTATCAATATAATAAGTATCTAACATAACAGGACATCCTAACAACCTCTAAAATCAATCACAATAACATCCTATATAATACACTATTAACTTATATCAACCCTTTACAGCCTGTTATAACCTTCATATCGTTACTAATTAAACAATACTATCAATAAACAACTATATATTAATTGTA